>Ga0115005_10003616_pt1 | contig 12354 bp, 12 predicted proteins | sample ArcOceMetagenome_FD_87163 | JGI IMG/M metagenome (GOLD analysis project Ga0115005, IMG submission 87163) | Marine eukaryotic phytoplankton communities from Arctic Ocean - Arctic Ocean - Greenland ARC118M Metagenome | ecosystem: Environmental > Aquatic > Marine > Oceanic | place: Arctic Ocean...
TATGGGTCAGTTTTGATATTCACCCTGACGTACATAACGTGGATACCGTTGTCCGTCGCAAGGCAAAAGTACATGACACCCGTGTAGTAAAAAGCTCAAGCGGTGACAAAGAGCAACGCCATGTGATTCAAACCAGCATTGTTCTAGGCGATCAAAGCTGGCCAATTCACCTAACACTGACTGACCGCTCTAGCATGACCTATTTGATGTTGCTTGGCCGTCAGGCTATGAATGGTCGCATTTTAGTTGACCCATCAAGCGAGTACTTGCTGGGCCAATAATGTGTCGGCCACTGGCGCGGGTTTACTTTAATAGCCCGCGCGCAATAATCTCTTTCATCACTTCTGATGCACCACCATAAATCCGTTGTACCCTAGCATCCAAAAATGCCCGCGCAATGGGATACTCCTTCATGTAACCGTAGCCCCCAAATAATTGCAGACAGTCATCGGCGACCTTGCATTGTAATTCCGTGGCCGATAATTTTGCTTTCGAGGCCGTGACGGCATCTAAATTGCCAGCCATATAATCCGTGATACAGCGTTCAACAAACGCCCAATTGACGCTAATTTGTGTGTCTAAGTTGGCAAGCGTGAATCGAGTGTTTTGCAGCTCAGACAGTGCTTGTCCGAATAGCTGGCGCTGTTTTGTATAATCCACCGTCCATTGCAGCATGCCACTGCACGCTCCCAGCGCGCAGACTGCTAAAATAAGGCGCTCACGGGGAAGTTCTTCCATTAAGTGTTTAAAGCCTTGGTTAAGTTGACCAAGCGGCCCGTCCACAAGCACGTCATCAAAAAACAGCTCTGAAGTATCGCCACTGTGCTGGCCAATTTTTTCAAGATTGCTGCCCACGTCATAACCCTGTGATGACTTATCCAGCAGAAATAAGCTGATGCCCTTGGCACCGGCATTTGGGTCAGTTTTCGCCGCAACAATGCACACGTCGCCATGCTGGCCATTGGTGATGAAGGTTTTTTGCCCGCTAATACGAAAGCCATCGTCTACTTTTATGGCTTGGGTGCGTATGGCTTGCAAATCGCTGCCTGCGCCGGGCTCTGTCATGGCGATGGCCCCAACCGCCTCCCCTGTCACCAGTTTTGGCAACCAGTGTGCTTTTTGCGCGTCAGAACCCAGATGGCTGATGTAAGGGGTGACGATGTCGCTGTGTACCGAAACATTGGTAGCAAGGGCCGCAAAACCGCGCAGGGACAGGGTTTGAACCACCAAAGCGGACAGTGCAAGGTCACCGCCACAGCCGCCGTAGGCTTCATCCACGTCCACACACAAAAAACCAGCTTGCCCCATGTCTTGCCAGACACTGCGCGGAATAATGCCTTGGTCTTCCCATTGCTGATAAAACGGGGCTACTTTTTGATCTAAAAATCGATTGAGTGCATCACGGAATAAATCGAACTCGCCAGACATATCTCACCTATTGTTATCATTATTATGGGTCTATTCTCACACTCAACGCCTTGGTGAATAAAGCGTCAAGACAATCAAAATCGTTAGCATTGTTTAATCAGGTAAATATTCACGGCTTTTAATCATCCATTGTGGCTGAAATGGCCACAGTGCATCAAAAATATAACGCAGTAATAGAAGATCTCAGTAAACATATGTATGCTCGCCCCCTCATTTTTAATAGGTAGACTCATGATTCGCCTTTTTCGCTTTTGCTTACTTGCCATTCACTTCGTTATGACCAGCACCGCAGGCTTAATGATCGGCATTTTACGTCCTTTTCATCCCACCAATAGTCGCTGGTGTGCACACCTTTACGGCAAAATCGGCTTACCTATTATTGGGATCAAAACACAGGTAGAAGGTCTAGAAAACTTCCAGCGTAGCCAGCCTTGCATCGTGGTATGTAACCACCAAAGTAACTGGGATTTGTTTGTTGTGGGCAGCATCGTACCTGAGCGTACCGTAAGCGTTGGCAAAAAGAGCCTAAAATGGGTGCCATTATTTGGCCAACTGTATTGGCTGGCTGGTAACGTACTGGTTGACCGCGGCAACCCGCGCAAAGCCATGGAAGCCATGCAAATCACCAAAGAGGCGCTGACCACCAAGAACACCAGCATTTGGTTTTTTGCTGAAGGCACACGTAACAAGGGCAAGAACATGCTGCCATTTAAAAAAGGTGCCTTTGTGACAGCCATTAACGCAGGCGTACCGATCGTACCTGTATGCTGTAGCAGCTACTTAAATGGCTTTGACCTAAATAAATGGGATAACGGCACGGCTAAATTACGCGTTTTGCCTGCGGTGAGCACGCAAGGCTACACCCAAGAAAACGTAAAAGAATTAATGGATGGCATCTATTCCAATATGATGGATACCATTAACGAGCTAGACGCAGCACAAGCCAGTAAATAAGCTCTTGGACGGATCACAAGATTCAGCTGTTCAAAGCTAAAAACGCCCAGTAAGCTGGGCTTTTTTATGCCCAGTGTAAACCCATGACCCCGTTTGAAATATGCCAAGACTGCATTTACCGACTGATCAAGCACCCTAGTTTGGGCAATGATTTACCGTCCCTTGCGGATTCTTATTCTCTGAGCACGAGTCATTTTCAAAAAACCTTCAAACGTTATGTGGGGGTTTCCCCTAAGCAGTTTCAGCAAAGCCTACTTGTGCAACAAGCCAGTAAACCGCTTATGCAGCAAAGCTTATTGCATACCAGTGAGCTACTGGAAGTCAGCAGCCCTTCTCGCCTGCATGATGCGTTTGTGCAAATAGAGGCCATGTCACCGGGTGAATTCAAATCCCAAGGCGAAAATCTGGTACTGCGCCATGGCCATCAAGAAAGTGTATTTGGCCGACTATTGGTCGTCATGAGTGCTAGGGGAATTTTTTACCTAGGTTTTCATGAGTCTGATGAGGCCGTTTTGCAAGGCATTCAGCAGCGCTATCCGCAGGCTCAATTGATGCCAAACAAGGATAACCAGATGCTTGGTCATGACCCCTTCTTAGAATCTAAGCCAATGACACTCAGCCTTGCCGCCACGCACTTTCAAGTGCAAGTCTGGCGCGCACTGTTAACCACTCAACCAGGTGAGCAAGTCAGCTACAAGGACATTGCCCATAAAATTGGCCAACCAAAAGGGGCAAGAGGTGTGGGCCAAGCAATAGGGGCTAATCCTGTGGCCTTTCTGATCCCTTGTCACCGAGTGATTAAACAAAGCGGCGCCATTAGCGGGTATCGCTGGGGCGTGCCCGTTAAGCAAGCCCTTCTTGCATGGGAACACGCCAGCACCCACGTCTCAAGCTAGCCATTCGGCCTTGCCATATACTCAAATGCCGCCTTAACTTTATGTAGTGGTAAAGGATAGAGGCACCCATGGTCAGTAAAGTTTTAATCTGTGACGACTCCAATATGGCGCGCAAGCAAATGGCGCGCGCCCTGCCAGATCACTGGCCTGTGGAAGTTACCTTCGCTAAGCATGGCCAAGAGGCCATCGAATTAATCAAAGCCCATGAATTTGAAGTCATGTTTTTGGACCTCACCATGCCCGTCATGGATGGCTATGAAACCCTTGAAGAGATTCGTAAACAAGACCTGCCTATCATGGTGCTGGTGGTGTCTGGTGACATCCAGCCAGAAGCTCAAGAACGGGTAAAAAAACTGGGGGCTATAGACTTCATTAAGAAACCGGTTGATCAAGCTCGTATCACGGCCGTACTCACTGAATACGGCATCATTGGGGAGGCCCCCAATGAATGAACAAATTACATTAAGTGAAGATGAGCGCGACTGCTATCAAGAGATTACCAATGTGGCCATGGGAAAAGCGGCGGACCGCCTAGCCCGTTTGCTGGGTGTTTATGTGGTTTTACCGATCCCCAATGTGAACATCATTGAAATCAATGAATTTAAGATGACCCTTAAATCCCTTGAGGGCAACGCCACGGTTAGCGCCGTTTGCCAAGGGTTTATCGGTGCTGGCATCGCAGGGGAGGCATTACTGATCTTTAACGACGCAAGCTTCACAGACATCGCCAAATTATTAGATTATCCAGGCAACCTTGATAAGCACGAAGAGTTAGAAATGCTCATGGACGTGGCCAATGTATTAAACGGCGCGTGCATTCAAGGCATTGGCGGCCAGTTAGATATCGACTTTAGTCAAAGCCATCCAGTGGTATTAGGCCAGCATTGCTCTATTTCGGATTTATTAAATGACAAGCAGAACGCATGGCAACGCACCATGGCCATCGAGATTAACTACACCATCGAGGATCACAATATTAACTGCGACTTGTTACTGCTGTTCACCGAAGACAGCGTGCTGCATATGAATCGTTTAATCAGTTTTTTATTGGAAGATTAATATGGACAATAATGATACTGACATGACCGAATTCCATTGGTTTATGGACATACTACAAACCATTGATGCAGGGCTGGTTGTATTAGATCGACAATACAATATTAAGCTTTGGAATGGTTTTATGGAAAATCACAGCGGTATTCGACCGGATCAAGCAAAGGGTGAGAATTTATTTACGCTGTTTCCAGAAATAGACAGCGATTGGTTCAAGAAAAAAGCCGAGTCGGTTTTTTTACTCAATACCCGCGCCTTTACCATCAGCGAGCAACGGCCATTTTTGTTTAAATTTAAAAATAATTATCCCATTACTGGGCGCGCTGATTTCATGTATCAAAATTCGACCATCATTCCGCTGAACAATATATCAGGGGAAACCGACCATATTTGCTTGATTTTATATGATGTAACCGCTGCAGCTATGCATAAAATTGACATCGCAAATCAAACTAAGCAGAAAACATAAATTCGATGAGTTAACTTAGAGTACGCCAATTTCAGGGTCGATATTGGCAACGCTCTGCTGCAGTTTTTCACCAAGCTTCACGTTTTTGTTCATTTCCTCCAATAAGCGTTCAATGTGGTGCTCCAGTACGGTTAATTCTTGGACGAGGTTGCTATGCAACTGTTCAAAATCATCCCCTGGGGCAAGGCTTTGGGTTTTATGCAGAAGCTTACGCACATAATTGAGCTGTTGGGTGAACACCGCATTTGCTTTGTGGGCATTGCGTTCAACGATAATGGACTGTTTATACAGGGCATCCAGTTGTGCGGCGGATACACTGCCTAACGGCGCGTCTTCAGGTTGATACAGTATTTGTTTTTGGGTGTGCTTATCCCAAAAATAAAACACCGCAAAACACAAAATATAACTGATCAACCATGCTACCCAGTTTAAAGAGCCATTTTCTAAAATGGCTGACCACTGGTGAACGATACCTAGTAATGAACCTAGGATCAGACTCATTTTAATCACCATCAACATGGCTTCTCTCCCTAAAACCTTGAATCAAGATGGCCGCATTAAAATAGCGGTAAGGTAAATACACCCAGGTTAAATGCAATGATGCTTCCCCAAACACACACCACCTGGCTTAAGCTAAAGAAAACCGCCGCACTGGCAATGTCTTTTGCCGCACCGGATAAATCATGGCGCTCGCTGCCGATACGATCCACAACATATTCGATGGAGGTATTAAGCAATTCAGTTATCACCACAATAAACAGGCTCATCAGCATAATGGCTAATTGGGTAATGCTCTGAGCAATGCAAATCGCCACAGGCACCAAAACCAAAGCCAACATAAATTCTTGTCTCACCGCAGCTTCTGTTTTCCAAGCACGCTTGATACCTTGAAACGAATAACCTGTGGCATTAAAAATACGCAATATGCCAGTGGCGGTGAATTTCTTTTGTTCCATAAACTGCTCAAATCTAAAGGCTAAAAACAGCGCACACACTAACCTGTGAACCCTGATATGACAAGCCTTTCAGCGCTTAAGTCAGTGTTTTAACACCCAGTTCACACCTCTAACAAAACACGATAAGTCACACCCTACGTATTTTTCAAACCGCTTGAATACAAATAGGCATCCATAAAGATAACGGTATAAAACTTATAAGCAAAGCATCCTTGACCTTGCCTTACAAACCCGTAAAGCTATCCCCTTCTCAAACTCTAGAAACTTGTTATGTTGTCACGCCAAACTGCTATAAAAAAAATAAATACGGCTCTATTCAGCTTATGTTTACTGGTTTGCTCATTGTTTATTAGCTGGGTGTTATGGGCGCAAGTGAATTTTGCTTACCCGGCATTACACTGGAGTATGAATATTGAACAGCACATTAATCATTACGGCCCGCAGAATCGTTACCGTGATGACTTTGAACAAACGGACAAACCCGAACAGGTCCGTTTATTTGCTGAAATTGTTGATGCCATTCATAACGATGGCGAGGGCCTTGAGCGCATCACCTATCAAGACCCAAATGGCCAAATAATCGCTACCTTATTGCACAAAGCCGAAGTGATTCACCTACAAGACGTGGCACACCTTATCAATACGTTTTATTCCGTGTCCTTTGTGGTTATTTTATTAACTCTGCTATTGATCGGCGTCTTTAAATACCAAAACACGACCCTTCCCAGTTTAAAACAACAAGCCCTAGGTATTCTCAGTGCCAGTGTCATCAGCTTTATAGTGATTCTGATGATTGGTCCTGTTACCGTTTTTTACGCGATGCATGAATGGGTCTTCCCCGATAACCACCAATGGTTTTTCTTTTACCAAGAATCGTTAATGACCATTTTAATGAAAGCACCAGACTTGTTTGGCGCCATCAGTGTGTTGATTGTTCTAGTGGCCATTCCTATTTATTTGATATTAAATCGCCTCGTGTTAATGATTCCGGCAAAAAGCCAAATCAAAAACCAATAAAAAATGGGCCAAATGGCCCATTTTTTATGTTTCGAAATGACACTGTGATCATGCCATTTTAATGAAGGCTGGGTGGAGTCTGTTAGCGCTCTAGCATAGCCACAACACCCTGACCGCCAGCGGCACAGATTGAAATCAAGCCTTTACCCGAGCCCTTTTCACTCAGCAGTTTTGCAAGATTACCCACAATACGACCACCTGTTGCAGCAAATGGGTGACCCGTTGCTAGGGAACTGCCATTCACATTGAGCTTAGTGAAATCAATTTCACCAAGGGCTTTCTCAAGACCTAAGCGCTCTTGGCAAAACTCAGTGGTGTTCCATGCTTTCAATGTTGCCAATACTTGCGCGGCAAAGGCTTCATGGATCTCATAAAAATCAAAATCCTGTAACGTCATCTGGTTTCGTGCAAGCATTTTAGGCACCGCATAGGCCGGAGCCAGCAACAACTCTTCTTTGTAGTCACTGTCTTTGCCAATGAAATCTACGGCACTGGTTTCATAGTCGGTGATGTACGCCAACACAGGTAAGCCTTTTTCTTTCGCCCATTCTTCACTGGCCAGCAACACAGCAGATGCGCCATCGGTTAATGCTGAGCTGTTCCCCGCTGAAAGTGTGCCGCCATTTTTATCAAATGCAGGACCTAGGCTAGCCAATTTGGCCAACTGAGTATCAGGGCGCAATAGGTTGTCTTTATCTAGACCATTGAACGGTGAAATCAGGTCATCCATAAAACCCGACTCATAGGCTTTATGTAGGTTTTGGTGGCTAGCCAAGGCCAGCTTGTCCTGTTCTTCACGAGGAATCTGCCAGCGTTTCGCCGTTAATTCTGTATGTCCGCCCATGCTAAGACCGGTTCTAGGCTCTCCGTTACGAGGTAAGTTCGGTGCTAGAAAGCCAGGACGAAACGACGCTAAGATTTTTAGACGCTCAGCAGTGGTTTTTGCTTTATTTAATTTCATCAGCATTGATTGAAATTTATCGCTGATGGCAATAGGTGCATCGGATGTGGTATCCACTCCGCCTGCTATGCCACTTTCAATCTGCCCCAGTGCAATTTTACTGGCCACGCTGAATAAGGCTTGCAGACCTGTGCCACAGGCTTGCTGCATATCGATACAAGGCGTCGATGCTGATAAAGCCGTATCCAGAACCGATTCACGCACCAGATTAAAATCGCGGCTGTGCTTCATCACGGCCCCTGCCACCACTTCACCTACTGCTTGACCTTGAAGCCCTGTTTTTTCAATCAGTCCGTTTAGAGCAGCCGTCAGCATTGCTTGATTGGACACGCCAAAGTAAGCCGTATTGGATTTGGCAAATGGAATTCGGTTGGCAGCGACAATCGCCACTCGACGAGGAAACGTCATTGTTATCTCCTATTTTTAATTTCGTGAAAGTGATGGCCAAGCTAGCAACCAAGGGGCTCGCCAATGCTCTTTTTCAATTAGACTTTCGATATCAAATAGTTCTTTAGCATCAGGCAGCTGGGTAAAACTGTATTCTTCTTCATTGTATGTAAATTTCAGCACATAACTATGAAGGTACAGTCGGTTTGCTATTTCACCCGAGTATAACGTGTCACCCACGATTGGGGCGGCCATTGATTTCATGGCCACTCGTAACTGATGGGTTTTACCGGTATGAGGTTTTAACAAACATAGGCGCAAACCGGGTTTTAAACTAGCAGAAAAAAACTGAGTAACCGCTGGGCTGTCCTGTGTTTTTAACAATTTAAACCCGCCACGTCTGCCTTGTGCCATATCCCCTTTCACTAAGCCTTGCTTCTTTTTCATACTCGAGGGACAAACGGCTAAGTAAAACTTTTCAATCTGTCGATCAGCAAACAACTGGCTCAATACACTGCAACTTTGCTTTGACTTAGCCACAAGCAATAGGCCGGAGGTCAACTTATCTAGGCGGTGCACAGGCCACAGCTTCATATCCAACTGCTTTTCAAGTAAAGCCACAAACCCGGCTTCGCCGTCTTCACTGTGAAAATTCAACCCAGCCGGTTTAACCACCACTAGCCAGTCGGCATGTTCAAACACTATCTCTAACAGCATGATTTCTCGATTTATAACGCTAATACGGTCAAGTGTACTCCCATAAAAAAACCGCGACTAGCGCGGTTTCTTTATGGGTCGTGACCGATTACAAGGTTTCAGCCGGATGTGACTCTCCGTGCTTTGCCTTATGCTTGGCAATAATACTCTCTGGCTTCAATACAAAGCGCGACAGAGCAGGTAACAACAACAAGGCACCAAACATATTCCATAGGAACATGAAGGTTAACAATATACCCATGTCTGCTTGGAATTTAATTGGCGACCAAATCCAAGTCCCCACACCAATGGCAAGCGTTAAACCAGTAAAGCTAACAGCCTTACCCGTGGTTTTAAGTGTTTGGAAGAATGCTTCGTGTAAGTTCTTACCTTCAATCAGCAAGGCTTCTAAACGACTGTAAATATAAATACCGTAGTCAACACCAATACCCACGCCAAGCGCAATTACTGGCAAGGTTGCCACTTTTACACCAATGCCCATTTGTGCCATTAACGCTTGGCATAGGATTGAGGTCAAAGCCAATGGTGTGATGATACAAATAATTGCACGAATCGAACGGAACGTGATGAAACACAATACCGATACAACGATATAAACAAAGATCAGCATCAATGTTTGTGCATCTGCGATCACTTGGTTAGTGGCGGCTTCAACACCTGCATTACCTGATGCAAGCTTGAATTGTACAGCGGCGTTATCTTCATAGCCTTTTGCAAAGTCGGCTGCAGTATTCACAGCGCGCTCTAGGGTTTCCGCTTTATGGTCATTTAGGAAGATGATTACAGGCACCATGGAGCAATCTTGATTAAGCATGCCACTTGGCGCACGTTGAATACTTGAGTTCAAGATATTCTGGTTACGTGAAAGTGCAGACCATTTCAGGTTACCTTCGTTCATACCTTTGGATACAAGCTTAGAAACCGAAACAAGTGATACGGCAGACTGCACACCTTTAACGTTTTCCATGGTCCACATTAGGCGATCAATTGCATCCAGAGCTTCGTAGCTTGCACATTGTTCACGCGGCGTCTCAGCCATGATCACAAGTACGTCAGAGCTGGTTGAGTAGTTATCAACAATAAATGCATTATCTTTGTTGTAGCGACTGTCTTGGCGAAGTTCGGGAGCACCTTTATCAAGGTCACCAATTTTCAAGTCTTGACTGCCAATCACGCCACCAATGGCAAGCACCACGGCAACAATAATCGCGGTACCCGCTACTTTTTTATGGGTGAAGTTGGCAACGAATTTCCAAAGCTTAGGCTCTGCTTTCTCAACTTTAATGGCGTGATTCACACCCGAACGGCTAATACCCACATAAGACATTAACAACGGCAACAACAAAAGGTTGGTAATGATAATAACCGCTACACCAATCGACGCTGCTATTGCTAGTTCTTTGATGACAGTGATGTCGATAAATAAAAGGGTTAAGAAACCAATCGCATCTGATAATAGAGCCAACATACCAGGAACATATAAACCTCGGAATGCTAAACGAGCAGCCATTTCACGAGAAGCGCCTTTACCGGCTTCAATGGCTATGCCGTTAATAATTTGCACACCGTGACTGATACCAATGGCAAATACCAAGAAAGGCACAAGCATAGAGTAAGGGTCGATACCAAAACCAATTAGGTTGAGTAAACCAAGCTGCCATACCACTGCCACAATAGAACACAAGACTGGAATCAACGTGCCTTTGATGCAGCGTGAATACATGTAAAGCAAGATAGAAGTAATGAAAATAGCGCCTAGGAAGAATAAACCAACGTTAAACGCACCTTCCATCAAATCGGCCATTTTCTTAGGGAAACCGATGATATGAATAGATGTATCTTCACTTGAGAACTTATCGCGGATTTTTTCTTCAAGTGTCGCAGCTAGCTCTTTAGGATTGAGTGGCGCACCTGTTTCAGGGTCCATTTCATATAGCGGCACATCGATCATGGTTGAGGTGAAATCATTTGAAACTAAGCGACCAACCTGACCAGAACGTAAAATATTTTCACGTAATTGTTCAATGCTTTCATCACTGCCATCATAAGTAGCAGGAATCACTGGACCACCTTGGAAGCCTTGCTCTGTCACTTCTGTCCAGCGAACGTTAGGCGTCCACATGGATTTTAGCTTAGAGCGGTCAGCACCTTTGATATAGAAAACCTCATCATTAATCTGACGCAGGGTTTCCATGTATTGTGCATTGAAAATATCACCGTTTTTATTGGCAACAACAATCTTGATATTGTTCAAACCACTGCTTAAGTCATTGGCATGACGCATATGATTTTTAATGTATTGATGCTCAATGGGGATGTATTTCTCAGAGCGAGAGTCCAAACCCACTTTTGATGCGCTATAAGCAAGAAACGCAGTCAGTAGAATTAAGAAAATTAAAAATAAACCACGACGAGCAAATAGCAGCTTCTCAAGAAACGGCTCCGCACTCGGGGTGATGATGTAATGTTCCGGTTTTGTTTTCGGCATATCTTTTTGACTCATGATAACTTACCCCTCGATGCTCGTAATCTCTACCGATAGGCGCTCACCGGTCTTATCTAAAATTTCCACACCGTTCTCGCCTACCATTACGAAGTCACCTGAAGCGGTTTCAACCACAGCGGATGCACTGCTACGGCCTTTTCGAGTTTGACTTTCCCATTTCTGACCTGAATCAATCCCCTTCAGGAAGGCACCACCATTACCCACGATATAGGCAATACGACCAAGGTGATCCGTTGCACCCATGAGTGTTTGGTGTGTATGGGTATCTTCTAAACGCCAGCTAAGACCAAAGTTATCAGAGCGAGCTAAATTACCACGTAGACCAAATGCCAACTGAACATCATTAGATAAGTTCATGACACCAAAGAATGAACCATCATAAGGGCTCATCATTTGTGTCCACGTTTCACCTGCATCCTGACTGCGAAGCATAATACCAGCTTCACCAACCATCATTAGGCGTTGGTCATCAATTTTAGTGATGCTATTTAGGTGAAAGCGATCAGGGTTCTCAACATTGGTTGACCATGACATCCAAGATTTACCGCCATCTAAGGTTTTAAAAATCATGCCATAAGCACCAATAACAAAACCTTCGTTTGCATTTTTAAACCAAAGGTCTAATAAAGGTTTTGTCGACTTATCTTCGAAATCAATTTGTGCATCTTCTAGCGCATAAGTGGCATTTTCTAAATTTTCTTCTGCTAGAGAAATACGAGCATCACTACCAATTACCATGGCTTTACTTAATTCACTCTCGTAAAACGCTTTGGTTTTCTTCGCAGTATTAAGCACCATCTCGTTAGCTTTAAAACCATCAAACTGCTTCGTCCAAGTTGAACCGCCATCTTGCGTATTCAATACAACCGCATCATGACCAACTGCCCAACCCGTGTTTTCATTAACAAAAGACACCGCTGTAAGCGTTGTAATCACCGGAACATTCGCTTGACGCCATGTACGCCCGTCATCATCACTAAAAATAATATGGCCACGCTCACCAACGGCCA
>Ga0115005_10003617_pt1 | contig 12351 bp, 11 predicted proteins | sample ArcOceMetagenome_FD_87163 | JGI IMG/M metagenome (GOLD analysis project Ga0115005, IMG submission 87163) | Marine eukaryotic phytoplankton communities from Arctic Ocean - Arctic Ocean - Greenland ARC118M Metagenome | ecosystem: Environmental > Aquatic > Marine > Oceanic | place: Arctic Ocean...
AATCCGCTGTATTCGAGAGGTTCCCAAACCATGCTGAGAGATAAAATCAAAAATACGCGCCGAAAATGGATCACACCCAAGGCAGGTGATATAATCAACCCTCAATTTGGGCGCCGTACGGTGCAAATAGATGGCGGTGTTGAGAGTGTCACCAGCAACACTGACCTGCGTATCTTCGCCGATCAATGATAATTCAATCATAGCTTCACCGACACAGGCAACTCGCTTCATTTTCGTTCTCTTCTCCAAATAATGAGCCCAGCGCTCATAATGACGATAGCACCAAAAATGGTACCCATGTCTGGGACTGTCCCAAATAATAAGTATCCCCAGATCGCCACGAATACCAGAAATGAATAGGTGAACGGCATAAGCTGGTTTGCAGTACCAAAGCGGTGTGCATTTGTCAGAAGTTGATGCCCAGCCCAGCCCAAAACACCAAGGCTTATCAAAACGAGCATTCCCCATGTGGTTGCCGGTTGCGTCCACACCCAAATCGCAAAAGGAAGCATTAATAAGGTCCCAACCAGTCCCATATAAAACTGCATGGTTTCGACCGCAACAATGCCAGACAGCCTACGCGTCATAAGCGAATAGAGAGCCAAGGCTATGGCATTGTAAATGATCATCAGCATTGCAGGGTGGAAGGCAGTGCCGAATGGACGTACAACGATCAAAACACCAATGAACCCAAGTAAAATTGCACTCCAACGCCAAGGTCCCACCTCTTCGCGAAGAATAGAAACCGAGAGGAAACATACCACAACTGGGCTTGAAAACATGATGGCAGACACAACTGTTAAAGGCAAAAACTGTAAGGCGTAGAAGTTGGAAAGGGTGGCGGAAACCAAAAGCAACGCTCGACTGATCACCTGCCAAAGATGCCCAGTCTTAAAACGATCCAGCTTAAAGCCACCTTTCGCTATAACACCGATCGAAATCACAAAATGTCCAGCATATCGCATGAATGCAAGCTGGAAAGCCGGTATGCCGGCAACTGCCAGCCATTTTGCGCCCGTATCCACCCAAGAAAAAATTAGCCAAGCGCCAAGCATCAAAATGATGCCATATCGTGGAAAATTAGCCATTGGCTTTGCGATAACGGCCATAAATCAGACTTTAAATCGGCGTACGAAATAATCCACCATTTGACTGACCATTTCATCACCTTGACCATTGTCATTAGCATCATTTAACGCTGTCAGGGGCCCTTTAGACATTATACTGTCCACACCAGCATCTTCAGCCATACGGGCATAATACCCCACATCTTTGGCTGCGTTCTTAATTGCAAAAGCTAACTGCCCTGGATCATTATCAACACCGTAAGCTTTGACAAACCCCATCATGCCAGAATGCAGGGGACCAGCCGCCATCACATCATAGAGTTGGGCCCGGTCCACACCAGCCACATCCGCCATGGCAAAGGCTTCAGCCATCGCGTTTGCGACAGTCATTCCAAAAAAGTTATTTATTAACTTTATAGTGTGTCCAGAACCAACAGCTCCTAAATAGAAGATATTCTCCCCAAGATCTTTCAAAATCGGCTCGATCCCATCAAAAGTATTTTTATCTCCCGATGTCATAATATTCAGCAATCCATCCTTCGCGTGCGCTGGTGTACGGCCTAGTGGGGCGTCTAAAAAGTGGCCACCTGCTTGCGACACTTCTACAGCCAAAGTGCGGCTACTACCGGGAAGGGAGGTGCCAAAGTCGATGACAGTTGCACCGGCACGCAAACCCGCAATCACACCATCGCCCCCCCGCATACGGCTTTCAACATGATCAGAAGTACCCATGCAGAGCATCACAATGTCACTGCCCTGAGCCACATCTTTAGCGGTTACAGCCTCTGTGGCACCTCGAGCAATAGCCAAATCCAAATTGCTACGGTCTCTGTTGCCCAAAACAGTTAGCGAATATCCAAGGTCCTGAAGACGGCTCACCATGGCCCCCCCCATAATACCCAAACCAATAAATCCAATAGTTGGTTTAATCATGATATACGCTCCTCAAAGCTTGGTTTTATAGAATACATAGTCTTAAATCAGGGTTAGAAATACTGGTCATATTTATATATATTTTTACTAAAACATTAAACTTGAATAGAAAGTTTGGCCTCAAGCTCCTGCGCTACTCCAAGTGTTAATGTAGCATCAGCAACATCAACTAACGGTTCAGCACCGTCAATCACCGCTAAGAAATGGTCTAATTGTGCCTCAAGTGGTGGTTTCTCATTCTGGGCGGGGCTAAAAGGAACACGCTCAGCCGCCGAACCCCAATCCGTACCTTTCCAAACTTCCATTGAGGGAAAGCTCAGGGCGCCTTTTGTCCCAGTTATCCACATCATATCTTGATGGGTGGTACCAATATTCGGATTTTCACCAGTGCCAGCCTCAAATCCCCATGGACTTGGGGTAATATCTGAGAAGCTAACGCTTCCAACAGCACCATTTTCAAACGCCAAAGCGATGGCACCACTTTCAACTCGTGTTGATCCACGAAGCGGCTTTCCTTTTAGGGCGATAGTCTGGATGATTTCACCAACAACAAAACGTAAAATATCAATATCATGTACTAAGTTTATCATAACAGGACTACCGCCGTCATTACGCCAATTACCCTCAAAATATGCATCTGGCTTGCGCATTGCCCATAAAACTGAGACATTGACTACCTTACCAATCAACTCATTTTCAAGGCAAGCTTTTAGCTGCTGGACCACCGCATGATAGCGACGGTGATGCCCCACAAGCGAACGTATGTTTTGGCCGCGTAATGCCGTTTCGAGCTTTTGTGCACTTTCAATTGTCTCAGAAACCGGCTTCTCGATCAGCATGTGCCAGCCGCGTTCTGCCGCTTCAATGCCATGGAGTGTGTGTAAGTGGGTTGGGGTCGCAATAATCACACCATCCACAGGCTCCAGGACATCGCCCATCTTGGCGAAGCGAGGCACATCACACTGGATAGACATATCAGGATCCACCAAGCCAACAAGTTCGCATTTGGCATGCACCCGGACAGCTTGCAAGTGTCGGATACCTATTAAACCACCACCAACAACCAGAATACGCTTCACATTACAGCTCCAATTTGCCAGGGTACAAACTCATAATCACCAAGACCCTGCCCTTCTGACTTTGTAATTTCACCAGAAGCGACACGCAAAAACATTTTATAAATCTCACGACCTTTTTCCTCGACACTGATACCTTCAGATAGGATCTGTCCGGCGTCAATATCCATGTCTTCGGCCATGCGATTAGCCATCTCACTGTTTGTCGCTATTTTAATCGTAGGTGCAGGTTTTGATCCGAATGCAGACCCCCGCCCAGTAGTAAAACAGACAAGGTTACAACCGCCAGCAATTTGGCCAGTCACAGAAGCGGGATCATATCCCGGGGTATCCATAAATGTGAAGCCTCGGGCAGTGACAGGTTCTGCATATTTATAGACCCCCATCAAAGGCGTTGTGCCACCTTTAGATGCCGCTCCTAATGATTTTTCTAAGATTGTAGTTAGGCCTCCCATTTTATTTCCGGGGCTGGGGTTATTATCCATGGATCCATTATTGCGCGTCGTGTAATCTTCCCACCATTTGATCAAGCCAATTAGCTTGTCACCCACCGATTGATCTACAACTCTGCGTGTCAACAAATGCTCAGCACCATAAATTTCAGGTGTCTCAGCCAAGACCCCAGTTGCACCTTGGGCCGTCAATAAATCGCAAGCATAGCCTAATGCCGGGTTTGCGGTGACCCCAGACCACGCGTCCGAGCCGCCACACTGCAATGCAACCATCAATTCAGATGCAGGGCATTCCACACGTGTTGCCTGGTTAGCAATTGGTAGCATTTCCATTATTTTCTTTATACCCAGCTCTACGGTCAGGCGTAGGCCTGCAACTCTCTGGATATTCATAGTTTGAAACGTTGGACCTTGCTTTAGACCATAAGCCTCTAACAACCAATCAATTTGGTTCATTTCACAGCCCAATCCGACCATGAGAACACCCGCATGGTTGGGATGTTTGGCATATCCCCACATCACCCGCTGCAGTGCTTCAAACCCATCTCCAGAATCTGCCATTCCACAACCGGTTCCGTGTACGAAAGCAGCCACGCCATCTACATTTGGGTAATCCGCAAGAACCTCAGGTGTGAAGTAATCGGCAATCATCCGTGCGGCAGTTGCGGAGCAATTGACCGACGTGATAATTGCTATATAATTACGCGTACCGACTTTACCGTTTTCACGACGAAATCCCATAAAGGTATCCTGCTTTGCAGCAGGCGGCATGAGGCGTAAATCAGTTGAAAATTCATACTCCATCGCCGTATTTCTGAAATCCACATTATGGGTGTGCACGTGATCTCCTGGCATGATGTCGCAAGAAGCATAGCCAATAAGCTGGGAATATTTGCGTACTGGATCCCCAAGGGCCATCTGGATCGTGGCCACCTTATGTCCAGAGGGAATTTGTGCTGTTGTCAAAGCACCGTCTACAAGAGTACCAAGCGCTAATATCCGCGTTGCGGTAACCACTGTATCTGCTCGATCTAAACGTATAAAATTCATTTCCATTCCTCAAAGTATAAATTTTAGGCGCAGTGGGGCGTATCCGCAGACCACCGGTGGATATCAATATGTGGGACTGCCGCCAACCTGGCCCGAGCCTCTTCCCATTGCGCTCTACAGGCACGCCAATCAGAGAGTTCCGTTTCAGGGTACGCTCGCGAACGTACAACAAAATCAGGAAAATGCGACCGGCCCGTTGGGGGATCAGTGACGTTAAAACGAATATCAAAAGACCAGCGAAACCCACCAGTGATATTAGTCAGGGAAGCATGAGGCGTTAGGGGATGAAAGAACACTGCCCCACCGGCTTTGACAGGTAAAGGTACAGCACTTGATTCATTCAAAAAATCATCAGCGATTCCAGTTTGATTCCGAGCACAATGGGGTAAAATTGTTTGCCCAGATATTTGTGATTGAACCTGTAGGCACACATTCTCAACCGTAGCATCAGTCATGGCGAGCCAGACTGTCACCATATTAGTTTGATCTGCATCTTCCAAAGCTACCCCGCAATCTTGGTGCCAGTCTGTTGCTGTAATATGGGCACGCAACTCACCGAGATTCAATTTGGCGGCTGGGGGCTTTAGCCGTACATGCTGAATAAGATTGCTGGTCAATTGCGGGCCGATCAGTTGCTCAACCACATCCAACAAGGGGACAGCTGTCAACATATTGAATACCGCCGGACCAATATGGAACGGCGCGTCTGCCATTATCCTATCTCCCAGCAGCGAAATATCCATCGGCTGAAAGTAATCACACCCAGCCTGGTATGCACTTAACAATTTCCCGCAAAAATCCAATTTCCCACCCGGTATCTGCACCAGACCCTCTGCAATCCAACCCTCATAAAGACCGTTTAAAAGGTCAGTATATTCTGTATTGAGCTGCCCACATATATTAGCAGGCATCAGGTCTGGAATTACAAGATAACCCTCTGTCTCAAACTTTTTTGTTTGATCGGAGTTTAGTAGCATAGCTCAACTCACAAGAGTAGAGCTATGATGTTTGGCCAAATCAGCAGAACTGAGAGTGCTAACAACTGAATTCCAATAAAGGGCAAGAACCCCCTAAAGATATCCGTAAGGCTAATATGCGCTGGTGCGACAGACTTAAGATAAAACGCCGCTGGTCCAAACGGTGGCGATAGAAAACTGACCTGCATATTCATGCAGAACAGGACACCAAACCAAATAGCCACATGGTTAGGAGCCAGTTGACCAATAAGACCAATTTCGTCGATGGGCAGGCGCAAAACGATGGGGAGAAATACTGGAATTATCAAAAGAACGATACCAACCCAATCCATAAACGCGCCCATAAACAATAAGATTAGCATCATCGTAAGGATCACCCCCATAGTTGGAAGATCTCTTCCAACTATTAGATCTGCAACATAGGTTGGACCACCTGCTATCGTATATGCCCCTGCAAGCGAAGCCGCACCGATGGTGACCCAAATGATTGTACCAGTGGACCTTAAAGTGCGCATCAGACTTTCCCAAACCAGTTGGAATGATCCCTCACCACGCAAAATTGCGATAATAAGAACGGCACAAGCGCCCATGCCAGCTGCCTCAGTAATACCCGTTATTCCGCCATAAATCGATCCAAGGACAACCCCAATTACAACCATTGGCGCAACAAGACCTTTGCCCATATCCCAACCAACCTTTGCTCGATCCTTGCCAAATACAAAATATATAAGAATTAATGCTATTACGACAAGGCCACCTAACCACGGCATATGCTCTAACGTACCAAGTCGAGCTGGGTCACCCTGACTTGCCGCGTTGGAACCAGAAAATTCAAAGAATGCAGCCCGTACAAATAACACAGCAGAGAAACCGGCCACTACAATCGACATGAAGGCCCCAAAAAGCTTCCTCTTCTCAACAGGTTCCGGATCGTTTGGATCTGGTACCGGTAGGGGCGCATCTTCTGGGTGCAAAGTTGTTCGGACGATGATGTACATAATGATCATCGAGGCCAGCATGAAACCCGGGACAAACGCAGCAGTAAACAGCGCTTTGATAGAGGTTTCTGTGATTAGCCCGTAGATAATGAGAACAATGGAAGGTGGGATCATAGTACCCAGCGAACCGGAGGCGCAAATAACACCAATTGCAAGATTTTGATTATACCCCAACCTCAACATTTGTGGAAGTGCGATTAAGCCCAAAAGCACCACTTCACCACCGATAATGCCTGACATTGCTGCCATTATCACCGCCATAATCGAAGTCACGATCGCAATTCCACCTCGTGTCCGAGATAGCCAAACATTAAGCGAGGAGTACATATCTTTTGCAATACCAGAGCGCTCCAAAAGCGATGCCATGAAAATGAAAAGTGGTACCGATATAAGAACATAATCCGTTAATAGCCCATATATTTTTTGAGCTAGGATATATAGGGGGCCAGTCCCCGGTCGGCTAGTCAACATCCCGTCACCAAAACTTAGAGGATTTGACAAAAGTGAAGGTTCAAACTTCAAAACCAAAACTAAAACAGCAAGTGCTGCAGATGCAAGACCAAGGGGCATCCCGATAGCCAGTAATACAATAAGCGTCACCATTAAAATAAGTGAAATTGTTCCAATGTCCATTAGTCTTGTCCCACTGCGCGTTTTAGCATTTCAATTTCTTCTTGATCAGGCTCATCTGTGTGAACTTCTGGCTCTTTATTCCAGTCCGCAATCAGGTTTAGAACCGCTTGCGAGGCCACCAAAGTTATCACAATCAAAATCATCGGCTGTAATGTTGCAGGTATAGGCGGGTTAAACGCCGACCCATAAAGTTCCCACCGATAAAGTTTGTTAATAAAAACTTGTTTATAACTGCCATAAACCAGGAAAAATGCAAACATAACGATCAACGAAGTTGATATCGTATCAAAAATTCTTTGCAACCAACGGGGTGCAATGTCGTAAACTAGGAAAATACGAATATGGCTGCGTTGCTGCATCGCATAAAACCCAGACATTAAGAAAACAAAACTAGCAAACCAAAGCGTCATTTCGTTAGCCCATTCAGTTGGTTTTTCGATGATATAGCGTAAGAAAACTTCATACAACATGACTGAAGTCATGAGTGCGATCATCATCATTGTGACGCGACCAATGAACAATGCCGCACTGTCAATACTACTAGCCCCGAGATACTCCATACCGGCCGCACGCACAGTACGCGCTCCTATAACTGCAAGGACGGGAGACAAGACCAACGCAGAAAAATCAATAATATCGATATGTCCACCAAAGATTCCAGTTAAGTTTGGCGTCACATCGCTAAGCAAATATATAGCTTCGATCTGCGCTTTTAGAGAAACTGATGAATAGGGCAACCAATCCAACAAAAAGGCAGGGAGATGCCAAATAAGCCAGCTCATGGTACCTACGAACGCTAATGGCACGAGCCACTCTATAATTCCGCCTGTTTTCTGCATATTGATATCCCCTCGCCGCTATGCGTCGATACTATAGTAATTAATGAAGTCTTGGTCGGGTTCTACGCCGATACCTGGTCCAGTAGGTATTATAACGCGGCCTGCGTTCGATTTGACCTGCCCTTGAATACCCAAAGGTTCAATCAGCAGTTCGTCGCGGAATTTATTGTCTGTTGTGTCAAACTCAAGCATTGGCTCCCATGGGTGCAGGCCACCAGGCAAAGGCGGCATCGCAGCCAAAAGCTGTAGATTGGTGGCGACAGCAATTGCACTGCCCCAAACATGATTTATGACAGGTGTAAAATGTGCATGGCACAATGCTAACACCCTCAAATATTCAGATACTCCACCCAGAGCGCAAACTTCTGGCTGTGCGATATCCAAGCCACGATTTTCAAGAATATTTCGCCAGCCCCAACGATTGAACTCAGCCTCACCACCAGAGATATTAACGGTCAAACCCGATCGTAATTCACGGTAACCATCCAAATCCTCAGGTGCAATCGGTTCTTCAAACCAATAGGCATCCAACTCTTCAAGGGCGCGCCCTACATAAAACGCATCAGATGTTGTGTAGCAATGGTTGGCATCAACCATGAATTTAAAATCATCGCCTACACCACGCCTAACAGCTTCACACAGCTTAACATCAGGTTTTGGTCCAAAACCGGTTTTCATCTTCGCAGCGACAAACCCCATATCCCGGATCGTAGCAGCCTCATCTTCAAATCGTTTTGCAAGATCGGCTACGGGTTCATCTCGCAGCATCATTCCATATCCATAACACGGAACATCCGTACGGTGTGCCCCACCTATCAGTTTATGAAGTGGTAAACCTGCCACCTTGCCAGCGATATCCCAAAGAGCAATATCCACTCCAGACAAAGACTGCATGGGCATACCTTTTTGTCCATGATCTCGCAAAAGGTTATAGACCTTATGCCAAATCACATCCCGATCCATCGGATCCATTCCCAACACCATGGGTTGAATTACTTTTTCAACAATAGTTTTATTAGCAATTGCGACACTGCCTGGACCAAAACATTCGCCCCAACCTGTCACATCCTCATCAGTTTGCACTTCAACCAAATGCGCAGTTCGGCTAGCATAGTATTGCTGCGAATAACCCAAAATTTCGGGCATGTCATATTGAAGTACATGACTTATGATGCGCGTAATTTTCATGTCATCCAGTCTCTATAAATAAAAACGACAAGGCCATAAAAACAGCCTTGTCGTAAAAATTAAATCAGTAAAAAATACCGATTACTTCATTGCACCCAAATCTTTCAGGAATGAGATGTGGCTAGCAAGAAGTGCTTTGGCTTCTGGAGTTGTAGCAAATTCAGTCCAACCAATTTGTACGGCTGCACGATATTTTGCCAGATCTTCTGGAGCCCACTCATACAAGTTGATGCCCTTAGCGCGCAGATCTTTAGCAGTCTGGGCGTTCATGACTTCATTCTTAGTTGCATTTTGCAACGCTAAGCTTTCCATCGCAACTTCGATGATTTTTTGGTGATGCGCAGGCATCGCGTCCCAAACAGACTTGTTACACGCAAGGTGATCTGCTGGCATGGAGTGGAAACCTGGATAGTTTGTGTGCTCACCAATATCATACAAACCTAGTCCAACGTTATTGGTTAAGTTTGCAGCATCTGCACCGTCGATGATGCCAGTTTCAAGCGCCGTAAAAATCTCTGTGAAATCCATCACAATCGGTGATGCACCCAAAGCTGCAAACACTTTTGTTGCGAGACCTGGAGGTGAGCGGAATTTCCAATCTTTGAAATCAGCAGCTGTACGGATTGGTTTGGTTGATACCAAAGACTCTGGACCCGGGATCCACCACCCAACAAACTCCATGTCGTAACCGTTATAAAGTTCGTTTAAAGCTGCGCGGCCACCACCGTGCAGCATCCATGCCATTTGCTGGTATGGGTTCTGATAGCCACCAAGCAGGTCGCCAGCAAATTGGAACGCAGGGTTCTTACCAGTTTGGTAACCACCGCCTGTCATGTCACAATCAAGGATACCCGTTGCAGCGGCATCAAATGTTTCTACTGACTTAACCACAGATGAGGAATAAAACATCTCAACAGCGATTTCGCCATTGGACATCAACTGAATATCATCGATGAACTTTGCGGCCATTTGGCCAGAAAGCTGTTCAGGTGAGAAGTGCGTTTGCATACGCAAAGTTGTAGTAGCATGGCCATCAGCGAATGCCGCTGATGCTGCCATGGAAGCAATTACGGCAACTGAAGCCGCAGTTTTCATAAAGTTCATATTGTCCTCCCAGACGGTAAGCATTTGAATTCGGTTATCTTAGATACAAAATCGAATTTCAGAGTATTAGCGTAGGACGACGAATCGAGATCAGCAAGAAAAAAATGAAATTACCAATAATTTCGAGATTTTAGTTAATTATCGAAATAGTATTACCTATTATGAAATATCGTGTTAGGAAAACTTCCATGGCAAATGATAATGATGTTTATCTCGAACTTGAAAAAAGACTGACTACAAATGAGTTTCTACACGGCACTAAATTGCGCGCTGAAATTTTGCGGGTAGAGTTTGGATGCTCCGCAAGTACTGTCAGAGAAGTTTTGTTTAGGCTGGCTACCCAAGGACTGGTCGATTTCAAGGAACAACGGGGCTTTCGGGTTCCAGATTTGTCACCTAAAAAATTAATAGAACTTACCCACCTGCGTGTCATGCTGGAGGAGGAAGGCGCTATTCTTTCTATACGCCAAGGCGGGGTGGCTTGGGAAGCGCGGCTGACAGCAGCGCACCATAAATTAAGCCATATAGAAAAACGCATACACGCCCTGGATGACCCAACGCCTCTAATTGGTATTTGGTTTAGCTCTGAAAAAGAATTTCACCAAACACTCATCTCGGCATGTGGATCCACGACTTTGAAACAAATGCATAGTTTGATTTATGCTCAGTTTAGGCAGCAGTTAATGGAGGCAGACAGAAGATTTGACTTCATATCAGGTAATATCAAACATCATTATGACATTCTGGAGGCTGCGCTGTCCGCTGACGAAAACCTGACACGTAAACGAATACGTGACCATCTGGCGCGCCATTTAACAGGAGAGACAATTGCCTCTCAAAAACTATCAACTTGACCATCAACGGCAGAAAGTAACGCAAGATGACTAATCTTTTACAAATAGGTGGAATAACTGCTGACATGCGAGAACGGCTCGAAACAGTTTTTAAAATCCATCAGTTGGATGATTTTGATCCTGATATGATTACGCATGTCGTAACAAACGGCCACGACGGCGTTCACCCTGACTTGATGGCCTCCTTAGAAAACCTGAAAGTGATCAGCGGCTATGGTGTTGGATACGAGGCAATAGATGTGGCAGAGGCTGTGAAACGCAAAATTATAGTGACCCACACCCCAAACGTTTTAAACGAAGAGGTCGCAACCACCGCCCTGTTGCTAATGCTATCATGCTACCGCGAAGTCTTACGGGACGATGCATACGTGCGTTCAGGCGAATGGGCGGTAAGGGGGAATGCGCCCCTCACTCGGTCATTGGACAACCAAACCGTGGGTATTTTGGGCCTAGGGCGAATTGGCCAGGCTATTGCGCACAAATTGGCACCCTGGAACGCCAAGATCGTCTATCATTCGCGCAACAAGAAAGATGTAGAGTATATATACTATAATAACCTGACCAAAATGGCCAAAGATTGTGATGTTTTAATCTGTATCACACCTGGTGGTCCCTCCACACATAAGATCGTAGATGCTGAGGTTATAGAGGCGTTGGGCCCCAAGGGAACATTAATTAATGTAAGCCGTGGGTCCGTAGTGGACGAGCGCGCCTTAATAAAAGCGCTTCAAAGTGGTAAGTTGGGGTGGGCTGGACTAGATGTGTTTGATGCTGAGCCAATCGTACCACAGGCTCTGCGTGAACTCACAAATACTGTTCTTCTGCCCCATGTCGGCAGCGGTACTGCTGAAACACGAGCTGCTATGGGGGCCCTTACCGTCAACAACTTATTGCGCCACCACAAAGACGGCACGGTTATATCAGCAGTCCCAGAATGCGCGGGGCTATAAAAAAGAAAATTATCAAAGATTGAGTTTATCATCGTCGTTTTCGACTACGGTGCGGCGCCTTCAGCCAAAGAGAGCCCTGAACCTGTCCACACAAAGCCGAAAGTCTCCTTTAAAGTTTTCATTGCCTGAGAGGTAAACACTTTCAAACGATATGACACCATCGTGGGCATCGGCTCGAAGGGCATCGGCAATTGGCTGAAAAAGATCAGCCAATTGCCGCTCACCCATTC
>Ga0115005_10003619_pt1 | contig 12345 bp, 11 predicted proteins | sample ArcOceMetagenome_FD_87163 | JGI IMG/M metagenome (GOLD analysis project Ga0115005, IMG submission 87163) | Marine eukaryotic phytoplankton communities from Arctic Ocean - Arctic Ocean - Greenland ARC118M Metagenome | ecosystem: Environmental > Aquatic > Marine > Oceanic | place: Arctic Ocean...
AAGATTGTATTCGTTTTGGAGTCTTCTTCGTAGAGATATTCAGTGTTTTGTATCAAATGTTGTTGTAATGCTACTTATTCTACTGATTTCAAGACTGACAACACCTAATCTCATCACCTTTAGTTACATACACATTTAATACATAATTATGAATACATTTTAATCGATTCAGGTGCGATTTGGTACTGTATTGGCAGTGATTTTTGAATTAGATGCACGTTGTTGCCTTCGATTGTTGTTTTTCGGTATCCCCCCCATTGGCACATTTCAAGCTTTTACCATTGATTTTGGGCATTGGGGACGGACAGACGATCTCAATTTCACCTACTTATTTTCCATGTTACATATAAGCCCTCGACAGAAAAAGTCTTCGAATTTATTTGTGAAACTTCGATCTGATCTCAGAATCAATCCACACGCGGGTACGGTACATGCCGGGGTATCGCATCAGTCAGAAATAGCCTCAAATTACCCACCACATAACCGTAATCCTACTCCCCACACATTGTTTGGGTGCTGCCAGACACAACCCTTCACTTTGAGGGAGTTAAATCTATTCAGGTTGCTTAATCAAACAGACCCTACCCTTTGGTTTGTTGGGTAAACCTTATTGCAATCATAAATAGTGCCTATCAATAGCGTGGGCTGTCTCCCCGCACTACTGTAGATGCCCCCCGCATAAAAGCTTCCTGATATGTATAAAATAGCTTCCTGCTATTTGCAGTCACTGATCTTAGTCTCTAATGTAAAATAATTGGGGTTGATGGGTACTCGTAGTATAGACCAGTAACAGCTTGATGACCATTTCTTTTGGTAAATGTGGTACAGTGTACACCGTATCAGATTCCTTCATTTCTTTTCACCGGTAGGTGGGAGTGAGTCTTTGGCACTGATGTTTCTTGAATTGATGTATCTAGATGTATGTACAGTGTAGTAGACTAGGGCTATCTGAAAATAGAAGACGGAAGATGAAATGTGGTTGTACATTTTGAAATTGATATTGATGTCCAGAGGCAAGACACATAAAATGTCAGATAGATGTACTCTTCCATGGTCTTGGTGGTGGATGGTTGAAATATTGAAACTAAGTATCACGGTGCTCGTCAAAATTCTATCCAACCTCATTTGGAATGCAATCAAATCATGGATGCTTGATTTATACAAAAGGAAAATCAAATGTAAATACAGAGACCCTCTCCATTTCTGTTTGGGTTCCACGCAGTATTATTGGAGTAAATAATTGAGCACGAATGATCCATGGTGGTTTGACTTGTTGTAAAGCAATAAATTCCTCCCATAACCGCAAGAAATTAACTTTATCTTTGATTTGACCACACAAGGACTAACTCTTCAGTAGGTTGAATGCTAATATAACCAAACGAGGTAGAACGTCTGCTTTTATAATATTCTTGTTGGACTACTTGGTATACACGTACGTGTAGCTTAGGGATTTCCTGTTATTGCCAGTTGCGGCATATATATCCTTTCAATATCCAATGATTGGAAGTAAATGTAATCAATTCATGATACATTTTGAATATTAGTTTAAAAAGCTCGGGTCTCAACAGACTCCAAAAAATACGTGCACTGCTTTTATCATCCAAAGCTTGTCCAAAGAATCCTTCTCGCTTCCTCTTTTTTCTTGTCTGAAAGTTTTTGGTTTCATCCTTTACCCTTTCAATAGTAATACCTATGAATAGTCAATAATAATAGCTAGAGAAATGTAACGACATGAACTCTTGCCCGATTGGTACAAAACGCACAAACATTTCTCTTGGACGCTGATCGATGATCTTTGCACTGGTACGTTGCATTATTAGAATTCGTGCAAAAACATAAATCGAGAGAAAGTAGCGAATATGATTTATCTTTATATCACAACCATTCCCTATTTAAAAAGCCAAACATAAGTGTGTGACTATGTATTATTGACTTGTGTTCACAATGACAGCATTTTGTGCTGATAAATTGTTCAATTCATTCTTCTTCAACTGCAAACAATTGATTGTTCACAATTCGACTTTTCCTGGACCACTGTTTTTCTGGTTAGTTGAAACATTAAATAGGACCTTTACTCTTTCTTCTCCTCTTTCTTCGCGCTCTCAGGCTCAGGGTGGAGAACCTTCCAGTTCTTCAGGAGCGCCTTCTCATTAGCCTCAAGGAAACCTGTGTATCCCAACTTCCCAACAAGCTCTTCGTAAGCAGATTCGGCGGTGGTGAAACCGAAGGGCTTTTTCTCAGCGAACGCAGCAAGCTTGAAATCAGCAGCCTCCTTGGTGAAAGCCATTAGGGTGTCCTCAGCCTTTTGCAAGTCAAGAGAAACAGTGGAGACGGCCTCAGAAAACCAAGGCTCGTCTCCACCATCATCAGCTCCACTGTAAGAAGTCTGGCCTACGGGGGAAGTTCCGGGTGTGCGCCAGTCGCTGGGGGAGACAGCTCCAAATTGTCCCTGTCCACCATCTCCAGCAGATGCAGGTACGTATGAGTTGCTTTTTCCAAAGTCAAGGTCGTAATCTGCCATGCGAAGAGCAGTATTACGGACGCCGAATGCGGCAGGGCTGAAAGCAGCAGCGGATGAAAAGAGAGCGGTTGCAAAAAGGAGCTTCATGTTTATTTCTGGAGTTTGATTAGGTCTGTCAGTTGCGAATGCTTGGAGCGTGTACCTCAATTCTCTCTGCAGGAGAGCTCATGAAGGACGTGAGGAGCGTATCCTTCCATTCAACTTATTCAACTTACCATTTATTGTTTATTTTGAGTGCGTCACATAAGAGAGTGCTAGTGACTCAAAACGTGATTCACAAATGGCCTAGATGTGAGAATTGGACCGAAAATTTTCACAAATTCCAAATTCGTCGAATTGCTACACCAACCCCACGTACTGTACGCGTGTATCATAGCTAGTTGAACTTCTTTTCCATCCCAACAACTTCTTTTGCACTATGAATTTGAATATTTGCGTGTTCCTGCTCCTATGCATTTCGTGTTCGGTACAATTATCTGTTTCATTTCTGATTGCACCGAGCGTTGATAAAAAATCGAGCTTTCGTACGTGTAGCTTTGCAAATCAAAGCAACATTATATGGAAGAAATGTGACCGTTTCGAGTTACACTCGCATACCGACAATGTCCAACAGTCGACTAGACCCCCTCCAAAATTTTATGTTAGGAAAGCAAGATATATGGAACTAGGCCATGTGGTCGAAATCGTTTTAGAAGCATTCTACAACCCATCGGCTCTGATACGTCCATACCTCTTTTTGTCGGAGCTATCCAGATTACAAGGCAACTTCCCATACGACGACAAAGTGCACGCTTTCTATGTGGCATGCTGTATGGAGGACAAGGAAGAGAAGATTATTGGATTCGTTGACGTTGATAAAAGGGATGGGAAGAAGATCAGCGATGCGCCTCGACCATATCTATCTGACTTGGCTGTTCATAGCGAATATAGGAGAATGGGAGTTGCAAAGGCGTTGGTTCGTAATTGTGAATTAGAATCATTGAGGTGGGGTAAAGATTACCTATTCCTTCGCGTTGACAAGGGCAACAATGCTGGATTGAAAATGTATGAGGGATTGAAATACGAAAAACAGGAACATCCTTACTTTGGTGTTGGAAAAGATACAACTATTTTACTGAAGCGTGAATTTGATCACGAGGAAAAAGACAACATCGCAAAGAGGAAAGACCGTGTAGAAGCTGCAGAACCAGAAGAAAGCTATACCTATGTTATTTGAGGAGGTTGGATTCTCACAATATTCCATGGAAAAAGAACCAAGGTATGTTCCCTGATTTTTCGACTTCTGTGTCTGTGGTCAGCCAAGTTTTCCAAAGTTTAAGGCATTGATGGCTGGTGGAATTGGAGCTGCAGCATTGTACCGTCTTGAAGATGTAGTATGTGGCGCCGTCAGAAAAATAAATAAAGAATCGCCCTTCATAAAGGAAAGGCGCGACAATGCATCGTCACATGTGCTGGAACACCTTCACGCGAACATGAAACATCCATGGACAGCACTAACTTTTTCATGCGTAAGTTTCTTTGGGGTGCCTGACTCTACGGACGGTATGACCAAATATAATGGCAAGATCTGCATTCAATTAAATTAATTCAGTTTCACATACATCATCAAATGATAATCCATCCTCATCCGAGTCTTCACCATCGTAAGAAATAAAAGACTCTGGTTCTGTTTTCTCTATATTTTCATCTTCTTCAATTGGATCAGGCCCAATGCACAAACCAATAACAGATAGACATGCAATGAATGAGATATAGAAACCCGGGGAAATCAAGGCAACATTGTCCGCAAGCCATGTAGCTAATGCGGGTGAGGCACCTCCTACTAACGCCTGTGCAATATTGTACCCTACTGCCACAGACGTCAAGCGCATTGCAGGAGGGAAGCTTTCAACCAACCACGCACACACTGATAGAATAGAGAAGGAAGGTCGTTAATAAATTGTTATCCACAAAGCTTGATGACAATAGATGTACATCACATGAGATACTTACTCGGTGCGCCCCAGAGGGAGAGAGCAATGCCCATCGCCGATTGCGCAAAGAAAGCAGCGACAGAGTTCCCCTTAGAAATAACTGCGAGGCATAAAGGACTCAGTACTCCCAAGGATACCCCTCCAAAGAGCATGATTTTGTATCTACCAAACATGTCTGATAAAATGCCTGCGATGGGAAATAGTAAGCATACGCTGAGAAATAAGGCTGCTGAGTTGACTAAGAAACCCTTTGGTACCGGGGGGTTTACCAAGTCATCCATGAATATGGCCATCCAAACAAATGTGATGTAGAACCCCCCAGACCACACCATTGGAACCAGTGTAGCCGCTAGAAGAGCTCTTAGATTTCCCTTACTGAACGCAGCCTTGATCGGATTCTCGACTGAACTCCCTTTACCATCTGACGATCCTCCATGATGTCCTTCAATTGCATCATCTTCACAATAAAATTTCAAGTAAAGACCGCAGAAACTGACAAGAATTCCAGACAGAAATGGAATCCTCCACCCCCAACTTTCCAATTGATCGTCATCCAAAACGGCTCTCATTAAGGTTGAGACGAGACCGCCCAGTAACGTTCCAAAATTAGCAGCAGCCATGACAAATGATCCGTATAATCCCCATTGACTTTTTGGATTATTCTCACAAGTATACACAAGCGAAGAAACTAGTTGGCCACCAACTGATAAACCCTGAAGCATTCTCACCAGTGTGAGCAATACTATTGCAAGATTTCCAACTCTTGCATAAGATGGCAAACAACCCATTGCAAATGTCGGGAATGCCATGAGGAAGATTGATATTTCCAAAGCTCGCTTTCTCCCATATACGTCGCCGATGTAACCAAGAAACACTCCACCAATGGGTCGACATAAAAATGCTAGTCCAAAGACCACATATGACTCGAATATGGCCGCGTGCCCCTCTTGTGGGGGAAAGAATACATTCCCTATTACATCACTAAAGTATCCAAACACTGCAAAGTCATACCTTGAAGTACAGAAGAAACGAATGATCCGTATCAGTGTGACAGATCGTGAAAAAGTACAGTATACAAATAATACAAGCAAAACATTACATACCATTCCAAAATGTTTCCAGCTACTCCTGCGATTGTCTGCATGGTTTTATTCGTCTTTTTGGTTCGCACCCTTGGAATTTCATCAGACGAACCAAGAACAAATAACTCGTCGTCGTCATCATCGGAATTTTTATTCCCCCCTCGGCGTTCGACCGAACTATAAACTTGGGATTTTAGCACATCCAGGGACGAGCTTGAGTTTGTTCTTTTTCCTGAAAGAATATTGGATTTAGGTGGATCAGTCTGTGTGGCCATTGTGCCTAACGTTCATATGATATGAGTATGAGAGTGTGTAAAAGTACCGGTCGTATGCAGTCACAAATAGCAGGGGTGATCTGTGAATCTTTGGCGGGTGACTTGGGTTTCACCGAAAGAGGACAGAGGACAGATAGATCCATCCGGGCGGGCGGAGGGTTTTTTGAAAAGTTGTTGAAAGTAAGTTGAAAGTTGAAGTTGCCAGAAGTGTTGACGGACAGACGGTCCCACGGTCCGGTCGTCCCCGGCTTTCTATTGGTCCGCTCTGCCTCACTTCCACCAAAACAAAATTCTGAAAAATTGAAAATAGTCTGTTCTTTATAATAGCCCTTTTTTACAAACATGGAGCGAAATTACAACCTTTTCGCAATTTTTGAGGGCATAAGTAACTCTCAACGCATTGTTAATATTCAATATAATGCTGTTTTGTCCCGCCACCAATTTTTCACCCAGAAAATGTGAGCCTCTGTTGCCTCTCTCTACTTTGTCCCATCAGAGAATGAGAAACAATCTTACCATATCGTCCATTGATCCGAACAGAACAAAATACCCTCCGCTGTGAACCTTTCAAATGGCGGCCAAAGGAATAGATGACGACTTGTCATTGATTAGTGATGCCAACAGTAGCGTAATGGTACCTGCTCCAGCATTAGCACGCACCGATCCCGAAAAGGGAGCTGAAGAACTCGTCCTTGAAGATGTAAAAGGCAACAATGATACCAAACAATATGACTTGAACACGCCCGAAGGCCCAGAAGACGACGGCGCTGATAGTTTCCCAACCCCCGTGGGTGATGTCACGTGTTGGAAACACACTACTGGCGTTGGATCTTTCTTCAGCCTTACTTGGGGATGGCTTTTACTCAACAAGTCACAGATTCTCTCCGGTATCACCGTTGCGCTAGCTCAAGTTCCCGAGGCTGTATCTTTCTCATTCGTGGCCGGTGTCGACCCTATCGTAGGATTGCAATCAGCTTGGATCATGGGTATCTGTACATCTCTGGCAGGAGGACGTCCGGGAATGGTTGCCGGTGCAACTGGAGCGGTTGCGGTTGTTTTACCAAGTCTTGTTAAGGATCATGGAGTAGGATATATGTTTTACGCAATCATGTTGGCTGGAATTATACAGATAATTTTTGGATTCTGTAGACTTGGAGTTTTGGTAAGGATGATTCCTCATCCTGTAATGGTTGGTTTCTGTAATGGTTTGGGAATTGTAATTGGTGTCGCACAGTTCAATATCTTCAAGATTCGTCCCGAGAATGATGGCAAAGAAAGAAATCTTTTTGAGATTGGTGGAGCTTTTGCACCGTTTACAAATGGTTGGGCATGGGTCGACGGTGAGTGATTTGATTTGATTTGATTTGGCCAGCATATGTCACAAATATGTTGCATGTCCACCTTCACCACGTGTGCTTGCTTTTTACATGCTGGATTTACTGACTCTTTCATTTTATCAATCATGTTTTGCCAATTTCGCCACGCAGCTACCATGATTGGATGGATGTGCTTTCACATCGTCATGGCTCTTTTAACATACGCATACTTCCCGAAACTCACCAACGCAATCCCTGCTTCTCTTGCTGCAATCATTGTAACTACTATTCTTGAGTGGGCACTAATCCGTCCAATTGGATACGAGACGAACACAGTGAAGGATCTCCAGGATGTCAAGGGAGACTTTCCAATTCCAGTTTGGTCGGATTCGCAATATACTGATTTGATGCCACCCGTCAATGGAGAAACCCTTGGAATTATTTTCCCGGTTGCCATCACTGTTGCTGCCATTGGACTTCTTGAATCTCTTCTTACTCTTGAAATTATTGATGAAATGACAAATACCAAGGGTAACGGAAATCGTGAGGCTTTCGGTCAAGGATTGGGTAATCTTTTGTCAGGAATGTTTGGAGGTATGGGAGGATGTACTACAATTGGGCAGAGTATGATGAACTTGCATTCTGGAGGATATACCAGGCTCTCTTCCACCGTTGCCGCTTGTTTCATGCTGATCATTATTCTTGCGGCTTACCCCCTGATCAACTTGATTCCTGTTGCTGGTTTGGCAGGAGTAATGTTCGTTGTTACCTATTTTACTATTGAATGGGAGAGTGCTGTGGTTGTTTTAGGATCTCTCCTTCCTCAGAGAATGCGTATCAAGCATGGAATTGAGACCAAGGTGCAAAGAACAGATGTATTGGTCATGTTGATTGTTGTGGCTGTGACCCTTGTTCTCGACTTGGCTATTGCTGTAGGAGTTGGAATTCTAGTGTCCTGTCTCGTGTTTGCATGGGATGCTGGGACCAGGCTCTCATTTTCTCGTGCGGTGAGTGCCGATGGTCAAGAGGTGGTTTACTCTGTTGGAGGTCCAATTTTCTTTGGTTCCATCAAGCCATTGTTAGATCTTTTCCCCGATCCTACAAAGGAGCCAAAGAATGTAACTGTTCTATTCGAACGCGCCGAAATTCATGACTGGTCGGGTATGATGGCTATCAAGCGTCTTCATGAACGATTTGAAAATAATGGAGCCACTGTCCAGTTTCGAAAGCTCAATGTTGCTTCAAGACGTCTATTGCACAAAAGTAAAGATCTCTGGGAGGGTGTCGATGTTTTCACCGATGAAGAAGTTAAGGTCGAGGATGACCCTCTTGTTCGAAATGATTATACGCAGGCAAATACTCACTTCTAAGGTAACCAATAAACTAGTTAGTGGAACACCGTCGTATACAAATATAAAGTTGCAGTACATTATTTTTAAACTTTTTGTCTTTGAAGGAAGGCAATGAATGAATGCCGCAAAGTTACCCTATTCGGTTGAGATTACCGGTCGACTTTCCAGATGCCCTCCCTCCCTCCTGCGCGCGCCGCCATCCATTTTCAATTTTCTCCCAAAATTGACCATCATCATTTCATTTACTTCGAATTTACAACAAGTAGATTCATTCCTCTAGTAAAACAGATCTAAAGATGAACAAGAGTAAAATTTCCGAATATGTTTGCATAGTGACTACAAAGAAAGTTCCTTCTGTTGTAGGATCACAGGTAGCAGATGCAGCCCAAATTTTGGATCCTCAGACCGGGTCAATTCTTTCTGCGAACGGTGGTTCGTCTACCCTCAAGACTGGAGCAGCAATGGGTATTCAATCCTTCTACCCAATTCCGCTCTCTAATAATGAACATGCATATATTGCCAATTGTGGAAAGAGTGTAGATGATGTAAATGCCTATTTGATCGTGCAAGGCTCTTCTTCATCTCCCAAATGGAAATGCCGGCTGCCTGAACAAATGGATGGAGGAATCGTCGTAAGCCCGTGTGGGAACTATATCATCGGAGCTGCAAAATCTGGAAATTGCTACTGTTGGTCAACATTTCAGGAGGGCGAATTACTTCGAATTTGGTCGGCACACTACAGGAACATTAAGTCTATGGTATTTTCGGATTGTGGTTCATTTCTGGTTACTGGTGGTGCAGATGGAATCATAAATGTATGGAGTTTAATGGATATCGTTTCTCAAGCATCTGAATCAAGAATCTCGTATGGAAAGAATCATCGTGCAACCTTAAACCCAATCAAAACATGGTCTGAGCACCAGTTACCTATTACAGCCCTGCACACTTTACCATCGTCGCGAATTGTTTCCACCTCGATTGATAGACAGGTGGTTATTGTTGAATTATTCAGTGGCAAGACACTGGCAAAAATCTCCTTGCCTTCTGCCATTATTTCTATCACTTCCGACTCCGCTGGGAGTAGATTATACTTGGGTTCAGTTGATGGTACAATTTATTGCATCGATATTGATTCCTATGCTATTTCAACGACAGCTGAAAGTGCCAAGACGATTCACAACTCACATCATAATGCACTTGATACAAGAGGTCCCAGTTTTAGTGGATCGTTATTGGGAGAAAAAATTCTTGGAATAGATGCAAAAACATCAGAAAAAACACACCATTCTGAATTAAGGGGTCACGAAGGTGAAGTTACTAGTTTAGCGTTGCTGGAAGAAAACGGGGATGATATGCTCGTCAGCGGTGGAGATGACGGATCAATAAGAGTTTGGAATATTCGATCAAGATGTTGCATTCGGACAATTTATCCATGGTCGACAGCTGGCAATGAAAAAGACGGCGCCAAAGCTTGCTCTTGCTCATCGATCACAATCATACCGAGGGAGAGTATTGAATCAAAAGGGGGAGACATTTTCTCGGCAAACTCGTCCAGCTCAAAGCAAAATACCAATACGGTGAACTTGTTGAAACCTTTGCAGCGCTATCCAAAATCTAATGAGAAGAATGAAGATGAAATTGATTATGTCACAAACATTGTGCGGCCGCTGAGTGCGAGAATTACAACAAATAAATCAGCACAATCGAGGCCAGTTGCAAAACGCAGGCGCACAGAAAAGACAGAAGGTATGGATACTTCAACCAATGGATCAAAAGTGAAGGCAGCATTAGAAAATGAAAATGAGAAACTGAAAAACGAACTCGTAAGCGCCAAAGAGACCATTGAGCGCTGGCAAAATGTGAACAACAAGCTCGCACTGAAGCTGAAAAAAGCCTTGGCATGAGAAATAAACAAAAGTACACTTTAAAAATATAAAATTCTATTGCTATCATCGTGCCACTGACCACGAACAAGATAGATTTTGAGAAGCTAACACTCCTCTATCGGAATATTTGTCACCTGCTGTCAAGAAGCTTCAAGAAATATTTGCTAACCAAACCACCTATAGACCAGTTTGAACATTTTTCGATTTTGTACGCCACTGGCGTATTTTGCTGTTCATGAGATCCATTGTCCACCTTCCATTCAACATGCAAAATACCAAGTGTAAACACGCCGCAACCGCTACAAAATACTTTTCAGTCTCCGAATGCATTTCATTCTGTATTATACGATAAAAAATGACCAAAACATAAGGGTAGAGAATACACCGTATTGCAACCCATGTAATGTAGAAGCAAATTGATATAAGCTTGACCCTCACTGAAAAAAGGTACGGCAAATCAATGGTCCACGGAGGAAAACCTTGCTTGTTGAAAACTCTCCTCGCGATTAGAAACCAGGTATTTATTTCAACTGACATGCAAACGCCAAAGAGGAATCGCAATGAATTCATTTGGTAGGGTATAATGAGATACAGTAGAGTAGCTACATGATGGTTGATGATTGTAGATGGACTCTTTACCGCCTTTGGAACGACCACTACCCAAATAAGATCAATCACAAAATAGGATACAGTTGTGTAGAAAAATAGTTCAAAGTATTCTCCAGTCCAGCATTCTTTGAATGGGATGCTACTTGTGAAATGATTGTTGTAGAGTAAGGCATCCCAATCCCAGTTCAAGATATTGAGGAGTACAATTGGTACCTACATTGAATACAAAATTGATCCAATCGAAATAGAAGCAAGTGAGAACAGATCAAGGGTATGATATGATAGGAATGCGAATGTGCAGAGAAAAGTAGCAATGCACTTTGAACTTACCAAACAAATAAGGTTAAAAAAGTCATGCATGTCCCTAGTTAGATCATCATCATATTTTATCACACCGGGCAGCAATACACGATTCTCCTGATCAATTTTGAAATGCTGTTCCATCAGATGGTCACGTTTCTTTGCGAGAGCACGCTTCTTGAGTCCACCCCGACCACGGCCAACTCTTTTCCGCAACGAGTTCATGATTGCAACCTTTTTGCCCGTCGTTTGGGATTGCACCTGTTTGCCCATCGTTTGGGATCCCCCGTCTGCAACAGATTCAGATACTGGCAATTCTTTATCTGTTGGAAACATTTGGGGTTTATTGCCTTGTTCGGATGTCATTGCGTGATTCAAAGGCGGCATAACTGCAATGTGAACGAATCTTCTATCTGAAATACCAGGTACAATACGCTACGCGTCTAACTTGAACTGATGACTTTTGATGGGCTGTCAATGCAAAACTAACAGGAGAATTCTCAATGCCAACTCGTTTGATGCAAATCTGCTTGAAAAAAGAAGGAGAAGAACTCTATTTAGTCGTTGCAATTTTTATGACTGAAGTTTTGCTGTTAGAGACGATGGATGATGGGCGTTGCGTTCTGAATAACAGGAAAGAAGAAAAAGAACAAACCGAAATCGAATCTGTAGAATGAATGAATCGAATGAATCTCTTATAAATTCGATCGGCGGCAATTTTTATAATTCCACCAAGCGATAGCCTTCCACGTATTTTCATTTGTCAGCTTCTTCAATATTTTTACGATGGACGATAGACATCGCATATTCAATATGGGATGAAAGATATACTCACATTGCTTACAGGATCTTTTATTTATTTGTTGTGGAGTTACGAGTAGATTCAACATTGAACAACAACGGCTGTTTTTTTAAATCGCTCCTTGCGATTGCTCGCTACATTACACAATACAAACAAGTTTACCGTGTGCACAACATTTTCGCGCATTTGAGGGCATAAGTAACTTCTCATAAAAGTTTTATATCGATCG
>Ga0115005_10003620_pt1 | contig 12344 bp, 8 predicted proteins | sample ArcOceMetagenome_FD_87163 | JGI IMG/M metagenome (GOLD analysis project Ga0115005, IMG submission 87163) | Marine eukaryotic phytoplankton communities from Arctic Ocean - Arctic Ocean - Greenland ARC118M Metagenome | ecosystem: Environmental > Aquatic > Marine > Oceanic | place: Arctic Ocean...
CAAAGGGTTTTTGTATGGTTTTGGTTTAAGCGTCAATCAAGAAATTTATAAAGGATATGATTACCGTGTAATTCCTTTGCCTATCATTGGTTACCGTGGTGATGATTTTAGAGTTTTAGGACCATTCGTTAGTTATGATGCTTTGCAATTTTCAGATATTAGCGTGACTCTACAACTCGCTCCCCGGTTTCAAGGTTTTGACGATTCTGACAGCTTTATTTTCGAAAACATGAATGAAAGAAAGCTCTCTGTGGATGCAGGACTTGGGCTTAATTATGAAAAGGAAGACTGGAAAGTCGGCATTTCAAGCATGTTCGATCTGCTTGGCAGATCAAAAGGTTTTGAAGCTAAAGCAAACGTATCTAGAGTATTTAGTAAAGGTCCATTATTTTTTGAGCCAAGTCTGAGTTTGAGTTATTTAGACAGTCATCATGTTGATTATTATTACGGCGTAAAAGCAAACGAAACCAATGCATTAACATCTCAATATCAAGGTCAGTCAGCGCTCAATACCAGCGTTGGTTTCTCAGTAGCCACACCAATATTTTTAGGTGGTTTTACCCAATTATCCCTTGACTATACTTGGTATGGTTCAGCAATTATTAACAGTCCTTTAGTTGATGATGACACTAGCTTAGGAGCTCGTCTGATATTTAGTAAGTTCTTTTAATCTATTGAAGTGCAGATTTGACTTACCCTAACAGCAATAATACCGGCTCTTCACAAATCCTGCGAATCCTTTAGACCGCGGAACTTTTATTCAAAAACTCGCGTATACATCTCATTATCTAAATTACACCGATTACTCTACTTTTTAGATTGAAGACTTGGTGCTTAAAACCGGTTTTAGAAAACAAATTAACTCAAGGATTTAAAGTGAAATTAGTCGTATCAATATTTGTAGCCATTTTTGTGACTGGGTGTTCAGTAGCCGGCCAAAGCGATGTAGAAACGGCACCTTATATCCTTCTGAAATCAGATCAGACTCAACAAATTGAAGTGCGTAACTACGAATCAATGGTGCTGGTTTCTACTAGCATGTCTAGGGAAAATGGTAATAGTGCTTTTAGGAGATTGTTTAAATACATTACTGGAGAAAATCAAGGGGCAACTAAAATTGCTATGACAGCTCCGGTCATTATGGACGATAAAAACATTACGGAAAAAGGCGCTGAAATTTCGATGACTGCACCGGTACTTATGAATGATAGTGCAGACAACTCCTCGATGTCATTCGTGATGCCAAAAGATTTCACATTGGCAACCACACCAAAACCAACAAACTCCGCAGTTTATGTGAGTGAACTTAAAGACTATAGAGTCGCCGCGATTCAATTTAGCGGTACATTGAGTGACAGTAACGTAGAGAAATATACAAATATTCTAGCAACCTGGATTACTGAAAATGATTATAAAGCCATCGGTGAGCCTGTAAAAGCTGGGTACAACGGACCTTTAACATTACCTATGTTGCGAAGAAACGAAGTGTTGATTGAGGTTAGGTAGTCATTTTGTGGTGGTATGGATATATATTCAATGTAACCTGCCGTTATCGTTTCAATTTTATATTGCCATCATTTGATAAAGCGATAATAAAGGATGGAGTCATTAATGGGGTGGTTGTTTTTTAATCAATTATTTGTGTTTTAAATTTTAGAACAGGGTTATTTTAGCAAGTGATTGTTTTTGATAAATAATTCCTACGAGGCTAAGGAGTTTTACTAAGTGGCTGATCCAATACTGTATTTTTGGTACAAATCATTTCTGCTAACAAAATGTATCACGTTTCCTAGGCTCAGAAGGGGTCGAGCCCACAAGTTCATTGGTTGCAAAATACGCAAATTAACGTTATTTTGATTTTATTATTGAACGAAACGTCCTTATTTCATGCTGGAATAAGGTTAAATAAGACTCAAAATCACGAAAAACGTTTATTCATTCTAAATGAATGCACACATGGACATTGAGGCAATTAATGCAGTCCACACGACAGCGTCAATTCCAAAACGTTTTTCAACAAACCAAAGGACACGTAATGGACCACCTTAGCGGCTCGGATGCAGCCTTTTTACACTTGGAATCACCTGAGACACCGATGCATGTTGGCGGTCTTGCCATACTGGAATTGGCAGCAGATTATACCGGTGATTTTATGGATGATGTCCGAACCCACATCCAAAACCGTATGCATATGGCGCCCATCTTTCAGCGTAAACTCATCAATATGCCATTCGATATCGCTAACCCTATTTGGATTATGGACGAAGATATCGATATTGATTATCATATTCGACACGTTATTGTTCCGCCTCCTGCGACACGTAATACCGTAGATAAGTTGGTAGCTCGATTACATTCAAGCTTGCTTGATCGCAGTCGCCCGTTGTGGGAAATGCACGTGCTGCATGGATTACCTGTACCCGCAGATTCACCAAAAGGCACTCGCTATGTAGGACTCTATTCTAAAATGCATCACGCTGCGCTCGACGGCATGGGCGGGCAAGTGTTAATGGAAGCCATCATGGATGTGACTGCAGTGCCACGTGCAGCGAATAAACGCAAGCGCCGCAGAGAAACCGCTAGGGGCGATAACTATGGCATAGCTGAACTGACTGCCTCAGGCGTGATGCACAACATAAGCCAATCCGTTAAATTGACCAAAAACCTGCCCAAGCTAACTAGTAAAGCATTTGATATGCTTAAATCCACGAAAAACCCTGACGGTAGCAATGTCGAAAAAATGAACTGGCTTGCACCCAAGACACCACTCAACGCAACCATTACCAATCAACGCAGCTTTGCACGTTTTTCTATTCCACACGCAGATAGCAGAAAAATTGCCAAACTCAATAATGTCAGTCTCAATGACGTTGTTATGGCAATCTCTGGCGAAGGTATGCTTCGCTACTTCGCGGATGAAGGATTCAGTGTTAATGAATCGATGTTGGCTGCCATACCTGTTAGTGTGCGCCCTGAAGGCAACACCGAACTGAGCAATCAAGTGTCCATGGCCCGTATGAGCCTTGCAACTAACATCAAAGATCCATTGGAGCGGCTCCAGGCAATCAATGCCTCTTCCACTCATGCCAAGACACTGATGTCAGATGTGAAATCCATAATGCCCACCGATTTCCCGTCAATCGGTGCACCTTGGCTGATGAGTAGTATAGCCTCAACATTGACAAGAGCCAGAGTTGCAAACTCTTTACCACCGTTTGCCAACGTACTGATTTCGAACGTTCCCGGCCCTAACATTACACTGTACTTTGCAGGCGCCAAACAGGTCAGCACTTATCCGGTCTCGATCCCCTATCACGGTATGGGACTGAATATTACGTTACAGAGTTACAACGGCTGGCTCGACTTTGGTGTAATTTCCTGTCAAAAACTGATGCCTGACATACACGAACTGGCGCAGCATATGAAACAGGCGCACAAGGAATTGCTCGAGCTCACCTTGAACGCGCAACCTGAAGCTCCAAAAGAGCCAAAGCCAAAAGAACCAGCTAAAGCAAAATAGAATATAAAAAAGGGCCTAATAATTGGGCCCTTTTTTTTATTTCAAATCGGTTGGCTCAGTCGTCCGTATCAATCTGTTTTTACCTTTTTCTAAGAATATCAACGCCGCGATATTTTGAATGTCTTCGTCTTCCTTTCTCGCTAAAATCTTTAGCTGCGCAGTACGCCAAGTTGAAATTGCTCTGCTATATAAACATCAGTTTTCATGATTTTTGTCTCTATTGGTCAGTTAGAACAAATATCAAAAAAAACTTTTTGAAATAACTCCTCCTAAAAGTAAAAATTTTGGTCCTTTTATGTTAAAAATAATGTAATAGTAATCCGCTGAATTTTGAAACCAACCATAAGTAAAATATAAAATAGCGGCATACTATTGAGTGTGTACATTTTTAATTATTTCCCAATACCGAGAGTAGCCCTATGCGAAAGACAAGACCCGACGGAGAAGTTCAACCTGGTATTAAATGGGGGCCATTTACGATGCGGATCCCGCTAGTTCATATGCGTTTTTCGTTGCCTGATATGTTGCAGGGACTGGCTGTCGCTGGCGCAACGGCTTTAGCACTGGTACCGTATTTTCAGTCTTTGTTGGGGCTAAGTTTTGAAGAAGCCGTGATGATGGCGATGATTCATAGCATACTCATTTCTTCTTCTTGGATGCTATTTGGTGACCCTTATGCTCCAGGCTGGCTAACACCTGCTGTACCTTTTGTTGTTGCGTTTATTACCGCGCCCGCTTACCTGGGCGATCATATTTCTCAGTTCCAAGCAATGACTGCACTGTCATTGAATTTTGCGTTTATTTTAATTGTTTTGGGGGTTACCGGGCTTGGCGCTAAGTTAATTAAAATCGTTCCTAATGTGTTTAAAGGCGGCATTATTTTGGGCGCTGCAATTGCTGCTTTTTTGCGTGTGACTAAAGACGGCGATGCAGCTAATGTATTTCAATCAGCACCTATAGCAGGTACTTTGGGGGTGGTGATTTGCTTAGTCTTTGCATTTTCTAAGCCGCTACAAGCGCTTGCAATAAATAAAAGATGGCTGGCTATTATTCTTGGGTTTGGTTTACTACCAGGGTTTGTTATCGCGGGTATTGTCGGATTTTTTACGGGTGAGTTTCAATACATTATTCGCTGGGAAATTCTTGATGTAAGTGCTTCTGCTACTTCTTTATGGGCAAAAGCTTCTCCTTTCATGATTGGTTGGCCGCCTATTGAGACCTTTCTTGCTTCATTCCCGCTGGCGCTAATAACCTATGTTTTATTTTTTGGTGATGTGATTACTGGCAATGAAATGATAGAACAAGCACAAACCAAACGGACAGATGAAAAGCTAGAATTAAATAGTAGCCGCGCACATATGGCAACAGGTATTAGAAATGTTTTAATGGGCATTCTTGCACCATTCTTCGGCACTCAAGGCGTATTGTGGACCGGTATTCAAGTAGTCCTTCTTAAACGTTGGGAACAAGGGCGAGATAAGCTAGATTCGATTTTCGACAGCATAGGTAGTTTTTATGCATTTGGTTTACCCATTTTGTTTTTATTACTGCCATTAGTATCCTTGTTAGAACCTTTATTACCACTGGCTTTAGCCGTGACGCTAGTGCTAACTGCATTTGCTTGTGCTGCATTAGCGTTATCGCTGGTGCAAGACTCTACAGAGCGTGGGGCGATGGTTATTACAGCCATGGCATTTAGCGTTTTTGAACCTTGGTTAGGTTTGTTAGTGGGCATTATTGTGATTGCAGCTTTATGTGGTTTTGAGGTCTTTGTTCCGAAAAAAGACGACTAATATTTGGATGTTTTATCAGAATACAATAATCGGAGTTAGTTTATGGAAGGGGCAGGTTAAAATTAAACTTGCCCTTCCTCAAAATGACTCCGATAGTCCTATTTTTATCACTAAGTAAAATCAAGAGGAACTGATGAGCGGTAATATAGACCCAAGCAAAAAACAATTTGAGCATTTTAAAAAACTACCTCGTAATACCCCAATCATGATGCTAAATCTCATAGCGCTCAAGGACAAAGCCAGTTATGAGGATGGACGGGCCGCTAGTGGTGCTGAAGCCTATGCAAGCTATGGTAAAGAAAGCGATGTTATATTTTCTAGCGTGGGCGGAGAAATTATTTGGCGAGGCAATCCTGAGAGTATAGTGATTGGTCCTACTGATGAGCATTGGGATATCGCCTTTATCGCTCGCTATCCTGACGCTGGAGCATTCTTAGCAATGGTAACTAATCCTGACTATCAAAGTATCGTTTTTCATCGACAAGCAGCTGTTAAAGATAGCCGTCTGATTCGCTTAGGAGAGGCGAGTGATGGGGTTGGTTTTTCTGGTTAGAGTGACGACTATCTTCAAAACATAGTTGCTGGAGTCCGTGAATTAACGTTGAAACTGTTGGGTCACAAGAACTTTAATAAGGTAGCAGTTTTAGGTAGCGATTCAATTACCGTTTGGAATGATTAAAGATGACTTCTTTTGCTTTTGGCCGCTCGTGACAATGACCACATTGCACTTCAATTTTTAATGATTTACCACATTGTTTATGGGTCAAGGTTTCTGTAGATTCTGGTAGCCCATTTAGCACACATTGCCTGATCACCATCACCAATGGATACAGCGATTTTCCTTTCTCAGTTAATCGGTATTTATACCTAGGGGGATTATCTTGATATCTATCTCTTCTAAAAACATTGACGGCTACCATTAAATTTAATCGATCAGTTAAAATATTGGACGCTATATTTAAGTTCTTCTGAAAGGCGTCGTAGCGATCTTTACCTAGGAATGCCGCAATTAGCAGTAGTAAAGTCCAACGATCTCCAATTAAGTCACTTACATACGCTAAAGAAAAATCCTGTGAATCGGTAGTGGCAGATGCGCGCACTCTACGTTTATTAAATGACTGTATAGCACCAAACTGCTGGCCTAATTCTTGGCTTATTTGAGGCCATTTCACATCACCCACATGCAGCACTTGTCGGCAATGTGCACACACCGCATTAGGGTTTAGGGTATGACTACAAGACTTATGAAATAATGAAACGGGAAGCACATCCGGGTTAACGTTTGTCCATTTCGACTCCCAACCCCAACTTAATAAAGATGCTGGAAATAAGCCTAAACCTTTTTCTGTCAATTTATATTCGAAGCGTTTTCCGCAATTCTTTTTGTATAATATGTCTGCTTGTAGCAAAAAATTCAACCGCCTAGTTAGCGTGGTTCGACTCGCACCAGTGTGCCGCCGAAACTGCTCAAAGCGTGTCCGCCCGAGGAATGCATCCCTCAAGATTAATAGCGCCCAACGATCACCCACCACATCTAAACCGGCGGCCATATCAGCATCAATTATTAATGGGTTTTTATTCATGGGCGGCATAGTACTTGGATATGTTCAAATTAACAGTCAAACGAGCCTTATATAGAGATTTCATAACTAGCTCCAAGTAGAGCACATTTACCTTTATTTAGTATCATAATGCAAGTTAGTATGGTTTTATAATGCAAGTTAGTATTTAGGCTTGATCTCAAGCCGTAACATCAAAAAAGCTCATTAAGAAGAACCGATATAAAGAGGATTGCGATGTCCGTTATTAAAGAACAACCTGTCAAAACATCATTACAGCCGAGTATTCACCCATACTTAAACGGTGCCTGGACGCCTTTACATGAAGAAGTCACCGCCACTGAAATGCAAGTTATTGGTGAGATCCCCACTGATATTGACGGAGTATACGTAAGAAATACCGAAAATCCTGTTCATGAAGCGTTAGGTAACTATCATCCATTTGATGGCGACGCCATGATCCACAGCATTAGCTTTAAAGAGGGTAAAGCGGAGTATCGAAATCGTTTTGTGCGTACTAAAGGGTTTCAAGCTGAACAAGAAGCGGGTAAGTCGTTATGGCAAGGCATTGCCAATCCAGTAAAACCAGATACTCGCCCTGGATGGGGAGCGCAAGGGTTTGTAAAAGATTCCTCAAGCACTGACGTGGTCATTCATGGGGGTAAAATAATGTCTACCTTTTGGCAGTGTGGCGAAGGTTACTTATTAGACCCTTATACATTAGAGCAGCATGGGACACAGAGTTGGGCGCCGGTGGATGGTATCTCTGCACACCCTAAAGTGGATGAAAATACAGGGGAGATGTTGTTCTTCAACTACTCAAAATATCCCCCATATCAACATTATGGTGTGGTTGATAAAAACAATAAATTGGTACATTACACAGCTGTTCCTTTGCCTGGGCCACGTTTACCCCATGATATGGCGTTTACTAAAAGCTACTCTATTTTGGCTGATCTGCCGATGTTTTGGGACCCAGAAAGAATCCCGGAAAATGGATATCATCCCCATTATCATCCTGATATGCCGAGTCGGTTTGCCATCTTGCCTCGTTACGGTAACGAAGCTGACATCATGTGGTTCGAAGCGAAAGCGACCTATGTCTTACACTGGATGAATGCATACCAAGAAGGCGACGAAATTGTATTATATGGTTATTTTCAAGATCAGCCAAATCCACCGCCATTGGAAGGCTTACCACCGGGTCCTGGCAAGTTAATGGCCAATATCGATTTAATGTCGATGCAAACAAAGTTGCATTGTTGGCGCTTTAATTTAAAAACCGGTAAAACCACTGAAGAACACGTAGATGAGCGAGTTTTAGAGTTCGGTTCGTTTAACCAAAAGTTCGCGGGTATTAAAAATCGTTACAACTATAGTGTTTATAACAAACCGGGTTGGTTCTTATTTTCAGGTCTTGTAAAACACGACCTTGAAACTGGCGAATCATGGACATTGGACTTTGGTAAAGACCGCTATGGCAGCGAAGCGCCATTTGTCCCGCGCGTTAACGCAAAAGATGAAGACGATGGTTATCTAGTCTCTTTTATTACAGACATGAAGGAAAATCGCTCGGAGTGTGTATTGATTGACGCCAAAGACATAGAAGCAGGGCCAGTGTGTCGTATTATTTTACCTCACCGAATTAGTAGCGGAACACATGCTTGCTGGGGTAATGGTGACGATATTCGCGCAGCTCAAAATAATAAGCGGGCATGACAGTGAATAAACCACGTATTTACATTTTGGGTGGCCATCAGAGTGATTTTTCTCGCAACTGGGCCAGAGAAAATTTAACCCTGTTTGATATGTTTTGTGACACCTTAAAGCAAGGACTAGAAAATACTCAGCTAGATGCCAGCGAAATTCAAGTTGGCCATGTTGGTAACTTTGTTGGCGATTTATTTTGTGGGCAAGCCCAGTTGGGTGGTTTTTTTGGTCACGTGGATCCTAAACTGGCATACCTTCCTGCTTCACGACACGAAGCCGCTTGTGCCTCTGGCTCAATGGCGATTTTATCTGCCATGACTGATTTGGAATCGGGCCGATACGATATAGCTTGTGTCATGGGCATTGAAATGATGCGCAATGTGCCTGGAGATACAGCCGCAGACAACTTGCGAGCCGCTGCATGGGCCGATAAAGAATGGCAAGACACACCGTTTGTTTGGCCTTGTGCGTTTGATGAACTCATGACGGTGTACCACGAAACCTATGGCTTAGAAACAGAACACGTGCGCGCCATATCAGAAAAAAATTACGCCAACGCAAAATACAATATTAATGCCCAAAGCCGCAAGTGGCAGTTTAGCGAAAATAGTTTTAAAAATGATGATATGACCAATCAAAAAATTTGTGGCGCTATTCACAAACTAGACTGTGGTCAAATTAGTGATGGTGCAGCAGTGGTATTTTTAGCGTCTGAAGACGCTGCTAAACAATATGCTAAAGACCATAACCTTTCAATCAATGACATGCCTTATATAAAAGGTTGGGGACACATTAACGCTCCTATGCTAATGGCAGAGAAACTAAAACTGTCTGAACCAAAAGGTTTTATTTTTCCTCATGTCCATCAGTTATTCAAACAAACGTTAGAGCGCGCAGGCCTAAATGGATTTGACGAGGTTGGCGGTTTAGAAGTACACGACTGTTTTAATATAACTGAATATATGATTTTAGATCATGCTGGTATACACAAACCAGGTGAGATTTGGAAAGCCATTGAAGCCGGTGCCTTTAATAAAGAGGGTTCACTGCCAGTTAATACAAGTGGCGGTTTAATTGGTTTAGGGCATCCGGTTGGAGCAACGGGTGTTCGAATGCTCCTAGACTGTTATAAACAGGTAAGCCAAACCGCCGGTGAATATCAAATTAGCCATCCCAATAACATGATGACATTTAATTTAGGTGGCAGTGCCACTACCTGCGCCAGCTTTATTGTTGGTAAATAATTTAAGAGAAATACAAATCATAACAACCCATTTAATACTATTAAACCTGAGTATGATTTTATTGTTCCTCTTGTTTACTAGCGATAAAATACACTTCTTCCTTCTTAGTGATACGGTTGACGATTTCATCCAAACGTTTTTTATTAACTTTGTTTAATTCACGGTTTTGTAATTCGGCTAAAAATTCTAGGGTTTTAACTTTTTTGTAGAAAGGTAACTCTGCGTCTACTAAGCCCTGTAATAAATTGAGGCTGAAAGCAAGCTCCCTTGGGAATAGTAAATAAGCTTGATAGAAGTCATCCGTTGCTGCGACATAGTTTTTGTTGGTGTATTTCTGTAATCCAATTTTATTAAATTCAAGGGCTTGTGGCCTTCTTTCACCAATGGCATCTTCGCCTTTTACGACCAAAATGGTTGAGACTGTTTTTTCATTTCCGTCATCAATATCTTTTAGCTTATCTCGGCTAAGTTTTAAAAACACTTTGGCTTTTTCGACATCACCGCAATTGCGCCATGCTTGAATTGCATCAGTAATAGTGGATATTTCAGCGTCTTGAAGTTCGCTCATGCCTGGGCGGGATAAGATTTCATTCGCTTTGAATTCATTGCCTTCCATATACGCGATTGAGGCAAACATATAGTCTTTTTTGACGGTCAAACTAGGATCGGATAGTTTCTTACCTGCACCACCAATCAAAAATTTGGCTACTTGTAAATCTGCAGAGCGTTCGGACTTATTTTTTAATTCTGCTTCGTCTATATAACAACGCGCGAGGTCAAGAGATATTTCATCGTAACTTTCGCGGATCGAACGATTAGATTCTCGCTTTTTTTCTAGCAAAGCAATTGCTTTGTTGCCTCTTTCTTGCGCTTGATAAATATACGCTTTCAAACGGGCAGCAGGAATAGATAGCTCGCCTTCGCGGATTTGATGCATGTAGTTTTCGGCTTTGTTGTATTGGTTATTGCTCACGCTAATGCGTGCTAACCATTCACAAGCTTTGTGATTAGTGAGCTCCGATTGAGTCATATCGTGCAATAAGGTTTCACTTTTTCCTATATGCTCATCCAGAAATAAATTTTGGATTAAGCCCCATTTTGCCCATATGACTTTGTCTGAGTATTGTAAAATGTCGCGGTAAAGATCTGCTGCTTCTGAATAGCGGCCTAATTTGGTTAGCAGCCTAGCGCGCAATTTGACCAGTGCAGTTTTTTTCTTCGGTTGGGCATTTTTTTCTAATAAATTGTCTATTAAAACTAATGCTTGTGTATGATTGTCATCATCCATCATTTTGTAAACAGGCATTAAATATTTATGTAGGTTAAGACAGTTAGTAATCTTTTGAACTAAACTGTTAATGGTATAAGGCTTGATTACCAATGCTTCTGGGTGCACATCAACAATCTGACCAATAACCAGCGGCAGTCGATCGGCGGTAATAAACATCACACAAGTGGAGTGAGTGATTTGTTTCTGCTTTTGCAAATCTTGTACGACTTCTACACCGTTTTTATTTTGATCAAGGTGAAAGTCCATCAACAGAAGATCTAGTCTCTGATTTTTTAAATTAGCTTTTAGCTCTCGGCCATTACTAAAACAGCTTATTCGACTAAACCCCATATCCAACAAATGATTTCGGATATTGGCTCGCGCCATTCCATTGTCTTCCACAACGGCTACTTTGACTTTAGCAAGTGACATATAAGGAGATTAATTTTCAGGACATATCAACAGCATAACAGGCGGGCGAGATTAAAATAATGAATTTTATGAGTATATTACCCATAGTCACATTTAATCTTAAAGTATGAGGTTGTACAGCTAACGAGACAGTCGTCAATAACTGTAATTGTTTACTTTACGTTAACGTAAAGGTAAAAATTTGTTAGCCTCGTAAAATCTAAACTATTTATAAACTATTTGGGATTATTTATGCAGCTTGTTCCGTCCTTGATCAATGGTGAGTTGATAATATCGTCTTCATTACCAAACATACCAGTAACTAATCCCGCCAATAACGAAGTTATTGCAGAGTTGACTTGCACTTCCGAAGCAGACCTGGCTTTGGCCGTGGCTAGTGCAAAAACGGCGTTCGAAGAGTGGAAAGAAGTGCCTGCTTCAGAAAGGTCACGAGTGATGATGCGATATCAGCAATTACTAAAAGAACATCATGATGAAATAGCTACTTTGCTGAGCAGTGAAACGGGCAAAACCTTTGCTGATGCAAAAGGAGATGTTTGGCGTGGCATAGAGGTAGTAGAGCAAGCCATGAATATTCCTTCAATGATGATGGGTGAAACCGCCGAAAATGTGGCTAGAGGTATCGATACTTATAGTTATGTTCAACCATTAGGCGTGTGTTTAGGTATAACGCCCTTTAACTTCCCAGCGATGATACCGCTGTGGATGTTTCCTATGGCCATTGCTTGCGGGAACACCTTTATTCTTAAGCCCTCAGAGCAAGATCCGCTAACGCCCATGAAATTGGCTGAATTGTTTGTCCAAGCTGGTGCGCCA
>Ga0115005_10003621_pt1 | contig 12344 bp, 6 predicted proteins | sample ArcOceMetagenome_FD_87163 | JGI IMG/M metagenome (GOLD analysis project Ga0115005, IMG submission 87163) | Marine eukaryotic phytoplankton communities from Arctic Ocean - Arctic Ocean - Greenland ARC118M Metagenome | ecosystem: Environmental > Aquatic > Marine > Oceanic | place: Arctic Ocean...
AGTCAATAAGTCAGTTCAAACACTTATCTTACCTTATACAATGAAATTCTGCAAAGCAATCACTCTCCTCTCCGCCATCGCTGGAGCATCGGCTTTCGCTCCAGTCTACAACAACGTAAACAACGCTCGTATCGATACGTCACTCGATGCGAAAAAGGTTTCCTTCAAAGAAGATTCCCGTAAGGCACTCGTCAGGGGAATCAACCAGGTCGCCAACGCTGTTAAGGTAACCCTTGGACCCAAGGGACGTAACGTTGTCCTTGAGCGTAACTACGGAGCTCCTGAAATTGTCAACGATGGAGTGACCATTGCCAGGGAGATCTCACTCAGAGACCCTGAGGAAAATGTCGGTGCAAGGCTCATTCAGGAAGTTGCCAGTAAGTCCGATAGCAAGGCTGGAGATGGTACCACTACTTCTACTATCATGACACAGGCTATTGTTAATGGAGGTATCAGAGCTGTTACTGCTGGAACTAATCCTGTTGCTTTGAATCAGGGAATTAGAAAGGCTGCTAGAATTATTGCTGAAGAAGTTGCAGCCATTGCCAAGGTTAGTAAGAATATTGATTGTTTGATGGTTGGTTGATTGATTGATTGGTTGATTGATTGAATGGTCTACAACTTGAAACCATGATCGCTCTATTCAATACATACAATTCAATCATTTGAATATTGAATTATACGATTGCATTATTTGAATTCATGTGAATGTTCATATCTCACTTTTTCTTCACTTCATTATGAATAACGTCCACTCAACACTACCCAACCTAACCTAACTACAACCACAGCCAGTCAGAGGAATCGAAGATCTCAAAGCTGTCGCCACCATTGCATCCGGATCCGTTGAAATGGGACGTATCATCGCACAAGCATTCGAAAAGGTCGGAGAGAACGGATCCACCGTCATTGAAGAATCCCAAACCCTCTTTGACGAAATTGAATTCACCGAAGGTCTCACCATTGACCGTGGATTCGTATCACCCTACCTCGTCAAGGACCAGGAACGCCAAATTGCTGAAATGGTGGCTCCCCGCGTCCTCGTCACCGATGCCAAAATTGATAATGTCAATGAGATTGTTCCCATTTTGGAACAACTTGTCAAATCCAAGGAACCCATCTTTATTGTTGCAGAAGATGTTTCCGGAGAAGCGCTTTCGGCTCTTGTCGTGAATAAAATGCGTGGTGTACTTGATGTTGTCGCCATTAAAGCTCCTGGTTTCGGAATGCGTCGTAAGGAATATTTGCAGGATATTGCCATTGCAACTGGAGCGACTTATGTTGCAGAAGAGGTTGGAATCACTCTTGACAGTGTTACCCTTGACATGCTTGGAACTGCTGAACGTATCGTTGTCTCCAAGGAGTCAACTACCATTGTTACTGATGGAAAGCAGGAGGAGGCCATTGCAGCTCGTATCTCACAAATTCGTAGAGAGGCAGAGGCTGCTGATACCGATTTTGATAAAGAAAAGGCTACCGAGCGTATAGCTGCTCTTGGAGGTGGAATTGCACGTATCAAGGTTGGAGCTGCTACTGAGACCGAACTTAAGGATAAGAAGCTTCGTTATGAGGATGCATTGAACTCTGTTGATAGTGCTAGAGAGCTTGGAATTGTTCCCGGAGGAGGAGCCACCCTTGCTGTTATGCAAATCACCATGCATGAGAAGGTCATGGCTGCAATGAAGGATGATGATGAGAGAATTGGGGCTGGAATTTTGATGAAGGCTCTTTCTGCTCCTTGTATGCAGGTTGCTACGAATGCTGGAATTGAAGGTGCTGTTGTACTCGCAAAGGTTCAAGCGATTTCTGAGGAGAAGGGAGTAAGTTGACTTGACTTGAATTGCATTGAAAATTCGTATTCCTGTTGCGTTTGTATTTCTTGTATTGGATTGGAAATGCATAATTGATGGATATGGATGGATGGATGGCAGTCCATGGATTGATTGCGGTTTCCTGGGGTCGTGGGTCGTAAAAAGACTTTGGTTCTGCCTGGTTTTGCATTTAGCGAGCTTCTATTCGTCGAACTCTTGATAATGCCAACGCAAACACGAACTCACCCCAACACTACTCCATTTACACCAACAGTTTGGATACGGATGGGACGCAGGAAAGATGGAATATTGCAACCTATTTGAGAGAGGAGTTATTGATCCCGCCAAGGTGACCATTAACGCAGTAGAGAATTCAGCTTCCGTTGCCGGTCTTGTTTTGACCACTGAGTGTCTTGTAACTGAAATTCCCGTATATTTGTCTGAGGCTCAAAAGCAAGCCCAGTTCGATGCCGAAGGAATGGGAGCAGGTATGGGCATGCAAGGAATGTAGACTTTATAGGAATTCAATAGTAAAATAAAAGTGAGAATTCTTTCATACAATACACTACTTTGAACTTGTATCATCTGTTTTTTGTATTGAGAGTAATAAATTGTTTATGTGCAATTGCAATGTACCGACGTAAGTAATCATCTCTCATGAAATGAAAACAGGTCTAATCTCAAGGGGTATCATAAGAGTAGGTATATGCGTACGACAGTATAGTAATCAAGATGAGCAAGTTCCAGTCCACCGCACCTCAACAGAAAATCCAATGGGACTTGCGAGAGTCTTGCATCTTGTATTTTACGAAATTTGGTCTTATCACATATTATTATCAATATCCATCCATGAAATTTCAATATGCAGGAATGCTGTATCATCCAATTATACTCGCACTCGAATCCGCCAAAATTTAATTCAGTACAATCGATATCTTCCATTCCTCCGATCATTGTCCATTCGTCATTTATTCTTAATAAAATCTACGAGTGCAGTATCTCATATCTCATCTCTCATCTCTCTACCAACCTTTCCCATCCACCTTGTCTACAAGTGTGTTCTGGCTGGAGTATCCTTTTTCGATGGTTTGAGTTGGAATCCTCCGGCAGCGCTTCCGATACTTTCCCTGGCTTTATTTTTCTTATTTTTCGACGATGCAGAAATAGAAGAATCATGCTCTTCAGTTGAGACTTTGTCGGGACTGTAATCCTTGGAATCAAATGCCGCCGCTTGAAAGTTCGCAAATGCCATTGTTCCCTGTGGCTGAGCCGATGTACCATTACCACCATTCGAAGGATTCTCAAACTCTCCTGCTTCATTGTATTTCTTTGGAATATTGACTTTGATCGTTTCACCCTTTTTAAGCGAGTAATCTGCCAAAGAAAAAGAATTCATTTCATTCTCAAGTTGTGAATGGCCATTGAGTTCAAAGTCTCGCTCCTTCTTGGCGTCTTGCATTGCGGTATTAAAATCAAAGGCGTCATTGCGTTCGTTAAAAGCGAGACCGATAAACATGTGTCTCCCCAATTGATTCTCGATCCTCAAGACAAAGTATCGACTCGAGTCCACACATCTCTCTACGGCATTGACGCCTTCTTTAATGGGGCATACAGCAAATATCGTGTTCTTACTAGCGTCTACTAATAAAACAGCGGTGAGATTATCCCGGTCGACGACTTTGACTGTTCCGTGCCATACCTTTTCCTTCCAGTCTGCTCCTCTCCAACCGATGGATCCAGATTGTCGCGTGGGCAGTTTGAATACGTGCGAGTGCTTGATGGTGGTTCGAACTCTCTCAATGACATCCGTATCGTGAAGAGATTCGAGGAAGGATACTTCCGTTCCATTGGCAGTGCTGTCATTGCTAGCACCAGCATTAGTTGCATTAATGCCCATGTCGATTCCTGCAGCATGGAGTGACGATTTTCCAATAGTGGGCGTGCCGCTCGTATTTCCGTTACGGTTAACATTACCGTTAACACCGTGACTGGCAGCAGCGGTCGATGTATTAGCGGGCATTGGCGTTGGTGCAAAGCCTTTCAACGATCCATCCTTCTTTTTACGCTTGAACATGTTTGATATAATCTAGCGTTCGTCTTACGTGTAGTGGCCTTGCACGAATATATGATGCGATGCAATTTGATTGATTGCAACAAGTCGTGACTAGTAGTAGTACTAGTGTATGATACCGGATCACGATACTTGTTGTGACTGTTAGTTAGTGAATTCAAGTATAGCTCAATAAGCTTATAAAGACCTCAATAATGATCTACAAACTAAGCGAAGCACTGGCGTGTCTGCCTCAGGTTGATTGGTATGGCAATCGTTACTGTACTGATGATACAGTGATGATGGTAGTAGTGCTGCCGCTTCTTAGGCCGTAGTAGGTATGAATAATGTTCAATGATGTGTTCCTGTTCCCGCTGGGAATAGCCTAGAGAGGCTGAAGGGAGAAACAGCCGTTTGACAGGCGTGCTTCAATTGAGTACAATTTAGTCGCATTTAGTTGAAAAAATAGAATTCCTAATTCCTATTGATTCCAAAGATCGATACAATAATCTACACAAATCTATTTTCCAAATTTATATAATATTGAAAATTGAGAGGAGACATCAGACTGGAAGCTTACAAAGAATTTCGACATATTTACAAAGTTCAATCAAGCGAGGTTTAATGTGATAAGAGTAGGATTCAAAGTACGTGTAGTGCGGTGTATTCTGTGTATTCTTTGAGTTCAGTCTATCTATTTCTTGGTGTAGATTTTTAATTTTGTGCTGCTGCTGCTGATACTGTATCTTCGTAATGAGGAAATATAAAGAGCGCCCTTGAGCAATATATTTCCAAAACAAAACATGCACGCGTTCATCACTGAACCATTCATAGTCCTAAGCACATGGATTTTTTCTTCAGTCGCAATACTTCTCATCGACGCTGGAGTTCAGTAACAACACCTGCAGCTCGTTGCATATAAAAGATTAGTTTCATGCATGTTTTTCCTTAGATTGAAACTGATCGTAATCGCTTTGATAAAGACCAAAAATTGTCACTCAAAGCATTGCAATCAAGGATGTTCTCCATGATCGATTTCGGATTGTAGATGGCGGAAAATGTATTACTAGAAACCACATCTTTGGGGTGAAAGCAAGCGTGTTCTTGATGTGAACCGTAGCATTCCAGGTATATTGATTACATTGCTTGGATAACTGTAGAAAAATTGCTTCGGGTTTTCAAGCTGATTCAATGTTCAGGAAGTGTAGTATTTCATACAGAGACAGCCGGGAGAATATATAAGAGATCTCGCTGGATTAGTAGTAGTATTCTGGTGCTGCGAACAATACATGTTTGAACTTGTGACCCGGTCCAAGCCAGCTTCTAGCTGTCGAAAATGCGGACTTGCTTTTACTCGTAAGTGCACACCGTTTATACGCATGGTGTGGCATGCGAAACCATTGTAATTATTCCGCCGTTGATTTTAATCAACCAAGCTTCAATCACGACTCACGCACAGAATCGTTTGATCTCCAACGCAAATAGGAGTAACAAACACCCTGGTAACATCCGCTTTCATAAAATGGTGGAAGACCATAAAGAAGAGTACAAGAAATGCTACAGACAAATGAAAAAGAAGGTCGAGTTTGATATTGTCTGCAAGTGGCGTGCTCGGGATCCGCCAGGAAGATTCCTCAAAGAAAGGGAAGGAAACGAGCATGCGTGGTGTGATGTAGGGGACGGTGGGACGAAGAGGAAAACTGCCCAGGCATTCCGGGAAAAGAAACCTGTCTCGTTACAGAAGCAGGAAGGAACGAGGAACATGGAATCGTTTAGTGCTGAACATGACTCTGAGGAAGATGAAGATGGATCCTCTGAAGGAAGAGAATCCGTTGACGCCTATGCTATTCAGAGAATCGCACAAACGACTTGGCCCGTTACGTTGAGAAGCATTTTCAAACAGGAGCTGAATCGTGCTGTTTTAACATGGGTTTTCGGTGTACGAAAATAAAAAGAGTTCTGGAGATAATATAACCATTGATTATCGAAACACAAAACTTGTTGAAATAACAGTAGTCATGCATCGACATCTACAGCATGCAACCGGTATCTACAACCGGTATCTTCAAACTTCTGACACTCGCATTGAATTTCTGCCCTCTCCTGCTTTTCAACGGTCGCACGCTTTGGAGATCCATTCGTTTTATCAATGATTTGTGATTGTTGCATTACGTGTAGTGAAACTGACATTGACCACCAATCTTTGTTTCGTCACGTCGCTTCCTGAAGCATTGAAACAAGAACATAATCCCGTTGCTGCTCTTGACGCAGCTTACCTTTGTAGCTCCAGATATTGTACTGGTGTAATTGTTTTTGATCCGATCCAATACAGCACACGATCTGGTAATGGAACTCATAATGCGACGACACAACAAGACGTGCAGCCGTCTGCATCATTGTAAAGGCAACATTCAATGTGTGTAATATATCATATAATCAGTAGCAGTACTACACGTAGTTCTCTCAATACTGTTCCACGAATCTCGCATAGGTATGAATATGGTGGTGCTGTTAGCTTGGAGAAGCCATTGAAGTTCTCGTCGTAATGCGAGAGCTACAAGTTCAAAGTATAATTCCCCGGTCCGTGGTACTGAATGTTGATAACATGGACGGCTGAAATGGTATTTATGCACTTTTTTACCTTTGATCCTCTCAATACTTTACCACCTGTTACGTATATTGAATATGTGTGAAGAGATATTATCCTTGATGGTCGATCAGATATCCCCTATACTCTTTATCATAGTAGGCAAAATAGAGAATTGGTATCAAACGAGAGGAGGTACTCGCAAAGTACTGACTGATTATGCTTAGCACTGACGAGCAGCAATATCATAGTAATGCGTTCTCGATAAGCTCTCACAAACAAATCATTATTAGTAAAGTACTGAGATCATTCAAGTCGCTAGGAGCTAGTGCCTCTTGAAAGTGTCATTGCGAAAACTATAGCGCATCGGGTCTTGGATATATCCTTGGTCATGCTCCAAGCCCAGAACAAATCATGCTTTACACCATATTTACTGGTAACATTTGGGTTTACTTTGGCACTGACAGGATTGAAAGAAGAAACAGCGTTGCTTGCCCATTGTTGTGACAAAGCCTTTCACGAATACTACCAGTATGGTGTATTATTCATTACGCACCAAATCACTTGATGTAAGATCCAGTACGATGCACACTTACAAGGATATACAAGGCAATCGACGATTGCGGATCATAGGCAATCAATGTTGCAAGAGCATTTGAAGACATCTTGGATCGAATTATTATATGACTTGTAAATTGTAAACATAATTTTTGAAAGTTGGATTGACATTGACCAAGCTGAAAGCGCATTGACCTAACCTTTATAAACTTCTGTCTGTGAAAATGGCGATATACATGTACACTACTTGCAACAATATTTAAATCCCTCACACGTTATAAGAGTTGGCATTCGGTTCCTCTATGCGAAAATGGCCATGGCAATTACGACTGATGGACGTACAATGCCCGCATGCTTGCTGTGTTGCATGAGAGTTGTATTCTATGACAAGCATTTAACGGAAATTGATTGCAGTGCCTGCATCGATTCACGAACCACACCTTCGTTATGCGCAATCAGCAGTACACATGGTAGTTTATAATGGACTTGTTATCGATGAATGAATCATCGGTTGCTTCCGTGCAATATTTTAATGGGATTGAGACAATACAACTTCAAGGATATACGTGTTCCCATTGGAAATGTAAGAATGAAAACCTTCAACTTCAAAGCGTCGGCGTTAAATCATATGAAAGAAGAGAACTCCTCAAGCTTTCAAATTGAAAGGAGGTCTTTGAAGTACGGTGCGTGTACCGGTAGTGTAGAATACTAATTATACGTTTATTATAAAATGTATTATAATAGAATCTCTTCCGTTCAGTTCTCTCATTATGGTGGCTGTCAAAAAGGAAATATTGTATTTCAATAAAACTTGTAGTCTAAGAAGTAGACGTTATATGAAAGGTAAATTGAGACAACAAACGCCATATTATCTTCATTCTTCTTGCGATTTGCGATTTCTAGATTTGCGATTTGCGATTTGCGATGCACATGATACATGATACATTGCACAACTTGCACATTCACAATTCACATTGTACATTGTACATTGCACAGCAGCATTGAAGCTATCCAAGTGCACTTCAAGAGGAACTCCGGAACCTTATTTCCCACTGACTGCTGACTGCTGACTGCTGACTGCTGACTGTTGACTGCTGACTGCTGACTGCTGACTATCAGAGTCAAATGGAAGAAGACTATGAGACAACTCGTCGTCGCGAAGCAGAAGAAAGGCGAAGAACACGAGATGAAGAACGGCAAAAGAAGAGAGCAGCAAAGCTTGGTGGTATCTCGTCCAGGTGGGGCGGAGTGAACAAGGAATCGACAGAATCAGCATCAGCAGCAGCAGCAGCATCTCCTAGTAGTATTAATGGTGGTAAATATCTAGTAGCTGGTGCCTTTGAAACAAGTGCAGCTACAGGATCTATGCGGCGTACGACATCAGCAGCACGAGTTCGAAAGAGAAATGAAATAGGAGTCCAAAGTAGTACTAGTATTGATATTGATACGTGCAATGAGAAATTCAAAGGGGACGAACGCAAAAACGCCAAAGAAGAAGAAAATAATATCAATAGTTGTAATCGGAGTACGCTTTATAGGGAAGCGGCATCGAAGATTGGGTCTACAACACTTGAAGCCATGTCGACCTCTAATTGCTTAAACAATGAATACAGTGATGACGATGAAGATCTTGTTGTACTGCTTCGAAGATTGCAAAAGAACAAGAAAAGAAGGACGACAATGCCAATGATTGAGAAAGGTATTGGAAGTACTATCTCAATGAAGAAATCAACGCCAAGTCGAAGGATTGAACTGGCATCAAGCGTTGCTGCTGCTGCTGCTGCTGCTGCTGGAGATGAAAGCACAAGTACAGCGAAGCAAGCACTTCCAAATCAAGCATTGGATGCAATGAGTAGTATCACCGCAAATGCTTGTTTTCCAAAGAACATATTACCGCGTCATTGTTTGGAAATTACAGAGGATACTGCCACTATACGAGCAAAAGCGGTGAAGCAAGAGGTTTCTTCAAGTGCAAAAGTAATAATTGATGCAGCAATAAGTAGCACAGTTACAAGTGCATTTACAACCAAGGAGAAATCATCGCCACGGCAGAAAATCGATGCGTCAAGTATTAATGACGACAGAACCAATGCAAAACCTCGCATGATTGAGTGTATTGATTTGGTGTCATCTGACGATGAACAGAAGTCAGAATACGCTTCCAGCAAAGGGATTCGAATGGATTGTCCTATAGACGATAGGAAGCCGCCAGCTGACCAAATGTTGGCGGATTATGAGTATGCCAAACAGCTCCAGGCACATGAGGAAGAAGGGTGGAACCAGCAAAAGAATACAAGTACTAGCACACATCAGGATCCCACCCATTCCTTATCAGAAGCTCCTATCAAAATATTTGCAACCAAAAGTGATGAACGAGAGCGTGCGAGAAATCCTGGGGATGAGCAACATTGGAGCCGCACTCAATGCTGGACTCTCCGCGAGATGTTGGGATTTGATGGGGGTCATTATAAAGCTCGCTCCGTTGATTGGATTGTAGTATCAAACTTCCTTATTGACTGCGCATATCTTCTGAATGAAGTGCCTGAATTAATTTCGGTGCCTCATTGCGTCGTATTCTACAACCATGCGCCCCCTGGGTCTTTTGTTCCATGGCAAGGTTCGGGGTTGGACGTGGTGCAGCTTAATCCTTCTGAAGGGATAGGCACAAGGAGATTACCGTATGGCTGTCACCATACAAAAATGTTTATCGTTGGCTTCTCCGACGGAACTCTCCGGTTGATTATTCATACGGCCAACCTTCGATATGACGACATACACGTCAAGGCTCAAACTGCATATATTCAGGATTTTCCTCTGGCACAAGATGGTGTCAATGTTAGAACGGAATTCGAGGATGATCTTGTTTCATATTTTGATACGTATAACTACACAAACAAGCGTCACTGGGCCGGCATGTGTGGGTCAAAAGAAAGTTTGTCAGAAAGGATTCGTAGATACGACTTTTCTTCTGCAAAAGCTGTGCTCATTCCTTCGACTCCAGGTTACCATAAGATTCATGGAAGCAAAAGAATGTACGGGCACTTGAAGATTCGCAAAGCAGTTAGAGAACATGCAACCAGGTCTTGTCCTGCCGGCACCGATGACACTTCTTCCATAATTTGTCAATTTTCATCCATTGGATCACTCAGTAAGAAATACCTATTGGATTTGCAGTGCTCTATGGATGCCAATTTTGATATAAAGTCAGAGGCAAGAAAAGTACTGCGGCTCAAACTTGTATTCCCAACGGTTGAGGAGGTACGAACAAGCATCGAAGGTTATGCAGGCGGAGGGTCAGTTCCAGCGCCATCGAAAAATGTAACTAAAGATTTTCTACAGAGCTTGTGGCACCGATGGTCGCCAAGCAGGGGAGGATCGAACGACAATCCCCTCTTCAAAGGAAATCATATTCCACATCTCAAGACATTCTACCAATGTGACAATGACCAATCATTCCTTTGGCTTGTTCTTGCATCTCACAACTTGTCAAAGGCTGCTTTAGGAGAGGTCGTCAACTCGGCAAAGTACGGGGAACAACGTTTCTTTGTGAGGCACTGGGAAATGGGTGTTTTTATTTCCAGTCGATTGCTTGGAAAGGAAAGGTTAGTACCATGGTCACGAGACGCTATTTCTTCTCAGAATGCGTCAATAGCAACAATTCCTCTCCCGTTCAAGTCTCTGCCTGATGCATATGAGAAAAGCGACGAACCGTGGAAATGGGATGTGAAATCTCACCCAAATCCAGATAAATTTGGACGGATTTCATTGCATGATTGTTAACGAGCTACGTTTCCAATACCGGTACATCATCATAATAATAAATCATATATTACTCGTTTTATGATGCCCTATCAGAAGGCATCAAAAAGAATGCACATACATCATCATTTGATTCTCAGTATTAGTAAGCAAAAGCGCAAACTTGACGACGGCAGTCATACTTCATTGCAGAAGAAAGGTAGAAGGAGTACTATGGTCAACCCGATAGAATATTCAGTAATTTTAATATACATGGTCTTTGCTGAATTATTTTACATGCTCTCAATACTTTACCACCTTTTACGTATAGGTGTGAAGATGTTATCCTTGATGGTCGATCAGATAGCCCCTGTACTCTTTACGCAAAACAGATAATTGGTATCATACGAGAAGAGGTACTCGCAAAGTACTGATTATGCTTAGCACTGAGATAGTAATGGGTTCTTTGTTGGTTGACTCTCGCAAATAAATCATTTATAAAGTCTCAAGATTATGCAAGGCGCTAGCTAGTGCATCTTGAAAGTGTTATTGCGAAAATTATGACACTTGCATAGCAGCGGCAGAAGCGCATCGGGTCGTAGTTATGCTCCAAACCCTGGCACTACTGGAGTTAATACACTCGTGTTTCCAGTTGCAAGGTGCTTCCATCATTTTTGAATGAAAACCTTCAAATCGGCGATTAGCTCCGTTCTTTTAAAGCTTGAGCATTTCATGATGGACATTGGAATTCAGCGCCCTCTGTTTTTGAGTCTGAGAATTTAGGTGCTGATCTTCTTTACTGTCCGCAGACCGACGACCTATTTAATCATCCAGAAAACTCAAGATCAAAGTCAGTCCTTGTCGCTCGCTGAAGAAGTTCTCGAGACTCGGTCGTCAATGCCTCACGACGACAAGAACTAGTTTTCTGCGTTGGCTGGCAGCCATGAAATCTTCACATTTTGTTTCGCTTCCTTTCAATTTCTTGGGAGATGTAATTCTTCATTCTCGCATGTGGCATGCGAGGTCCAAGTTCTTTCGCTGGCACTCTTTCAGGTCGGCCTCTACCGGTACCGGCAATGGTACATCACCCTTCTCTGTCATATCAAATAGGAACTGTCGAATCTGCTGGAAATAGTTGTTGGAATGATGCTTTTATTAGAATTTGACTCACTCGTCCAAGTTCTAATGTAGGGACATTGATCTCTCTCCCTTTTTGAAATTTTCTGTAAGAGCTGTTTCCAGCTCTTCTACGTTTGACCAAACACTTCAAATGCTGTTCAAGTGCTTCGTTTTTGTACTTAGATCATGCAGGAAAAGCCGTTTCAACAGTCGCAATCCCTTACTATAGAGACCTCGAACGTACCGTAGCTTCTTCACACGCCCGGAATAGAAAATACAGCGAGGAAAAGAATTTTTCAAAGAGAGCACGTGAATGTGGTGGTGATATTGCAGATAGAATTGAAGGCTACAGAGCGCCCTTCAAACGTCCTTTGTTGCTTCAGAGAGTTTCCCAAGATAACAGTCAACAAATCTGTTGATGATAAGAAGAAAGAGTCGAAGCGTTCGAGCCACCTAGCCGAGCATCTGCAAGTACAAGAGC
>Ga0115005_10003622_pt1 | contig 12339 bp, 7 predicted proteins | sample ArcOceMetagenome_FD_87163 | JGI IMG/M metagenome (GOLD analysis project Ga0115005, IMG submission 87163) | Marine eukaryotic phytoplankton communities from Arctic Ocean - Arctic Ocean - Greenland ARC118M Metagenome | ecosystem: Environmental > Aquatic > Marine > Oceanic | place: Arctic Ocean...
CGTTCGTTGAGGTCTTTTTTTCTCGCCTGCCTGCCGATAAGTTCCTCCGCTTCCTTCGCGATGAGAACACATAACACGTCGGACTTTCCCGCGTCATTGGTCTAAAAAAATGACCCAATTTATTTGTAATGATAATAAATACCGGTAATAACCGTCGCGTGTTATTGGATCATTCTTTCTTTTGGTGGCCAGTAGAGTAGAGTATGACTTTACAATTTAAATTACACAGGGTAATAAATACTCCCTTACTTTTATAGTAAATATTTAGGTCAAGAACAAAGCATACATTAATTACTCACAATATGAGATGAGCATTCTCCAACTTCTTCGAACATGACTATTTCTACTTCTCAAAACAAAAAACAATCATTCTTTCATTACATTCGCTACTCGTAGTGTAGTTTTATAAAAATTATTGATAACATGAAAAATATGGAAATTTGTCCATTCAGATATCAAATATTGGAGACAGAACCCAATCAAATGCTTAAATTCCAGTCATACGGGGATGGGCAACAAGCGCATTTTCGATGTTTCCATAGCGATTGGTGTAAGTCTTGTACCAGTCAACAGTAATTTTAAGTCCTTCCTCCCAGCTCATCTCCTCCTTCCATCCAAGCTCATGCAGCTTTCCAGAATTGATAGTATAACGCAAATCGTTGAACTTTCTATCAGGAACAAAGGTAAGATAGTCCTCTTCTTCTTTCTCCTTTCCAAGCATCTTGATCAGGCTCTTGGCTACTTCAATGTTGGGAAGTTCGTTACGTCCTCCAATGTTGTAGATCAATCCATTTTGTCCCTTGTGAAGGATGCAGTCGAATGCACGTGCGACATCTTCAACGTAGAGGAAGTTACGGGTATTGCTTCCATCTCCGTGGATGGTAACGGGATTTCCACGCAAGATTTGGTTGGTGAACTTGGGGATGAGCTTCTCGGGGAATTGATGTGGTCCATATACATTGTTTCCCCTAGTGATGATGCAGGGAAGCTTGAAAGAACGGTGGTAGGACTTGACGAGGAACTCAGCTCCAGCCTTGGTTGCAGCATAAGGGTTAGTAGGCTCAAGAATGTGCTCTTCGTCCATTGGCTTGGCGTCAAAGTCTTCTCCCTCTCCGTATACCTCATCAGTTGAAACGTGAATAAAGCGCTTCATTGTGTCGCACATCTTTGCGCACTCAAGGAGAACGTGTGTTCCGTAGATGTTTGCCTGGGTGAATGCGAAAGAGTTTCCAAAGGAGTTATCAACGTGGGTTTGGGCTGCAAAGTGGAGAACGGTATCAATGTTGTTCTCCTTGAATACGTATGTTACAAGATCACTACTGCAAATATCTCCTTTCACGAATTTGAAGTTGGGGAGATCCTTGATCTCGTTAAGATTCTCAAGGCATGAACAATAGTCGAGCTTATCGTATACAACTACATTGTATTCGGGGTACTTTTTACAGAGAAGAATGGCAGCATGGGAACCGATGAAACCTATGATATGTAAGATTCGCAGAAAATCCGTTAGTTTTAGGGTATGACACGGTAGGAAGAATGATGATTCCAATTTTAAATAAGAAACAAAAGGAAACTCGGTTCCAAATAAAGAGCAAAGTTTCCTTCGATAGATAATACATACCTGCGCCTCCGGTAAGAAAGATGTTCTTGGGTTTGTAATCCTCTTCAGCCATGATAAAGTTCTTCGGGATGTAAATTTGAAAATATGTGTCGTTATGATACGGTGTGGGGATCTAGCCTTCTCGATAGGGGAAATTCAAATCCTGATTACGTATGACCGTTACTGTACTTAGTCCCTAAAGAGCCGTTGATTTTGTTTGGGTTAGTTTCGCGCAAACTTTGGAAAATTAAATTTTTTTGAGTTCGCTTCTGAAACTTCACTTCTTTGAACAACTTGCGAGGGCTATTTACTGCGGTAAAAGTAGAAATGAATACACAAGTAGTATGTGACATCAACTCACAAACAACACGATCAAAACAATCAAAACAATCAAACCTATCATGATTCAAGAATATCTCTTTGAACTCGATTCGAAGACAGCGGCTCAAGCTATTACAGTCATAGGTGGCCAAGCAGCATTTATACATTACCTCCTACCAGGAATATCAGCAAAGAAATGGGGCTTGCAACACAAAGATCCAATCGTATTGTGGCTCGTTGAACGGACTGGCCTAATCAATCTCCAAATGGCATTTGCATGTTTCCTCCTGTTCTTTTATAACTTTGAAGTCCGCGATGTTATGAACTTGGTATTCGTCACATGGGCTCTAGACTCATTGAACGTAGCTTTGTTCACAACAATTCCTGGTGGAAACAATGTTTTGCACAAGAGAGGACATTGGGTTAACTTTGCAATTTCATCAAGTATTTTAGCATGCAACTTCTTGATTCCTTCCCTAGGAAAGATGGCTACTAGGTTGGCACTTTTTTGGGCCCTTTTTAATGGACTCACCTTCACTCTCTTTCCTCGGTATGGTTTGTACCAGTGGGGATTGACTAGCGATAAAAAAGGATGTCATGAGGCTCTCTTTCGTATTCATGGTGGATCGTTGATGCAGATTGCGGCCTTTGGATTATCTTTGCTTGGGGAGATGGATGCAACAAAATCTTTGAGTCGAGCCATGATGCTACAAGTTTCTCAAATCTTTTTCAGCCGTTATATTTTGCACGAGGACGAAAAGCTTGGTTGGAACAAGGATGCTTCTAACTTTTGGATTCTATTATATATCCCAGCTATTGCTTCACTATTGGGGTAAAGGCTGAGAGTTGCATCCATATCTCGAACAAGAATACTGGGTGAATTGATGATATATATATATATATACTACACGAGAACAGTACCAAACTGAAATGCTAAAAGAGTAAAGAGAGCACATTTGACTACTAACTAGCGTACACATTATAATTTAGGCACTTGTGAATGATATTACCGTAATAACCATATTCAAATTGCAAAGGTTTTCGATTCATTACTCTTCTTCGTCAGGAACATTCTCTTCATTTCCATTATTCATAATGTTAACACCCATGTGGAAACAAATTCCAGTTAAAATACCGAGCTTTTGTCTGTGAGGAACTGTCGGCATCCAAACCCAAAACATCATCATAAAGCCACTATTGGCCAATAGGCAGATCAAGATTGTGAGACGACACGGTGTTTAAATATGATTGCAGAGAGGAGGAAAAGGACAAACATGGCATTTGTTTTTGCACTTACATAAAGTACCCAAGAACAAATCCCCAAATGAAATCTTTGTCATTCCCAAGAGGTCCGGCGTACATCGGGTCCATTCCTGCCTGCCTAGTATTGAAGTTCATTCTCCTGTGAATAAGAGGATTGCTAGCATTCAAATTCAGCCTAAATTCTGTATGTGGTCCTTGTGTCTCCATCCATTCATCTTCCAACCTCGAACGCCTAATGCGTTCGGTAGTGCTTGGGTCTAAATCTTCCTCTCCGTTCCCCGTCACGGCATTACTATCGCCCTCATCACCATTCCTCTCTCCTTCATTCCCTCTCAGAGAATTTCTTTGTTCCATAAAGCTATCGATTTGTGACGAAAAGTATGTCCTCAAGGCGCTAATTTCACTCCTCGATAACCCGTTAGCCCTTAACCGATCAAAGCCAATCCTCTCAATTCCCGCTTCTAAATTTTCAAAATCCTCGTCATCTTCATCACTCTCCTCTTCGCCTCTTCTCCTTGAAATAATGAGTCCGTCTGAACCAACTCCTGCGCCTCTTAATCTACGTCTCCTGGATGGTCTAGAGAGTGCTGCTTGTTGTCCGCCTCTGACACCCTCAGCGGCGACGACGGCGTGAATGACACTCCCATCCTTTAGTTGAAAGTTGGAAATGGGGGCATTATCAGGCGCGAGAAGTCTCCCTGAGAATATGAGGCGAACGTATCTTCCCCGTGTGGATTGACCAAGAGAATTTTGAATGGAATCTTTGAGTTGTTTGACAGTGTGATTGGACGGTGCGGGAATGGTCATGTCCGTCGAACTGTTGGAAGATTTGATTCGGAGGAGTATGGTCTCTTTTTGATCCAGTGGCGAAATCATTTCGTCTATTTATAATGTAGTCCACTGGTTTGACGGAGAAGTCCTTAGATTGATTCAAAGTTTGCGCTGGCTACATGTACAGACCCTAGCTAGTTGGCAAGTCTTTAGTCTTTAGTCTTCAGTCTTCGAATTCGTAAGCTTCAACACTCAACACTTCACATTCACATTGTTCTTTCAGCGCTCTCTCAGCGCTTTCGTTCTTCTGCTCAAACTAGAAAACTCAGTACCGCGTCTCTTCAAATCTCGCTTGCCCTTCTCCTTTTCGCTGCTCTTCTTTTTTCGAATGGACTTTTAATATTAAAATAGCCGTATAGTAATAACTTCTTCCTTTTTGAGAATAGTAGGAGGGGCGGGGGGGGCTTAGTTAATTAAAGGGAATAGACATCAGGGTTTTTTGGCTCCTCGCTAAAAGAAGAAAAAAGCAGAACTCCCGGAACTCGATGTAAATGATCGATAAAATCTGCAATTTCCAAGCCGACATTATACACTTCCTTCCACTCGGGGTCAACAGATCTAGCTTCAAATCAAGCACCTTCATTTCATTATTGATAATGGTACACTTTAGCATCTTTCGCGGACGCAGAAAGAAGCGAAAGGATGGTAGACCGGTTGGAAATAAGGTAGCAACCTACTCCCTCAGCGAACATGTGTCATCGCCATCGTCTTCTTTCAGCTCTGATGATAGCTCCTATCTCTCAAGTTATGGGGAGAGTTACGAAAGTGGAGACAGCTATAGCTTGGACTCTTCATCTACAGGACCAGCTGGTACTTCAGCGTGTGCTGGTGGTAATGGTGCAGCATGTAATGGCACCAATGTCCCAGACTTGGTCAAAGCCTTCACACAATATGCATCGCTGGAAATCCAACAGACGAGGCAAGATCTTGCTGAGAATATTAGTAAGACTGAAGAAGAATTTGAAAAGGCTAAAGAAATGACAAGGGAACGATTTGTAGAGTTTCAGGAGGGACTCGAAGGAAAGTTTCAGAGTATAAAAACGTCTCTTGCCCTAGGTACGGTCAACAATGAATCCACCATGGCAAGGATGGAAAAGCAGTTGCAACTATGGAAGGATCGTGCAAAAAATCTTGAAAAACAGATGGCAGGAGACCATATATTAAGCAGCAACGGGAGCACTGAAAAGAAGAATGTGGTGGCGAAGACTTCACAAAAATCTAAAATGTCGATTATTGAACGGCGTGAACCTGTTGTCGATAAGAAGAAGAAAGCAGTTGATAGACAGCCCATTGACCGGCGTGATCCCGTTGCTGCAAATGATAGGAATTCGACTGAACAGCGTCAGTTGCCTGATCCCAGTGAAGATGAAGCCATTCCTACAACTATTAGGTCTGGCAACAATAAGATACTGTCTACTCAAGAAGCACTGCCATTCCAGAATAGAGACAGGGCCAAGAGTGATGGACATTCTTTGGTCACCAAAAAGACCACCATTATGTCTCCAAAGTTACCATCTGAGCACACGAGTGTCCAGACTTCGATTACACCCAAGAAGGGAGTTACCATGCCTCCGAGATTGGCATCTCCTCGCGCGGGGAAAAATCTGTTGATGTCGCCAAAGAAGGGAATTACCATGCCTCCGAGATTGGCATCTCCTCGCGCGGGGAAAAATCTGTTGATGTCGCCCAAGAAGAAAATCACCACACCGAGAAAGATGGGAAAAACTGTAAAAAATGACAAGCTCGATGAGATCGTTGCCCGTGTGATCCGAAGCAGATCTAGTAAGTCTAAGTTTGAACACAGTGAAAATACGTTTGAATTGGATTGGGTAACGTTTGGATCGAAGCAAGAAACGGCCAAAATTTCAAATGAAAAGGTCGAGAATCCTTTTAGAGAAATCCCAAATGAAACAGATGAAATGGCCGCAAAGAAGTTGCAGGACGCGCAGAAAGAGATTGAAACCTTGAAGAAGCTTCTTGCTGATAAGGAAAGTGATAGGAAGAACACCTTAAAGCCAAAGGATTCAGCACTGTGGGTTTTTCATGATGCTCCATTTGACGAAGCTGTTCCTGACGAAAACGCAATATCTTCTCGCACAAAACCGAAGATCAAAACCAGTGACAATGGTCTAGAATCAAAGGCTTGCCCAAAAAAGTCTCCACTCACGAATCTATCGAGCCATAAAGAATTTCACGACCCCGTCTTAGAAGAGATTAACATCGCACCGAACCCTGTCCATGAACTGAATTGGAACAACTTTGTAGGAATGGACGGGAGAGTAGATGCGGTTTGTGATGCATCGCCTTTATTAAACAGAAGAAAGCCGCGTCAATATGCCAAAGGTATACGATACGAAGGGATTTGAGCTGTAAAGAACTTTTGCAGGTACAGTGGTAGTAAATGATGGTGAGGTATTGAGAGGTGATTGCAAGACCGCTGTGGTTTATCCTTCAAAGCAAACCTACTTCATAGCCTAAAATGGCCAACTCGGCCCTTATCAAGAAGTATGAATCTTGCATTAACAATATATAAAGAACATTCGCATGTAATCCATATTAGGTTTATAGAGTCAAGTATCATGCAACTCTGGCTGCAATAACAATGCGGGTTGATTCGGTCACACTTTCGAGTCGTTGGATAGCGGTCGCTGCCCGCCGTCTTTCGTTCTTTAAACATGATCTATTTGATGATTGTGTGTCATCTAACTTGACAATCCCAATGTTAGCTTTCACAAGGCGCACATCCGCGGAAGCGAGCGACAAAAGTTTTCTTTGAATTGAAATATCTGCAATGTTTCTGGCAGATGTTCTAGATATAGGAGGAAGCTGCCGAAGTTTGTCTGATACTGCTTTTGATTTCCACATTGATGCATCTGATATAGCATTTCGCAACGCCGGCCGAAACAGAGCTGCTTCCAAGGACAAATTGAGAGAGCCTGAGTCCTGCCGGATCTTCTGAGGACTCCCAATACCGAGGCTTGAAAGGGAAAAGTCTGTGTCCAAACTAGGTCCTTTCCTGGCTGAATTGGGGGCGTTGCGTGAACCTCTTGATTTATTATCTTTCAGTGAACGGATCTCTCGTTCGTATTCTTCTACTTGGCTTTGCATAACTTCCATAGCTTCGTTGAGAACTTTGATCTCTTCCTTCAAGTCGGAGAGTTCTTGAGATGGAGCCGTAGACGTTTCTGGTCTTTTCGGGCTTGCAATAGATCCAGGCTGTGCAAGTACAGTTTCCAATTCTTCAAGTCTGGAGTTTTGGATTGAAATCTCTTTTGATCGCGTCGCGAGATTCTTTTCGAGACTCTTAATTTTGGCGTCTGCTATAGATAGCTTAGCGTCATTTTCCACAGCGATACTGAGCTGCTCTTCGAGTAGTCTCCCGCGCACTGCGTAATTCAAATCAGATTCTCCGCGGGCACGTTGGACCTTGGTTGCCGCTTCAATGACACTGACCCATGGATCAGTGGATTCTGGTGAAAGCAATGCAGTTTGACTCTGACCATCAGCTTCAATTTGATTAGTCCTGAAGAATGCAGAAAGTTTCGCGAGTCTGGTAGAGGTGTTAAAAACCTTTGCGTCCAACTCTGGCAGCTGTGAAGAATGAATTTCTTGAGAGCTGCATAACGCCTCCACTGCGGAAAAGAAATCGAATGAGGCAGTGCATATATCTCTGGACATCGACGTAACAGCCGCAACGATTGCGTTGTCTGTAAGATCTACTCCAGAAAAGGTAGAAGAAGCGACTGAAACTTCATTGCACAACGTTTCTACCTTTTTTACGAGAGAATAAAGCATGAGTGCCCCCGTTTGTGTTTTATCATGCTCGTCAATGATAATAGTGGATAGTGCAGCCAATGTTCCTCGACAATAAAATTTGGCCGTGGAGATAGATTTGGATGCTTCCAAACTAGGCGGAGACCATGTTTGTGGGACAAGGGGAGAACTGTCCTCTTTGGCTGTGTCCTTGACTGCGGCTTGAGTTGTGCTCAATGCTTGAGTTAAGATGTTCAAGTTGGATTGGTGTGGTGATAGACATCCTTCCTTCTTCAAAAGTAATAGTTGTTCGCTAATAGAAGAATCTAGTAATGGGACCGTATGAGCAACTAAAGTTCCAAGATCAACAGAGGCATCACTTGACAATAGCGAAGGCCATTGACCGGCAGTTAGAAGTCTCACGCATTCTGCAGACACTTCAATAGCAAGGTGGCTGAATTTCGCCTCGTGAAGTATTACTCCAATTCTCTGAGAAAGTCCTCTCGAAATTGATAACTTTACTGGTACCTCTAGGGCAGAGTTGGTCGCTTCCAACACTATTGAAGCATGGTTCTTTGTTCTCTCGAATTTATCATATACACTGCTCAGACTCAGTGATGCTTTCATCGCAATCTTTGAAAGTAGAAGTTCGCCCTTCACTGCAGAGATTTCAGATGAAGCCACACTTTCAGGTAAGAAATCTTCTAATCTTTCCGCCAGGTGACTCTTGACTTGGGCGTCAATAAGATTAAAGGATGCTTCTGCTTCCTTTTTACGGGCGAGAGATGCGTCTGCCACTGACTGCGCTGCCTGTGACAATGCTTTCTGTGATGCCAATATGGCCCCCTCCTGAGCACCCTCGCGTCCCCCAATTTCTGAGATGAGAACATCTCTTTCCTTTTGAAGAGTTTCGATGGTCAGTCTGTAGTTCCCAACAGTGCGCTGAAAATCAAGTTCTCTTCTTCGTTGCCTATCAGTATCGAACGGTGTATTGAAAAATTGAGAATGGTGTGAATACAGCAAAACAATGTGAACTGTGCTTGGAAAGACTTACATTTTGATTGCCTCCTCCAAGTTCAGGACGACAGTTTCTCTGTTTTGCAGTTCGATCATCAACATTTTAATTTCTTCTGCTTGAGCTTCTTCCATTTCAGCACTGAGCTCTCCTCCTTCTTCGAGTTCACGAATCATGCTCTGCAATGTAATATTATTGTCCTCTACGGCAAGGACACGTTCACTTAAGTCTTCTACCATTTGTTCAAAAGCAGCACCTTGATCAACCGTATCCTTCAATTCCTCTATCTCTTCTTTCATTTTCTTTTCATTAGTCAAAAGTTTAGTAACTTCTTCCTTCAAGGAAGACGAAATGCCAGAATCTTTTTCAATAGCACGTAATTGTCTGGTAAGATCCAACTTCTCGAAAGAAGCTTGTTCCCTCAGGCGGATGATTGCTTCGCGCAAACGTGAATTCTGTACACTCAAGGCTTGTGTCACCTCGTCGGCGTCATTGTTTGCGCCGCCTTCTGGATTTCCTCCTGCTGCCGCTCCTATGGAAACGGCTGCCTCGGCTTTCTCTGCCCTCTCTCGAGCATCTTCCAACTCCATTCGCAGCTCGTCTGCTTCGATCTGAGCACTTTCCGCGTCAATCTTCAATTCCTCATTTTTGTCCTCTAAGTTTTCGCACTTTTCAAGGAGTTGCTCCTTATCAAGAGTAAGATCTTCAAACGCATTTTCAGCGTCCATTTTTTCTTTCTCGAGCTCCTTAACTTTGCGCTGCCAAGCAAGCAACTCTGCTTGCATTTTCGCTCTTTCCTTATAGTGTGAGACATTCTTATCGTCGCGCAACGCAGTCTTTTCGGTAGTTTGAGAAAGCTCCTTTTCATAAGTCGAAGCTTGTGCTCTTGCTTCTGAGACCTCTTTCCGAAGTTTGTGCGTGTTTTCCTCGTGGGATTCGCGCTCTCTGTCCAATCCATGGCGAAGAGACGAGATTTCTCTCTGAGCGGTGGAAAGGGAATCCTCGAAGCCCATCTTTTCTAGATCGATGATTTCGTTCGTTGCTTTTAGATCTGCAATCTCTTTCTTCAAGCTCTGTCCCTCCTCCTCACCTATCATTGGGATGTCAACTTTGCCACTTTTCGCTTGCTCAAGCTCCAATTCAGCATTTCTCGTCACCTTTGCTATTTCTACTTTTGATTCTTCTGCAGCCAACTTCGCATCATGAGCTGCTTGTTCAGCTTCGCGAAGCTGATTTTGTAGATTTCTATTTTGATTCTCTTTTTCGTCTAATTCTTTTGCCACAGATTGTACCCTTGATTTTACTGATTTTTCAGAGGCAGCCTTCAAATCAAGTTGTTCCGTAAGAGTTTGAATCGTGTCCTTCATTTCATTATCCTTACTTTGTAACTGTTCTGTCAATATTTGAACCTTTTCACGCAAATGACTAAGTTCTACCGACGAAGATTTGTTGGAACTCGTTGGTGGAACCCCTTCCGACTTCGACGACCTGGGAGTTGTGGATTTTTTAGTCGAGGGTCTTGGAGACGATTCCCTACTTGGCGGTTTTGCAGGTGTAGTTGGTGCCTTTTGCGGCGTCTTTGATATCACTGAGGATGAAGCAGCTTTGATCTTTGCCCCGATGATATTTTTTGGTTGCGGTGATGCCAGTTTGTTCTTGCTTTGCATTGCAAGACGTCTCTGTCGTAGTTCATCAATGCGCGATCTATTGGACGCTCCAGTCGCAGTTGATTTCATACTCGATACAGAAGAATCATCGTCGTCTTTTTCTGTGGACGCTCTTGATGCTACAGAGGAACGCCTTATACTAGGCGAAGGTCTCGGTTGTCCAGATCCTTTGAGTTCTCGCTTGAGTCTTAGCTCCTCTAGTTTAGACAGTGTTCTCTTGCGAACGTGTGACGCTCGAACAAACGTTCCTCCGTTTGCAGGACAATTTTCAAAGTAAACTTTCCCCTGCACTGATCCATCATTCTTGCCCTTTCCTAAGGAAGTTCCAGTGAGACGAACTCCCACCCAATCACCATCTGCAAAGTCGACAGGTCCGAGATAGGATATAACTCCTTCAAGAGGAGGATTGGGTGGTTTCTGATCCACCGTCACTGGATCATCTACCTCCAATGCGCTCATTTCAAAGTAAGATGAGTAGATTCTGTGCGGCCGTGGGTATTTTTATGTTGTAGGTGTGCTTGGCAGTGGTTGCTGGTGGTTGTGAAATCAGGTGGAAATGTTCAGTTTCTTGTTGTTTACTTCATAGTTCATAGTTTGAAGTTCGTAGTCTATGTTTGAATATTTAGGGAGGATTTCTTCGTTCCTAGTCTAGTAGTGCTCTTAACCAGTGTGCTCTATCATAGGTTGCAGGATCCATCATCTAACAAACTAACAAACTCAAAGATTTACTATGGATTAACCTAAGTTGAGAATACCTGGAATATTCATCATCGATTATTGGACATACAGTCAGATAAAGTGGTACAGAATCGTATGCGGTTCAAGTGGACTTCTTCAGAAGAAGACGGGAATTTGATAATGTTTACTTTTAAAGTTTTACTCTTTGTCTAATATGAATCTTATTTTGCAAGACGGCGGAACTGCTAAGCCCATGAATGATCTATCCTTAGCAGTAAAACTGGCGACGTTTTCTCCTTCAAATTGTATGCTTTCAATTCTTCCATCTAATTCGCCATCCTTTAATGGCACGCAAGGGCGAATGCTAGATCTTCCACGGTGATATAGGGTGGTTATCATTTTCAATGAAGGACAGCAACATTCTACAACCGTTGTGTTTGAGTTGCAAAACGTTGTATCAATCTCTTCCAGAGTGTTAGATCTTATTTTCAATTCGGCCGGTGATTCAATGTTGAGAACAAGCTTCTTCAGTTTCTTCATTGCTTCGAAAGTTTCACTTAAATAATTCAGAAAGTCGTCACTTGATGGGTTTTCTCTCTTTGACATCACTGTTAAATGGAGTTCTTCTAGAGTTTCAGAGACTACATGCAAAATACAGTGAGGCCAAACTTCTCTTTCGATGGCTATTTTCAACTTTCTTACTGATGTTTTTTCAACAGATAGAATACTTGCCAATGATGAATGGAGGTAGTGATGATCGAATTTCTGAGTCCTTGGACGTAAAATGTTGTCTGGAAAGGCGTTTTTCAATTTCTTTACATTGTTCCAACATTTAGAAATGTGCGTAACTCGAATCAGGTCTAGAGTATGCAGCTCTAAAATGTTTACAGATGAGAGGAGAAATATGATGATTCTCATTGTCAATGTATTTATTGCATCCGCAATAATGATGCTTCCAACTTTTACTTGTTTCTTCCATGCCCACGATAGCATGGCCAAATCTGCGTTTCTCGAAAAGATGTATATATGTTGAGGAATTCGTTGCACATATCGACAACTTAAAGTGTTAAAATATCTAGACACAAATGGAAGTTGTAAGAACATGATATCAAGGGAGACGCTACCGATCTTATTTCCATAACAGAATCGTATTACTTCAAACCATATTTCATCGGTGATTTCATGCACCGATGTATCCATGTCCAAAGAAA
>Ga0115005_10003625_pt1 | contig 12336 bp, 10 predicted proteins | sample ArcOceMetagenome_FD_87163 | JGI IMG/M metagenome (GOLD analysis project Ga0115005, IMG submission 87163) | Marine eukaryotic phytoplankton communities from Arctic Ocean - Arctic Ocean - Greenland ARC118M Metagenome | ecosystem: Environmental > Aquatic > Marine > Oceanic | place: Arctic Ocean...
CGTGGCGTGGGTTCGACTTGTAACGAACCGCCCTAAAATTTGGGAATTCTCCTCTGTTCCAAGAGTAAAAAGCGCAAAAGAAAGAAAGAGGTAAAAGGGTGATGAGGATGACACGATAGAAGTACAATAGAGCCGAAAAAAGAGAAAAATTGGAGCCTCTTTCTTTCAACACCTACCGCGGTATGCCCCGGTATGTACCTTCACCTGCGCTGCCTGCCTGCCTGCACTGCTTGCTAGTTGGTTGCTTGGCACTCGTACACATGGCAATGTTGGACTAAATAGAGGTGCAAAGTCTAACTAATAAACAATAGACAACCAACTAAAGTGCAAAGTACAGTTAGTGCCCACCCACCATCTTCTAAAATTACTAGCCCACATCATTGGTCCAGGAAAATATATTCTGCTCATGTATCTACAGATCCTGTAACAACCTGAATACGCTACACGCACGGCACGTACTATAAATATACACATTAAACGGTCGAGATGAATCGAACACAACAACAGGAAGACGACGAGATAGTTCCCGTGGCTGTTAGTTTGCGCAATGCATTTGCGCCGCAACAACTGATGTCTCAGGCATCCGTCAAGGAGAAGGTTGATAACGATAACGGGCACCACCATTGGAACGGAGATGGCAATGGTGTCAGAACTGTCAAGGGTGAATATGACAATGACAGCGATGAGAATGATTATCAATGCAAAAGCACAGATACAAGTACACACGCACATTCACATTCACATTCACTCGCTGGATCTTATAGAAATCGGGGGAAAGAAGCTACACTTCCAGACACTCTCATAGAATCACAATCAAAATCTTATATACACATACCATCCATGAAATTCCCAGCGCGCTCACGAAGCGAAATGCAAGGACATGAAACATACTCCATCACGTACATCCCCGTTGAAATGGAATTGGTCGCGCCTTACACTCTCCTCGTACAATTGAAACACTCTTATAAAAATTGTGAGGAGATGAAGAATAGAATATCGGCTCAGTTTGGATTGGGCAAAATGGAACATGAAAATAGTGGCAAAAATGACGGAGATGTCAGTCGATTCCTTTCCGTCTGTTCTAGAAGGCAAGATGGTAGGGGTGTTAGGGGTGTTATGGATATTACGGGTAATCAAGCAAGTCATCCTCTTTGGGATCATTTGAATGAACGCTTGGATGACTTGTATGAAACAATTATTTCTTTACCAAACCAATACAATGACAATGGTGAAAATGAAAGTGGGAGTGGGAGTGGAAGCGAAGATGAGAAAGCCCTTCGAGATCAAATATGGAATGATATACGGAGCCATATGAGAATACAATGCAAAGCAATCCTTCATAGTAGTGAAATATCAAATCAATCATCGCCGCAAAGTGTCATACTGGCATCGGTACCACTGAATCCTAGACGACTAATCCCACTCCCAGTGAATGAAAAAAATGATGCAGATACCAATGCAAATGCGAATGTGAATGATAATTTGGAACCGAATATTCTCGTTGTATCAAAATACAATAATTCAATTCCGCATTCGCTTCCGCGTAATTCTATTCTGGTGCATTTTTCAGATGGGAGCACTCGGGTTTGTCCAACGCTTTATGACGTCCTTCTAAGGAGAAACGTCATTGAGGAATCTAAATCTAACGTCGGGACGGGGTATGGAGTTGGAGTCAACGGTAGCTACAATGTGGAAGTGGACAAGTTTGAGAGACGGTTTGAGGATGATATTTTCAACATGTTGGGAGAAGTGTCCTCCAACAACGGCAGTGGACACGATGGCCACTATTGCAAGGTCAAGCTGAAACGGAATGGATCGTTCAAACAGAATGCTAATGGAAATGGAAATGACTATGGCAATGGACGCCTCAATGGATTGAAAACCATTGACGCTTCGAAGGGTTCTTTCGCAGTGGCATTTGAATCTTTGGCGATTCGTTCGCCGTCATTGAAAGGTATGCAAGTTCATAACGCTACTCAAAACTCTGGTGTTGATGAGCTAGTTTCTTCTATGGACATGAGTAACGATGATAGCGACAGTGCAGAAAATTCTACGACACGTAGTAACAATACTACCATTGATGCAGAATTAAATGGTACACATGTTGGTGTTGGAGGTGGTCCGAATGTATTGAGTCGTATCACAAGGTATAATGACAAAAACAGCAGTCAAGATGAGGCAAGTGGAGATAGTTCACCAGGAGGTCGTGATATTTTGACCAAGATTGAAGATCTCGACGAGGACATGGAACGATTGCAACAAGTTCTTGGTGAAGAAGAAGCTGCTTTGAAGATTGAGCAAGGTGCTCAAGAAATGGTGAGTAACATGCAAGATAAAGTCATAGATATCGTAATAAGTTCTTGCTAATCAACTTTGACGCAAATCAGGATGTGCAATGGTTACGCACTTTTATGGTTGCTGTGGATGATTTGGAAGATGAGAGAATAGAGATCAGAGACGAGACAGTGGTTTCTGAGTAAGTACAGTGCATGGTACATTTATCAAAACACATTCTGTGTATCTGACAGATCTCTTTCCTTACATCGTTTGTAGAAAAAAGAGTAAACGTTTGGAAGAAATACTTGTTGCTAGGCGTGCTACACTTTTCAAAGAATTAAGAAAGAATATATTTCCCATTCAAACGCACGATGCTTTTACAATACATGGAATTCACCTTCCGAAAGATTTGCACAGTTTGGTAGCTTATGATGAAATAATCTCTGCCGGCCTAGGATTTGTTTGCCTTCTTGTCATGATGTGTAGCAAATATTTATCAATCCCTCTGAGGCATCGTCTCATATTTAACTCTTCGAGATCTGCGGTTCGAGATTGCGATTTGGGAATATTTCCATTGTTCAAGGAAAGGGTCGTAGAGAAGGATCAATTTGATAGGGCAATTGTTTTACTCAATAGAAATATTGATCATTTATTACAATCCCAAGGCGTGCAAATAAGAGAAAGATCTCACATGTTAGAGAAGCTGGAACTTCTATTGGATCATTTAATCTAAAAATAAGACAGCCCGAACTCTACGATCCTCGCTTAAAGGTAGTAATGGGATGGACGTCCTTCTTTCTCTGCCTTTGAGATAAGTCTATTGGCTTCCATGGCTTTGCGGAAGTCGTCCGACTGTTGCTTCCACAGTTTGTTGCGCTTTTTAGGTTTCTTTCTCCCTTTTGCCTTGTCACGCATGTCGGCAACAACTTTTTTACGAGAAACAATGACTTGTCTTTGTTCATCTGTATTCAAATGAGCATTGCTGGTGATTCTAATTTTTGCAGAGTTGTACACTCGGCGCTTTTTGTTTTTCGCCATACACTTTGGAACCCCATTTTCGTCCAGATTTTGGCAAAACTTCTTATATGTTGCTGGGGCGTATGACTTTTTGCAATGTTGGCAATATATGAGCTCAATCTTGACTACTGATGCATCATCGTCGTTGTTTTCTTGATCGCGTGTACCAATGCCATCCCTTGACTTTGGTGAGTTAATTTCACGAGGAGAGTGTTCCTTTGCTCTATCCGGAGACAACGCATCGCCAATCGGAGCAGTTTGATCTAGCAACTTAACGTTGGGTGCCTCACCATCCTCTGCATCAGCATATCTTGATTGATGCTGATTTTGTAAGGGCGTGGTGTCCCTGTACCTTGCCACTTTTTGACCTGAGATAGCATTTGTGTCTTCGGGCGCAGAAGCTACTGGCCACTGACTCTGCCCTTTAGTGGTGGATGACCTACCTCCCCCCTTTCGTTCGCCATAGAGCGGTGGATTTTCACGTCCGTCCATTGATAACTTTCGGTTTCTTTTTCTTCGAAGCATCCTCTCTTTAAGCTGCCTTAATTTTGGGCACTTTCACCGTGTACGTGTTTGTAAATAAATTGTCAGGTTGTATTGTGATCAAAATATCCATGATGAGTGCCCCCTTACCTGTGTCGATGGTCTTCTTGAGTACTCAGGTGAGCATTGAGTTCTATCGCCGAACCTTTCATTGAACAATGATGGTGAGGGAGAATAGAATACAAGTTATAATGTAGAGTCAAATCGTACTATTACCTTCTATCGGGTTGGTGTTCTGGGGTTCCATTCATTTCTGTGTACAAATGCGGTGATAAATGTAATGGCTTCTCCGTCCCAGGCACCTTGTCCTCGGGTTTGAGACTTAGATGAGATCTTATCGTGCTTTCATTTATTAAAGAGGGTTCCCTTCTCTCGTGTTTTATATTTTTTTCTGCCAAGGTCCTAACTAAGGCAGGCTCGCCTGTTTCCAATGAATTCTGAATAGAACCATTTCTGAATTCCGATATAATGCTTCTTTCTTCAATGTTGATCATGTTTGATGTCGCTTGATTCAGGGCATCCTTTTGGAAAACATTGGCTTTCCCTTCGTTTGTGAAGGAAGAGGAATTTTCTTGATCATATCGTTGAGGTGATTTCGCAGGCGAGTTGGAGATACAATTATCCTCGAGCAATCTCTGAGCTTCAGCCATTTGTCGGTTTCTCCGATGCCTATGCTCTTCAGACTTTCTGGAGAGTTTCATTTGGTTTCTATAGTCCTCATATCGTTTCGGTTTAATCTTCTTCTGCCGACTCTTGAATCGAGATAAATGAGTGCGTTACAATCTAGTCGAAATGTAACATTTAAAGAGTGAGGCGATTAACTCACCATGTTCAATCAGTGCCCGTGCTATAATACTTTGTTATCGATTTTTCTTTTTGTGTCATGACATTGCTCGATTTTTGCTGATCGTGACCAAAGTTGTAAAATCGAATCAAAGCGATTTTCTCAAAATTTCAAATTATTGAAGTGCCATGAATGAGAAAGATGCTGAAATGCTAGAAGAAGCAATGCCTTTGTTTAATATTGGAGATAGCGAGATGAGAAAAGCTCTCGCTGATTTTGAATCCAATGAGGGCATCGAAGTCGATAAAAGTAGAAATACAGGGATGAATGGCGATGACGAAAGAGAATTTTCGTCCCACCACCAAAACTCTGAAGGATATAGGTCCAAATGGTCGAGCAGTAAGATCGAAGGACGGACTACATATTATGACGATGACGGCGACGACTGTAACGGCGACGAGAACGAGAACGAAATCGATGATCATGACATCGGATCGGCCGCCTCCGCCACTGACATTTCTGTGATTGACTTTGACGATCTACCGGACTTTGCTGATGAAGAATGTAGAGAACTTAGTCGGGAAATTAAGATATTGGAAAGGAAGCGGGACGATGCTGCGAAAAACACAAAAGAACATCGAGATCGTGTATCTTTGATGAAGGGTCATTTGAATAATGTACGCCAAGAGATTGTACACACTAATGGGTTGCTTGCAGCCAAACAGAAGGAAATTGACACGGAAAAGCACTTGATAGCTCTCGCAGATCGAGAGAAAGCGGCCGTCTTGGCAGAGATTCAAGACGCAGACGAGGCCATCAAAGACGAGAAGGAAAAGATTAGAAGTCTACAGATCCAAATATATGTTGCGAATGAAGGGTTGGATAAGTTGAAGCTCTCTTTGAATTGGAATCAAGTGGAATTGGAGCAATGGGCTACTGCAGCTGCAAAGAAAGAAAGTGACAATCTAGCTCTAGAAAAGTTCCAACGAGCAGATGAGGTGAAAATCAAGGATCTTACGTTGAAACTTGAACACCTTACTAAACTCTCAGCGGAAAAGCAAGCCGAGCTCGAAAATGAGAAAACGGAAACCCAAAGCAAGCAGCTCGAGATAGATCGAGTTACAAAACTCTTCAAAGCCAACCACGAAGAAAGACGCCAACTCGTTGAACAATGGCAGAAAACAGTCAACGCAATGAAGGAGCGCGACGAAGAAATTGATCAAGTTTCTGTAAAGTATAAAGATGTTACTAAAATCTTGGATGTTCAGCTGCGCGATATTTCAGTGAAGAGAGATGAGATCTTCGATATGAAGGTGAGAAAGAACAAGAATGCCTAAAATTTGGTCAATACATGTATCCCAATTTCTTATATTATTTCATTGCACGCGGCGTGGCGATAGGCGCAAATGGAGGAGCTAAACAAAAGTGTCGAAGCATCAAATCGTTTAGCACAGAATAAAAGACAGGGAAGGATAGACGAGCATGAGATTCTGCGGTCCATTCAAGTTGAGGTAAATGTGCTCAAAGCAGAAAGTATCGCATCCTCACAAAGCTTGCAGAAAGCTAAAACAGAGTCCAAGGCTGCTGCCAATGAAGTCTCTGAAAAGTTAAAGCAGTTGGAGCTCTTTCAAAACCACGTGGAAGAGATCAAAAGGCAGCTGGGCTCTGAGAAAGATCTTATACTTTCAAAAGATAAGATAAGTCAGAACGCTGAAGATCGTCTCAATGCTAGGGAGAAAGAAATGAAACTCATGGAGAAGAGAAACGAGGATTTACGCAAGAGATTGTATCAAGAATCACAGCACATGGCGAAGCTAAGAGAAAAGGAATCCAACCTTATTGCAGAAATCAAAAGTACTCAGGTGAGTGTTTTCAGGCTTGGTAGTTTATATAGCTAACTTGAAAATCCGTACATGTACTCTTGACTCATTTCTCATTTCGTATCAAACCATCAGGGTACTGTGAAGAATTTAACTTCGAAATTGAATCAGTTGGAGAAGGAACGAGCCAAACAACAAGAATTATCATATAATGCAGATTTCAAATTACAGCAAGTGGAACGAAAGGTCGCCCGAGGTCTTGGAGAACGAACAGATGAGGAAAAAGAGAAACTTTTGACTCGCATGAAAGAATTGGAAGAAGAACAAAACGCAAAGAGAGAAAGAAACAAGTATCTCATCCAGCAGTGCAAAATTCTCAAGCAAGAGTTGAAGAAATGGAACAGGAAATATGGGCAATGCGATAGTACCAAGTTGGATCTTCAGCGAAAAATTGACGAAGTAGAGCTTGAGATTGTTTCTTGTGAGCTGAACTTACAGAAGCTTAGCACAGAGAAAGAGGAGGAAATGGTATCCTTAGACTTGGTTCGTCTAGAGGTGCGGCGGCTCCGTGATATTTTGAATAAGAAAACTGGCGAAGTTTATGAGCTTGAAGATCTTGGCAACGAGCTTAGCACGAGAATGAAAGAAAAAAAGCATCAAGTATGTCTAGAAGCGGAGGTCTGGACAGCTCAGTTACGAGCAGCAGATGAAGAAAGGCACCGATGTAAAATCGAACTAGGACAGCGATCCATAGTTGCGGAAAAGATACAAATGAAGTATGAAATGATAACTACGGCACATAATACCGGAAATAGTGACGAGGGAGAAGGCCATTCTCATGTATATTATTTAATTGCTGCAGCTCAGAAAAGAGCAGATCTGCAGAGAGAAGGCGATCAACTAGACGCCGCAATTAGAAAAAAGGAGAAAGAAACGAGAGCAATGAAGAAAACACTGTCACATCTCAAAGAAAGGAATACTGACTTTCGCCATTCCTTCGCAAAGATTAATTCTAATGGTGCTGAATATCAAGGTGTAGTTGCGTTTGAGGAAGGTCTCCAGGCTACTGAAAAAGAGTTTTTCAAAGCAAAGAAAACTATGCATGATACACAGCGAATCTACGAAAACGAGATCAGGGATTTGAAGAACATTGAATCCCAAAGACGCGAGATAAATAAAGGCAACGAAGTACTGGAGAAGAAAAAGAAAACAATCCGTTGCGACCTTGATGAACTTACAAATAAGGTCTCCTCTACTATCAAAACAATCGAAGAGGAAAGGTGAGTGATACTTATTATAGTCTTGCGAAGACAGAGAAGTGTTTCGTCCGCATGTCATTCTCATCTCATTCGTTTGGACTTAAAAAGGAACACGCACAAAATTAGAGATTACCCCCACCTTAAGTTCGGTAGAAATGAACTCTCAATACAAGAGCTTTCTTTTCAAGCTGATTTGAAGGAGTTGCATTTATCGCACATTGTCAAAATGCTGATGGAAATTGGTCGTGAGTTTCCAGATACTAAGAACTCGATCATCGCATCTTTGACAAGCGAAGGCATCGACATCCAGTGCTAGATAGGGAAATGGGGAGGCACAATACAGTGATGCAAACAAGTTACAACTGCTGAAGCCTGCAAAGACTCGTTACTCTTCGACGAGTTAGCGATAGAATAAATACAATATTTCGTTCTTCAAGTAAAATAAACTGGAAGTATTAAAATAGGAGAAGAGCTGGTCAATCAAACAGTGCCAAATCAAATCAGCAAGCATTCCATGTTGTTCCTTTTCCATTCCATCTCTCCGCACTCGCCGAATGAGATATGGGAGTTAATTTAATCAGGGGGGAATAATCCCTTCACCACGGTAAGTTAGGTGTGTGTGCTTTCATAGTATTCAGTATCTCGTTCGAAGGAGTTGTAATTGAAATAAACTACATTAGAATATCATGTTCTTACAAACCCTCACCACACGCACTCCATATAATATTATAACCCAGCAGAAGTATTCGGTTGATTTTCAATGCATATGTCTTCCGAAGCCATCCATTGTATGCCAGATCAGGTCGTTTATCGTCCTATTCCATCTCCAAACGAGAGAATTATGACAGGAGATAGGGGATTGGATTCAATCGGGCGGGAATAATTCTTTCATGGAGAGGTATGCATCGGAGTTGACAGTTGAAGCGAATTGATTTCGCGTTCCATGCTCTTACAAATCCTCACCACGCACACTTCATAACCCAGAAGAAGTTTACATTCATCATGTCAACAGAAACCATTCGTATTGTGTGCCAGGAACATGCAGATGAGGTCGTTAATGTCCAAGCAAGTGAGACAGCAGTTCTAATTGAGAAGAACGACTACTTCAGGGCAATGTGTGAGCATGGGACAATCGAAACTGGAACTCGGACCATTCATAAACCTGAATGGACGAAAGAGACCGCAGAACACATTGTTCGCTTGATTTGCAAGTCCTCTACGAATGTGAAGAACATGGCAGAAACAAGAGATCTGCTTGTAGCTTCAAATGAGATATTGCTTGATACTGAGATATATGGAAATAGTAAAAATCTCATGCCAGCTGATGAACAGTTGTGGTTGTCTCCCCACCTGTGGACTCTAGTATGGAAGCATTCCTTCTTCACCTCTCGTGTAACCATTAAATCCGTTTGGGCTCATGCTCAAGGACAGGGTATCATTATGATTCCTAGTGATGGTCTTCCAGTCCACTTGAAGAAGGCAGCACCGTCCCGAAACAATATGGGTTGGTTGTCTTTTTGTGAATCTGCCTCGTTTCGATCAACCGTACCCCTATCCCCCCCACCAGAGTTCGCAATTCACGCCCAAACCAACGTGCCTTCCACTATTTTTGCAATTGCTAATCTTTAATCTTATTCGGAACCAAACCACAGACAAGAAAGTCTTTCAAAGCCAAAGCATCAGCATGCGATTCCCTTTAGACCTTGCTAACAAGATTTTGTTTTCTGAAGAGCTCATTTCCACAATGCAGGCAGAATTCAAGTTGAAAGGATATCTCCACTCAGGAAATAGCCCCGGATTCTATCTTTCCAAGGGAGACTGTTTTTATGGCGCCCCAACATTCTCTGGCTCTTATGAAGCTCTGTACAAGATCATTATCTTTCTCGATAAGGTCAAATCTGACTTCGGGAAGAGAATTGATCAAATTTCTCTGCGTTTGACTGCGCCTTCCGAGACGTCTCTCCAAAACTTTATTGACGCGACACATTCATGTGAGACAAACCCTTCCACTTTGGGTGTTGATGCGGATACCAATGCCTACTTCGCCATCAAAAACAGAAAGGATATGAGGCTGATGCTTGAAGCTCTTGCCAAACCTACAGCTGATACGAAGAAGAAAAGCCAAAATGCGCCGTTCCAATTAATGACTCTTTTTAATAAGAGAGGAATTTTCTAGATGAAAGCAAAGCAAACGAATGAATCATAATCTGAACTTTTAAAACATTACAAATCAACGAACGGCAGCTTGGTTTGCCTCCCATTCGTTATAGCGTTGTAGCAACTCACTGGAAACGCTCTTCTTCGTATTTGCTACAGCGTGTTCAAAGTCTTTCATCTTTATCGGTCTAATTTCGTCAGCTTTCACATTTTTAATCGCTTCAATACCGAATTCCCTCAATGGTCCAAATGCAGCTTCATTCGCAATCGATGAAATATCCGAGCACGAGAAACCCTCGCTTACCCTAATTAACTTTTCAACGTCTTTTGGTGCAACAACCACGCTACCATCTTTCATGCCGGCCGAAACCAAAAGTTTCTTCCACAGTGTTTTTCTTGCATCGCGATCTGGTAGCGGAACATAAATTCTTCGTTGGAATCTCCTCATCACGGCATCATCAATATCCCAAGGACAGTTGGTACATCCAATCAGCAGCGTCTTATTCTGACTATCACCGCTACCTGCAGCAACACCATCCATTTGAACCATAAATTCTGTCTTGAACCTTCGACTGCTTTCTTGTTCTGAATTATCACTCTTTCGTCTACCTAAAAGCGCATCGATCTCATCCAAAAAAATAATGCTCGGAGCCACATCCGCCGCCATACGAAATAGAGTCCGAACAAGTTTCTCGCCTTCACCCACCCATTTGCTGGTCATTGACGATGCAGAACAAGAAAATAATATACATTGGCTTTCATGCGAGACAGCTTTGACGAGCATGGTTTTACCAGTTCCCGGAGGTCCGTACAGTAAGATTCCTCTGGGTGCAGCCCGTAATCCAGTATACAGATCTGGTCGGAGGAGAGGCAATATTGCAGCCTCTTGAAGGGCTTGCTTTGGTTCCGCCAATCCTGAAATATCGTTCCATGAAGTGCTGAGTGATTGGGAATCGACATACATATCTCTCTTGATCGTTTCGATAAATGGATCGTTGGTTCTATAGTTGAGGTTGGATTTTTTAACAGTTGCAGCCTTTGGTTTTGACTTTAAAGATTTTGTGCTTGCTTTGGAATTCAAACGCCCACTTGCACTTTTGGACATTTGTAATGAAGGTATGGGTACGTGGTGTATGGGATCCTTTTCATTCTTCTTCACAACCATTTTTTCAGATTTACTTTTTCTGCGCAAGAATCCCAGAGCCCCTCGTTGCTCTATCTTCTTGCCTTGTACTTGTTCTTCCTGGACTGTCACATTTTGCTTCTTTTTACGTGCATTCTTTGCCTTTATTGTTTCCTGGATGGATTCAGCATCGGTTAGTGCAGCCTTAGTCCGTTCTTTCAAAACTTCCAAACTGGTAGATGCGTCATCAGCATTGGATTTTTTCATCTCGTTCATGATCTTTATCAAAGTATCGATGGCGTCCCAATACAGAGCACTAGACTCTTCCAGCTTCCCTCTGGTAGATAGTTCCTCTGCACGATCTAATTTCTGAAGAGCCTTGTCCACAGCGGTTGTTGTTGTTGTGTTGTGTCCTCCTGATTTTTCTCGTTTTGGTCGACGCACTTTACCCTGCATGGCCAAGGCCTGTTGCATGTCATACTTCTTTCGTTCAGCCATATGAGGTCTATTGAATTGGGTGTTGAGAGAGAAGTTAGGGTGATAAGATTTTGAAACGATGGGATCATCGATGGATTCATGTCTGATCTGATCTTCGATCTTCCCTTCTTGCCCAACGCTTACTATTATTTTAGCCATTTTTGAGCGCGACCTCGCGCGCACAAAACCAACAACACAACATCCAACCTTGATCCAACATCCATCCACCACATTCAAACAACAAAAACCTGGAAGAACAATCTCATCACGTCGCACATCATCGTTCGACATGCAAACACCGCAAATCGCAACCAAATAGTCAAGATCGATCATCCAACAAATTATGCCTGAAGCTACTCCGAATACCGAAACCCTGAGCCAACGGCAGCAGATTCTTGTACCAGACTATTTGGACGATCCCACATCCCCAAACAGTGACGAAAAGATCTTCCCTTCCTTCATAGACCTCAAACGCAAAACCCTTCAGTCCCTCTACGGTTTAGACAAGAATAAAGATTACAACCATGCTCTACTAATGGACAAATCACCAAAGGGATCCGTGGACGAAAAAATAAGGTCCATGGTTGACCTGATCAATGCTCATCCCTCCTATGCGACACTTTCTTCATGTTCTGGAAGAATAAGTCTATTTGATCCCAACCATGAGGCAACGATCTCAAGCCACATCCAAATCCAGAACAATGATAATGATGCTTCTACACAAACGACTGAAGAATTAGAAACAAGTGACATTGACATTGGATTGAAAACTGAGCCTGAAAGAACCTCCACTGGGAAAGGATATGGAGCATGGCTCATATCGTCACACGGAACAATCACGCCATCTCAATTGATATCCGCACTGGAAGAACAAGCCAA
>Ga0115005_10003629_pt1 | contig 12333 bp, 8 predicted proteins | sample ArcOceMetagenome_FD_87163 | JGI IMG/M metagenome (GOLD analysis project Ga0115005, IMG submission 87163) | Marine eukaryotic phytoplankton communities from Arctic Ocean - Arctic Ocean - Greenland ARC118M Metagenome | ecosystem: Environmental > Aquatic > Marine > Oceanic | place: Arctic Ocean...
AACAGGGTAATGTTGATTCTATCTTGGAGTCTTTATTTGAAGATGTATAAATATAAAGTATCTATCATGCAACAAAATCAAATGCATTCTTTTGAGCTTCACGGAATACGCGTACGTGTAGTACAAAGTAGGAAAAATTAGTAACATTTTCAATTTATGTTTTGCGTAGGAAGCATTATCATAGATTCTGTTTTAGCACCGATCATCCCACTCTTTAGGGTGTGATGGTGGAATTCTAAATTTCTGAACTGCTTCACCAATCTCTACAATTTCACAATTCAATTCCTATCGCCTTTCGTGCTCAAGAAATTCCAATTCTCATGCGAAAAGTATTGATTCTCCTCGTGTCTTGAAAAGGAGCCACGATGCGATGTCCATGCTTTTCCTCTTTTTACCCGGGGCATCCTAGTTCTTGAAGGATGCAAAAGTTAACATGTTGAAGGTGCGGTAGGGTTTTCCGCATTGTTTGATCGTAGTTTGATTCTTAAGTGAAAAGAGCCAGAAGGCCAAGGCTGGCTAACGCAGAGATGGAAGAAATATAGAATAAAGCACATTGAAGATGCAGTTTTCAAATTGATTGGTTGAGAACCAGTTGAGTAAGCAGGAGGGGGGGGGGAAGACTTGTTCCGCTAAAGAAATATAATATAATGAACAGTCAGGCTTTTGATTAAAATCATTCTAAATATTACTGGTACGTGGTGTACCGGTACATACGAAGGTATAGGAAGTTCTCTTCGTGTACTTCAATTACGAGTGCCCTCATCAATCTCCCGTTCGTTTATTTTGTTTCTTTTCTTCCTCCTTGTCAATATTTCATGCGTCAAACATCCCATTCCAATGATAATCAAATTCGAAGAAAGAAGACGGTGAAACTGCAAGACAGCCCAATGGTTCGAGATCACATGGTTCCAAAATAGAAATGCACCATAAAACAAGAAAAATCCCGTTCCCCAAGCCACTGCAACAAATTTTGATCTGGGAGAAAAGATTGGATACAAATGAACTCCAACCCTATCCATCACAAGCACATAAAAGTGAGAACATGCAAGGCCATAGGCGAGACCATACCATAAATCTTCTTCGTCAAACAGGGGAGGAGTTGACCTATTCCCTGTCACCATTGTATTGAGGACGGCGTAAAAGACGTTGCAAACGTGGTACTGGACCAAACAAAACTTTGTATTCCAAGCAGCAAAATTATCCTTCTTTTGCCTTGTATTCATCAAGAAAACGAACAAGTAAGGAAACAATGCAAGGTTCCAAATTAGTGAGGTAATAGTGGCTGATACCAAAGCTGGAAAACGGAGAATATGGTTCATTTTGAGCAATGCATGATGATCCGTCAGAAATGGGGCCAAAGCATTGATGCCATGTCGCAAAGCATTCATATTCCAAGATAATATCGTAAACACCACTAAAATCGCTTTGGTGCTCGATGATATGGACCACGACACGATTCCGGCCATGAAAACAAATGCTAGAATATTGTACCACCAATAACTCGAGTAGACAGGAGGATAAGATGCCACCTCTGTGTCAAATTGATCTTCCATTGGACAATAGTATAATATGATGGACGCCAACAAGACGATTGTGGGAAGCGCTGTCTTTGACCACGGTCCCACTCGTAAATGCTGTGGCACAAAACTAAAGAAGTTTCCCAGATTACAAAAGTCCATTAGCATACCCAAAACAAGTCTCCAATCGTTCAAATCAAAAGCGTGTACAGCGTTTATGAAATTAAAATAGCTCTACGACGTGGTGTAGGAGGTTACAGCACCTTTCCTATTTTCGTTGATAACCATTACCAGAAATAAATTTTGGCAAGAAATCTCTTGGAAGGTCAGTATTGAAAAAGGAGATCCCGCATTTGTTCACTAGGTAACGCATTGTTTCGTAATCATCTGGATCCTCGCCGTACATCCCCCAGATACCAACCGTATACTTGTCACATAGTGCTTTGAGTTCTGCTGTACCATCTGGTTCCATCATTTCAGGCTCATATCTTACATAAACACCATCAAGGCGAGATTCATCGGTTTCCAGCCATCCATCGATTGGAGCATAATCATTGACATCCACCCATAACTCATGATGATCTATAGGAGGATGAGCTACAGTCAATAGCATGAGCTTTGGAAGTGCCAGACTTATTCTATCCACTGAAACAGGATGCATTGCTGGGGATGATGACATGCTACCACGGTTTTGTTCACCTATCGCAAAAGTTCTTTCCAAAGCTCCCCTAAGTTCATGCATCGCCCACAAATCAAAACTCATGATGACTGCAACATGAGCCATGTATTCAGGATATCGTTCCAACAGCCGAGCAAGAGCCATTGCTGCTTCACTATTACCGGGTTTGATTTCAATAATTAGCTTTGCCTGCGGCCCAATATGATTCGCACTACGAAGGACTTCCAGTAACAAGGGAGCTCTCACGCCATTTTTCAGCGTCAGGGCCACCAACTCACGGAACGTAAGGTCTGAAACTTTTTGATTGGAGGAGTCTGAAGATGGATCCAGAGACAACCTCGAGAAATCAGAATCATGAGCAAGGACAAGTTTCTCGTCCTTTGTCAGGGCCACATCACATTCACAAATGTGCACCCCATTTGTCCAAGCAATTTCAAAAGCCGACAGAGAGTTTTCTAGAGGTCTTTGATCACTATTTCCCTTTGGATTATGAAATCCCCGATGAGATACTGCATGCTTGATAGATTTCTCCGGTATTTGTCGAATCATATCCCGCAGCCAATGCATCTCATCCGCTCTTCTGCCAATGATCAATTCCTCTGGATCATAGCTTTCAGAATTTTGTTTGGCTTTCGACAATTGATTTGTGCGCTTGAAATCACTAGCGTCTAACTTCTTTTCTTCTTTGAATTTGTCGACTTCGTGGTCCAATCCATTATCTTCGTAGTCATCATCAACATCATCCAGTAATCCGCGGAGTGTATCAATCGCTGCGCCAAGCGCTTGGATTCCGACGAAAAAGTTGGACGCATACAATTCAGGTAAGAGGACACTAGACATAGATGAGGAAGGCGAACCCTGTTTATCAAACTTTTTGACAAGCTTTCTCAGTCCCTCCGAGTTGAGTTCCGCAGCAGAATGAATGCCCTTTAAGAAACAGAGCAAATCTTGAGAGGCTGTGACTCCTACAGTTGGAGTGTACAGCATCAGCGCAGATTCGAGTGTGGCTCCTCTCGCGTTTGGGATTATAGAAATGCTTTCAAAGACATTGTTCCAGCAGGAGATAGTGGATTCGCGAAAATCTTCTGATGCAAGTTTGAGGGTTTCTCTCCATGCCAATTCGAACGATTTGATGTCATTGGATGAGGATTGATGGTAGACTTTATCCCTGAGATCGTTGTACGGCACAATATAATGCGAACCCTCAGATTCATCACATTCGATGTAAAATTGCAAGTGGCGTCCGAATTTGACCATGTTTATTCAGTAAAGCTCTTTTTCAGGCAAATTTGAAGAGAAAGGTAAAATTATGGATTGGTTCAGGGTCTTTCAACTTGAAAAAATAATTGACGAACCGCTTTGATTGTAAGAATGGAATCAATCGAATCAATGATATGTTTGTTGACAGATACATTTACTGGCGAATAGAGACCAACCAATCTACAGATAGAATTCTTTTTCGAATATTGCACGCCCCATAGATTCTCTTGGACCCCTTCGATGGATTCAAAAATGGCTATTGGCTGTTTTTCCGCATTGGGTGCGTGCCAAAACTTGGTGGAGGTTTACCCCTCTGTCTGAAGAAGATTCAGTAGATTCATTCGAAGATTCATTCATTCATTCATCCATGGTTCGTTGAAGAATCCAACCAACCAACGCAACCAACGTGTCTATTATCTCTATCTTGTAGGGACTTATCAGTTTGAGTCGCGCAATCGAAAAACAAACTGCACCTTCCTTCCTTCGATCATCGATAGCCAATAAAAAGTATGAATATGATAGAAGCAAGCTTACATTGCAAACGAGCAAGCAAGAAGCAAAAATGACCCACACTTTCTCCTCGATGATGGCACAGAACTGCTATTGTACATATATAAACAAGACGCGTGATAAAAAAATCCGAAAACATGTCCGAGTCTGAAGAGAACGATACAATGTCTAATGCCAGTAGTAACATTACGCAGGAAATAGATGTCAATGCCCTTGAAACAGCGTACCGGGAGGCGTTAGCAGCCTTCAAAAAAGATAAATCCAACAAAGATCTTCGTAGAGCAAAATCGGCTGCTAAGAAGGCTTGGGATGAGGCCATAAAAGCTACACAAGACGGTGAGCAATTGAACTGTAAAGACTGCAGTCAAACGTTTATGTTTACAACAGAGGATGCAGAATTCTATGTGGAAAATGCCTGGTTGCACAGACCGAGTAGATGCAAAGGATGCTCGGAAGATAACAAGGGTAGACTTGAGAACCGGGCGAACCGTGATAGTAAGACGAAAAATATGTGCTATGCGTTTCAGAAAGGTGAATGTGGTTATGGAGATACATGTAAGTTCAGCCATGATCCCAAGGGTAAGAAGAATGATGATGACGATGGTAATCAAAGTGATACACCAAAGACGACAAAAGAAGTAAACTTTATTGCGAAATGTAAATGGGGTTCAAAGTGCGCATTAAAGAAATGCCGCTTTAGCCATGATTCATTAGTTGAAAATGGCACTGCAACATCAATTGAAGTATGCACGGAAGCAGAAAATACGGAAGCTCCCTCTACCAAAGTCAAAAAGAATGTCACCAAGAACAAATCAGCGGTTGCAAAGGCAATGTCAAAAGCATTTAAGAAGACTCCGAGTAAGCAATTGAAAATGAAAGAATTGAGAAAACTCATCAAAACCAAGATGGAGGAGAAGAGTAAGATCATGAGTAAAGATGAATTGAAAGATGCCATCGCTGATGCTATCGCAACGAGTGATAAAAGTTATGTGATTGACGGGAAGATGGTGAAATTAATACAATAGTAAATCGTTTTCATGAGCATATGATGATACCTTTCCTTCACGAGTACACAATGAATAGGTGCGCGGCGCGCTGAAAGCCCGAACAACAGACACACAACAACAACATCATGTCGTTGGGCTGTTGGACCGCATTTTTTCGCTCTCGTTCGGCTTTATTTGAGCAATTTAAAATTTCGTGCTTTTGAGGTGCGCGGCCCGAAAAAATTGCCAAAGGATACTACGTGTACGTGTACGTGTAGCTAGAGGATACTTTTACAAGTACGGTACCTGCTGGTAACCCGGTACATACATTCTGTAATAACAAATAACAAACGAGGCTTCACGCCGCTTCACTAACCACGCTGATGCCTTTTTGTGCATTTCATTTACATACAACATGTTTGGCCGAAAATTCGAAGGGACGTTCCTCTTGTCCTCAATGATATTGGGAGTCGCTAATCTATACGTCTCGTCAGTATGGATCCTCAAGGCGGACCGGCAAGAACATCAATCTCCACCTTTCCGACCGAGTGAGAAGATGGAGATAGTAGAAGCTGTTCATCCCATTCAAGGCGAAGGTCCAATCAACGCCACTCAATTATCCTGCATACGAGAACATGAGATTTGCCGATACGACGACATTGGTGATTTTCTTGAGAGTACTGACCTTCAAGGGATTGTTCATGAACCCCTGCCTTGCATACCCTCACATAGGAGAATTCCACACCAAAAGGCAAACGACTGGCCGTATATCCTCGAACAGCGTGCAAAACTACCAGAAGATGGATCAATGACTGCTCTCATGGATTACAATGCCGTGCTTGTTCCTTTGTATAGAAACACCAAGTCTGCGTCACATGGTACATACACGTTAACATCAGATCTTGATTCAATCCTCCTCGATCGCCTTACTGGGAGATATCATCCATATTTTTCTGATGCTGAGGCTGATAGAGTTAAATATCTTTCAATTTCTAGAGCTTCCAACCTTCACAGTTGCAAGCCTAAATTCAAATTTTATTTTGGTTCATTAGCTCAAGACTATCTTGGTCTATCTCTTTTGGACGAAAACCTAAAGCGAATTGAAGGCACAGATGTTGCAATTAATGTGGACAAATGGTTGATGGGGAATATGACTGCAGATTTTCACGACTTTCAGATTGTTGCGGTTAGAACTACAAAGGAGAATCAATTGAAAGACCAGTTGTTCTTATTTCCATCAGGCCATATAGGTACATTCTCTTTTCCCATTGATATTAGGCGGGTGCCCCCAGCTGCTCAATCATCGAAGTATGGTGAAATACCATGGGATTCGAAACTAAAGGGCAACACAGTAACCTCCTCTTCCGAATATCAGTATGGGGATGGCTTTCAACTACGATTTATAGACGGTCCGGGACAGTTTGAAAGGAACAAATCGCATCGTAGAGGAGATCTACTGTACAAAACAAGAGGTGTTGACAGGGGTAAAAACTTTCATATTTTTGAATCAAGCAATGGTAAAACCTTTATGGAGGCTTGGCCGCATGGATTGCAGCCACGTGATTCTCATATAAGTGTCTCAATCAATTTCTTCGCATCCAGTTTTGAACCCTCATCGGAAATGAATTTGTTTCCAAACAGAGAATTTAAGGCCGTGAAGGGAAAGAGGTACCAATCTTTATTTCATGATGTACATGAAAGTCGTGAGGGATCGCCAGAGTTTTCATTCAAGACTGTTACTCCAAAGCATGAGCGTCCGTTCATGAGGTTCCGAGGGACCTCACAGATCATTGATATGGTGCTTACAGGCAAAAATGTGAAGGTAGGAATATCACACACTGTATCAGACCAACAAAAAGGACACACAGATAAACGTGCATACCTCAGTCAGTTCTACGCATTTCTTCCAGACCCTCCCTTTGAGATAGTTGCTATAACGGGTCACTTCTGTTTCAACCATATGGATGAGAGAGATAGTGGGTATTCTTCACAATGGATATCAGGAAGGCCGACTGACAACCGCACTGCTCCAATTTTGGTCATGGATAAGAACTATCGGTGTCCCATCATATCGTTCGCAAGTGGTATGACCGAGATGATTGGTCATGATGGTAAAAATGTCATCATAACGTATGGTGTGAATGATTGCTACTCGCGATCAATTGTTGTACCAAAGAAAAAGATTGAGATGTTACTGTTGGGCCAAAGCAATGACAGTGTAAATGATGCGACGACGGACACAATGTGATTCTAGTGAACAAAACATAAATTTGTAAAGTTAAAATAGAATCGAATGAATCTGACTGAAGTCCAAAAGGATTTTGGATTTTCAAAAGGATTTCAACTTCAAGCTCACCCCCCTGCTACTACGGAGGGGATAGATTGCCTTCCCAAAACAAACGTTGTCGGCCCGGAACAACAATCAGAGCGCAGGCAATGTTGATGACACAACAAAACCAATACGAAGAACACACAAACAGAAGCAGAAGGCAGAAGGATTTTTTCTTTTATCTGTACGATATAATACCCTATTCGTGTTCTGAAAATAGTAGAACCTTCTTGCTTCGAGATGAAATCTTTACCAAGAGAATCAGAATCAAACCAACAATCAATCACCAATTTTAAGCTCGACGTTGATAAACCAGATAATGTGATATACTTCAACAATTCCGGTAAAACTCCGCTGCCAATTTCTGTCCAAGAAGCTGGTCAAAGGGCACTTCAACGAGAATCTCATCCATGGACGCTCGGAGACGAGTGCACCGATGAGATACGATCCATCTTCTCTCAGATCATCCACGCTTCTCCGAAGGATATTGCTATAGTTCCCTCTACGGGTTTTGCAATGAGCCTTGTAGCTCATAACTTATTTCGCAACGTTTCCTATCGTGCGAGTAGACGTTCCAAAAATGATGGGAACGATCCGCCAAACAAGCTGAAGGTATTGATATTACAAGATGAAATGGCATCGGAGGTCTATGCCTGGCAAGAATTTCGTGACCAAATTGAATTCGTAATTGTGCCACATCCACAATCTGACAGTGGCTGGACGAAGCTCATATTGCAATGTCTAGAGAATGAAAATATCACCGTTTGCTGCGTTCCGCAAGTGCATTGGTCCGATGGATCCTATATTGACCTCAAACTTGTCGGTCATTATTGTAAATTACATAATGTCACCTTGGTTGTCGATGGAACACAATCGGTGGGAGTCATGCCTATGAACGTGGACGAAATTCAGTGCGATGTATTAGCATGTAGCGTACACAAATGGTTGCTTGGCCCGCACGGCATGTCTTTGGTATATATTCATCCCGATCATCATGATACTTGGATGCCATTGGATCAGCATGAACGGTCGAGGGAAGTGTTTCAAAACGAAGAGTATGACGCTGCAGAAAATAATATTGGAAATGGTGGTTATCCCGATTTTTTTGTAGATGGTGCTGCAAGGTGCGATTCGGGTGGGAAAAAGAATCCGGTTTTACAACCAATGGTCTGTGAAGGGTTGAAGATTGTGAATTCGCTGGATATGAATGAGGCTCAGTGCTATTTGAGGGGCATAACAGATCAAGTGTTGGAGGGTGCCGAAAAGATGGGGTTGGGTGTTCAACCAGGTCCACGCGTAGGTCATATTATTGGTCTTAGACCAATGTCACCCGAACTCATTGCGTTCTTGACTCCAAAGAAGATGGTGGAAATCGTTAACAAACTGAGGACACAGAAGAATATCTTTTTCGCGGCGAGAAGTGGTGCCTTTCGCATCTCGCCGTATTTGAATACAACAAATGATGATGTTCAAATTCTTCTTGAAGCATTGAAAGAAGAATTGAAAGAAGTGATACGAAGGCAGTTTTGATCCCAATTTCTACAACTCTTGACTTTTGGTGTTCTAAATCTCCTTGTAACAAATTATGTGTACATTGTAGAAAGCAATTAGTGTACGTGTAGAAGATACATTATTTTTATAATACGTGTTATTCACTCTAACGAGCGTCGAAGGGATAATAGTGAAGGTTTCAATTCTTGAAAATGTATCTACACATATGCAATTTGGTATTTTGACTGTGATCTTCGAAGATCCAAGCCAAACCGCAAGGCCGAAAATGCATAAATGAAAAAAATAGCTGCCAAGGTTGCGCTTTGTTTCAACTGCGTTTGAACAATTCTCGATACATCTTGACTGGTCCACTCAGGGCACCGTGGTGTATCGGAGTGACAATCCAATCCCGACTCCGCAGAAAGAGCAGGGCACTCGCAATTGGTACACGAACTGGTGGCATCAACATAACACGCGATGGTACCTCGCCTGTCATCTTTTAATGACACTCGCACAATGTCCAAAGAGTACACTAAACTAGCAGTGAAAATCGCTCCTTCGTGATATTCGAAGAAGAAATATGAGTGTAAATTCAAAATCTGACGGGAAACTATCAAGAACCAACTTACCCACAGCTATAATGGTGAAACACATCATTACAATAAATATGAAGATTGCGATCTCTTTCTGTTTTTTATCTCGTGTGTTGAGGACAGTCTTGGCAGATCTAGCGAAACAAAAGAGTCAGCGCACAGATACTCGTAAATTCCTTATCAAATTCACGCTGTCTTAACTTACATGAACCAACCCAATAGTGCAGATACCGTAAACGTCGCCATAGACAAAAAGTAACAGACGCCAATCCAATAAATGCTAGATCCACTTTCATTGCTCAGAAGAGACTGAGGAGAAAATAACAAAACAACCCCACTAACAAGGCATCCTAGGATAGGAAGGGTGAGCCAAAGAGGAATATTTGTCTCTTTCGAACGCTGGACAATGGGTGCAGATATTATTCCTTCCAATAGCCCCAAGGACAGAAGTAGCAAAACGACCAGAGCCCCGCCGATGATTGCATTGAGATAGAAGAAGAAATAACTTCCCTGTGACATTTTAGTTATCGCACTGGCACGGATGTCTTCACAATCTCTTGAGTTGTCATATTTTTCCCGGCACCACGACTCTTCAGATGTATAGTTTGCGCCACCCATGTAGGGCACGGCACACTTCGTATTGGCTGTGCCGAAATCACAAAAGAAAGAACGAAACCAAGCCATCGAAGGGTTGCCCCACCAGTGCTTGATCCAGACATCAGTGACATTATGATAATCAAATAAAGCAATGACCAGAAAGATCTGCAGCGGTAGAACCCAATACAGAACCCACATGTACTTTATTGCCCCAACCAAATTAACTCGACGAATAACCGGGATCGTGAATACTGTTGTAACAAAAAGGACAAAACCAACGAAACTGAGTACCAGTAAACTGCCACTCATCATCCATAAGTTTGGTGTTAGAGCCTCTTTGTAGTATTGGCGATACGGAACACCCTCATCCAGATTTCGTTCAACGATATCGTTTGAAAGAAAAATGATGAGAATGAAGATTCCAACACTAAATTGCCACAGTGCAATAGTAGCACATAAGTAATTCAATTTGATGAGAGTATCCCGATCCGTTCCTCCCATTTTTGACGGACGGAAGCAACACCAGAAGCACGGGGCATGTCTTACAACTGCAGACGACACTCTGCTCCAACTTGGTTTCGGGGCGTGTGGAAAACACCACCAATTATCGAATAAATTTTGCACGGCACCATCGTTTTGCCGAAAAGTCCCTGTTGAATCAACAGTATCAGTTTTGCTCAATCTTAAGCTTGATGAACTCTGTAGATGCAAAGCTGAGCTTCCCAAGATTTCTCCACTCCTCTTGTACTCTTCAAAATTACCAAGCGCAAGTTTCGAAACTTGGTTGTCACCATCTACTGCCAGCGAAGGATTTGAATTCATATGCGACATCAATTTATCATGAGGATCTTCAATATCATGAAGCTCACGCGGTTCCAATCCAATTCCATCTGGGGTGCAATACCCCAATCCAAGTCGTCCGTGTTCTCGATACTCCCCATCATCCATGACAAGAGATGCTGGCGGTCGTCTCTTATAACTCGCTGGGGTCGGACCCACCTGAGCCTCAACTTCGTCCATGAACCTCACACAAGATGATCGACTAGTGGGTGTATCGAATGTATCTTGACTTTGTGGTATGGACATTCCATCGTCGTAGGTGTAGTCATCATTCATATCAAAAAAATTAGTGCTTTCATCCGTTGCAGTGTATCCTCTATTGAAATGTAAAAGTGCAGGCCCGGACGCAATATTGATATTGGGAGGGAATATATCTTCTCCGTAATGATCTTCATTGTGATTCAATTCTCGATATTGTACCGGAATCTCACAATGTCCATCGACACCGACACCAACTTCAATCTCGTCACCTCCCTGTTTTGCATCTTCACCCTCGTCCCATCCCCCAAATTCCGGCATTGATCCAGATCCAGACTTCATACTCAGGGGACGTGATAACTTGAATACACCCCTACCGGATGCCCTTGGGGTGATTGAATCATATGGATCCATAACTCCAGAATGCGGGTGTGATTCTGATTGTTCACTAAGCTGTCCATCCGCAGACCTCAAATCATCAACACAAACGGTCGGGATGGATAACCGAGCAATATCATCTGTACTCCTAACTATTGCTATATTGAATTTTCTTTCATTGTCATGCTCATCTGCAGCTCCTCGGAGATGTCGTGGACTATTATTATCGCCCAGCCACTGATCCAGTCCTTCCCTAGAAACACCCTCCACTTCTGGCGGTGACATTCTCAATGAATTCGATGCCGTAGCAGAGTTTGCATCGTATGAATTTGGCGTGGTTGGCATTCCTAGCGGAAATGCCCATCTGGTCGAAGATACAGGAGTATTTTGACTGGATCTGCTCTGTCGACCAGACGCAACGGATAAACCATTGGCATTAGGATGGGAATCCAATTTGTAACTATGATAATCCCGATCGAGAGAATGAATGGATAACTTCGAATTCGAATTTTGGGAGGAATTGGATGGCTGTCTTTTGTGAAATGGTTTACCTGCCGCTTTAAACTTGGGTTTCAAATTATCCTCGGATGCGGACCAAGTAGACGCTCTTTGCCTCAGCGCATTGGATAGGATTGATTTTGACTTTGTTTTGTCAGATGTGATTATTATGGATTCGCTTGAGTGAAACATTCTGATGTTTTTGGAGTTACTTTGACCCTACTGTATGATATATACACGATTTCGATTACGAGTCGGCGTTTGCTGGGTGGGTAAAAATATCAAGTTCAAAGTCATTAACTTTTCAAACGATGATGCCTGTAGTTGTGATCAATGAAGAGTAAAACTCAAAGGGGGGGGGGGGGAAAGGGGGCGTTGGGGCAAGCCTTGGGGACGGGGGTGGAAAGAGGTAAACGGTTGGGGATACTGGATAGTATGGTTTTCTTTTTGGTGCCGT
>Ga0115005_10003630_pt1 | contig 12331 bp, 7 predicted proteins | sample ArcOceMetagenome_FD_87163 | JGI IMG/M metagenome (GOLD analysis project Ga0115005, IMG submission 87163) | Marine eukaryotic phytoplankton communities from Arctic Ocean - Arctic Ocean - Greenland ARC118M Metagenome | ecosystem: Environmental > Aquatic > Marine > Oceanic | place: Arctic Ocean...
CGTTTTTTTGTGCGTTCCTGTTTCTTCGCAAATGCGTCAGAGAGAGAGTAGAGCCAGAACTTCTTGTCACGAAACTCTGGATGCGAATCCAAGAAATCCCTTGAACCCTGATTCGAGATGTTGATCCCCAGTATTCCAGCGCGAATCAAAGGGATGAAGTCCACCCAGACGGTAATATCAGCCATTGTCACGAAACTCTGGATGCGAATCCAAGAAATCCCTTGAACCCTGATTCGAGATGTTGATCCCCAGTATTCCAGCGTGAATCAAAGGGATGAAGTCCACCCAGATGGTAATATCAGCCATCCCGGTGCCCATATTTTGGGCCAGCTCCAGTAACAGCCCACATCTTACCAGGCAGGTGATCGTTAGCCTGCTGAACAAATGTCTCGCAGTCTAAGACCACCTGTTTGGTCCCGGTACAAACATACGCCGTCTTGATCTTGAAGCACCCATTGTCTCTGTCAACGAGAACTGAAGTTGCTTCCTCATCCAAACTTACATCACATTTGCTTATGGCGTATCCTCCTCCACCAGGCGCAAAGTCCACCCCCTCTCCCCTTCGAATAAGAAGAGAGTTGCATGTGTTGCTGGTCTGCTGGTCGATGCTCTCTGAGTTAATAGGTTTGCAATTCTCGTCGAGCGCGACCTTGGAGACAGAGAGCATGTCATTCTCATTATCCATATGTTCAGCGATAATGCGATTGGCAGAAGTGTTGGCATCCGATAGCTGCTCTTCTGTCGCATAATTCTGCATGCCAGGGGGAGCTCACGGCGTGGAAAACGTTTCGCAAAGGATTTCTTATCTTGTTTCTTCTTTAAGTCTAATGCGTCTTGTTCTCCAGCAAGAAGGGGTTTACCACTGTCCCTTTTTGCACGAATATCAGAAAGAACAGCAATGGCATTCTTGTTGGTCATTATACGCTTCTTGTCGGCAGTCAACTTGGCGCTTTCTTCTGTGGCCAAGTCATCTGGAGAAGTTTCGGCTTTGGCTACAATTGCCTCGATCGCCTCTTTACGATCCTTATTATACTTTACCCGCCTGCTTGGATTGCGAAGATTAACAATGAATTTCCGAATAGATTTGCAAATCCTTTTAGGAACTCCCTTTTTTTCAGCACGCAAAGAAGCTTTGCAGGCAACATCCAATTTAGCATCTTCAATGATTTTCTTGGTAATAATAAGAACATCAGGGTGTTCATCACTCCACTTCTTGCATGTGTACCATACCCCATCTGTTGTAAATAGAGAAGAATGTTAGCAATGTAAAGTTTGAATACAGATCCAGCAACATTGATTACTTACATTCTTTTCTCTCAATTGATTCGAAAGTCTAACAGATTATAGAATCGGAGGTCAATCGATTCACTTGGACTCTATTCTGAACAAATTATGAGCAAGGTGACATTCTGCGATGTTTGAAATTTGAAACCAATCAATGTTGCTGGAGTTTGGAATGTAGTTTGAAATTACTGCGCGATAGAAAAATGAAGTTCACCAAAAAAAACTCTTCACATAGTGGAAGCATATCGTGGGGGATTTGCGCGTTCGCCCGCCGGGGACAAAAACACGATTGATAATATAATAGTATGATTCTTCAAACAGGCAGTTATTGTTCTTCGTACTTGCTGGTACTGTATTGTATGATTTGCGAGTAGTAGTCCCATTGCACCGGGTCACCAAAAGAAAGATTGCTCAAAGCAGTTGCAACTGAAAGTTTTTAAAAGTATTAGGGATATTATTAGCTTACACTGCACTCTTTTAATACTTATTCCAAAACTCAAATCATTAGTATTATGAGTTCCCAATGCCACGAATCACCTGAAGTAGCATCTGTAAATGACGGCGTAAAGCTGGATCGCTCTCAGTCATCTTTGCCTGTAAATTCACTATCAATTGTTGTACTACGCCTCTAATGTGTTTTGAAATGCTCTCATCCTGAGGATCTAGAGTCAAGGCCATGCTCTGAAGCCATGCAAGTTTTATGCTGAGATTTTCGTCTGTTGCCAAATCTGCCCCAAGTTGTTGCATGAGACACAGCATGATAGGTGAGCTCAGCTTTGGTGTGTCACTCTCAAGAACAACGGAAAGATCAGAATGCTTGCATGCAAACAATGCCATTGATGAGTTAGACACAGACAACGCATGAGTGAATGCTTTCTCAAATTCATTTGCTCGAAGCAATTCAACAATCTTTCTGCTCAATATCTCTAACTTATCAGCTGCAGAAGGTTCAGGAGTCTTTTGCGGAGACTTCACAGGGGACGATGGTCCTGTCTGAAGTTGAGCAACCGCCTTGATCAAAACCTCGATGGTCTTTCCCATTGCATCCATACGCTTTACCATGCCATCCATTATTTTCGCAGTTTCGTCTCTATCTCTTTGTTTCAATTCTAATCCAGCGTCAATGGAAGCCGAAATCTGTTCAAACATTTGACGAGTTCCCCGTTCATAAGCAGGAACCATTACTTCCCGCATAGTTTGGTGAAATGAACTAACAACAGGATCTTGAAGTTCAGATGAGATGGATGCTGCAATCTCTGTGGTGCTTACTTTCATACAATCTTTGACAGTCTTTGTAACGCTCGTTTTCATTGTTTTTGCGACTGTCTGTTCCAATGTTTGTGCCACAGTTTTGTTCAAAGCTGGTACTAGTCCTGATTGAACTTCATACCTTACCGCCTTTTGAATTTCGGAAGTAATGATACTGTCTTGTTTATGGAAATGCGACGAAACAGCCTTGCGGACAATGTCCTCAACCTCTTCCTTTGTCACACCAACGCTCACGAAAGAGGTAACAGGGGGATTGGAGGTAACAGGGGGATTGACTTCAGGGGAAGGCTCTGCGTTAGTCTTGGGCGCGCTTGGTTCTTCTCTCTTGAGTATAGTAATCTTTCTATCTTCATTTTGCGATGCAGGTTTTGATTTCTTCTCAACAACCTTCGCAGCCTTCTTCTCCTTGACTTTTTCGGCCTGAGGATATTTAGGCATGGGCAAATCCTCTTCTCGCTTGACAGGCATACCTAGAATCTCCATTGGGGATAAAAGCTCTTGGGTTTGAGGTTTTGGCGGTGCGCTTGCAGCTCTGGCGTCAGGAGCTTCGGGCAAGGGAACACTGCTCAAATCAATATCGGACTTTGCATTGGACATAACAGCTTCTTCTTTTTTGGTAATACCTGCAAGATTTCCCAACCAGTTTGTAAATGCTCCTGGATTGCTTTCACCACCAAGGAAACCAGGCATTGGGGGCGGTGGTACATCGTCAATATCAAGTGAAGGGGTAGACGCGTTTTCGTCATCGCCAGCTTCCTCTTCTTCGAAAGATTCTTCTAGATCTTCGTAATCTTGGAAGTCGATATCCGCATCGCTTGCGACAGCTGCAGAAGTAACATTGTTTCGAATTTGTTCAACCGTTACACCGGCAGCAATCACACCGGACGGTACAGATGTAGGTGCACTACACATGGAAGGCGAAAGGGTCAACTTTTGTACGGCTTTGCTCTGTACACAGTATAAATCCAAATTCCATTGCTTAGCATCAGAAGACTCATCCAATGAAGCAATCACACTCTGTGAGTATATTGGTTGCAATGACTTGAAGTACACAGCGTAATCAAATCCAATAACTGCCGCAATCTTGCGACTGGGTGCGGTAGCAGAGCTAGGAACATCCCGAAATTGACTGGCGAGATGGAGTGCATGAACATTTCCTTCCAAGTCGCTCATTAGAACAAACGTGGAAGGAGGAGATTCATCATCGACAGGTGGGAGTGTGCAGACGGAGATGTTGCAGGGCACAGGACTTGCACTTCCCAGCTGAAACACACGGACAATGCTTGGTGGACTGCCTGACACGGTGAATGGCGACCAAAGAGTAACCTCGCCGCTGGTAGAGTAAGATAAGAAAGGGCTTGTCATATACGATCCAGCCTCCATTGCGGTGTAGCCACCGGATCGGAACATCGCACATGCATCTTCAAATGCTGGCAAGAAGAAACACTTTTGTGCTCCAGAATCTGCTGAAATTTTGACAGACATGATGCATTTCGCAGAACTAATGCTTGAAGAAATATCTACAGCTGCTGGGTCGACTTCTTTTCCGTCGACAATAAATACTGTACTTCTCAAATCCCATAATCTAACAACCCCGTCGTTATGCGCAGATAGCACATGCCTTGCATCTTGATTAGACCAAGTCAAATCATTAATTCCGCAATCATCAGCCTGTGCATCAGTAACAACAAAATTCAACATTCCATCAACACTTGAGTCATTCTTCATCTGGCATACAGCATGGGCCTGTCCTTCATCATTGCTAGCAGTAGTCATTAGCCTAGTGGTTTCTACAAAGGTTGCAACGCTGCTCCCTTTGTGCAAAAGTATGAATTGATTTGGATTAAATGGGTGCCAAACGACCCTTTCTAAATCTCCAGCACCATTCGTATCCTTTTGAATCTCCAACAAGATCTCAGTCGAGAGTTCATCTTCTCTACCGAAAACGCGCCATACACGGCAATCATTAGAACTTACACTCGCTAAAACATCACTGCTACTCCCGAAGAAACCTACATCGCTAATTTTTTCCTTATGGCCTCTGAGAAGAGTCCTGAGAGAAGAGGATCGATCCATAACTCTAACTAAACCATTTTTGACAGCATATACTATGTAGTTATCGTTTAGGGCAAGGAGCGACCCGGTAGGAATTGCGTTTTGGGTAGATGCCAAATTTGTAATTGGATTGGTGTGCGGTTGTGTCGGAGTCTTGCCATCATTACTAAGAGTTACCTTTGTCTGGACAGAGGCGTTCGGAAGAGGAGTAGTTGACGCCATTTTATTCTTGTTCGCTTGTAAGAATAAACGGATCGATGGTTTACTGTATCGTATTGCGCAGTGTATCAACCGGTATTTATCGATAGAAGAGTGCGTCCAAGCAGATGGTTTTAATGGTGAGGGGTGAGGAGTGAGAGCAGCAGCAGTGGTGGTGAGAAGTGAAAGCTAATAAAAAAGAGATCCAATGAAACCCATATTTTACTCTCTGTCAGTCCATCCATCCATCCATCCTCCCTCATCTCACTCACTCACTCACTCATCCGTCGTCCATTTTCGTCGCGGTTGGATTTTTTGCGGGGAATTCTTCTTCATCTCTTCTGATCTGTGTCTGTTGGAAAATCTGAAGATGACGGCCCTCCTGAAGGGTGTACTCATACGAACGGAAGACAAGTAAGGTACAAAAGCATTGGCAGTTTGAGGTTAATCACAGGATTAGATTATATTGCGAAAAGAGATTCTACTTGAACATCGGACCTTTTTGCTCCCTTCTGTTTTTGAAGCGTGTCCGCTTCAACCAATCGACGAAATTGTCCTTTCTCTATTTGTAAAAGATCATCTGGTGTTCCATACTCAATAATTTTTCCATTTCCAAGGACGGCTATCTTGTCAGAGCCGAGCACTGTATCCAATCTATGTGCGACGGTGATGACCGAAACACCCCTGTCAACAAATTCTTTACGTATTGTTTCTTGAACTTGGGCATCAGTTTGTGGGTCAACCGATGATGTAGCTTCGTCAAGGACTAAAATTTTACTTTTTCGAAGCAATGCTCTAGCCAAGCAAACTAATTGCCGTTGGCCTGCGCTTAAGTTTTTCCCTCCTTCTGCAATGCTAGAATCAAGTCCATTCGGGGATTCTCTGTATTGGCGCGCAAGTTCTGGAGACGCTGCTTCCAGTGCTACCCATGCATCATACTCTGACGCCTTGCCCGTAGCGTCAAGATTGTACATAAGAGTGCCTCTGAATAATACTGGATCTTGTGGAATGATGGATAGTGATTCTCGAAGCGTTTGAAGACTCAATGCTCTAATGTCCACTCCATCAATCTCAATCGCACCTCCAGATTCGATTTCTACAAGCCGAAACAAAGTCACAAGCAGAGTAGACTTACCACTTCCAGTCCTTCCAACCACGCCCTAGAGTAAAGATATCTCAAATTTAGCAACAATGCAGTATATGCATTTATAGGCATAAAGAGGTTGCATTCACTTCACTTACCAGAGTCGATCCCGGAGGAACTTCAATGTTTACATTCTTCAGCGCAAGTGCAGCTGTAGGGCTATACCTCATCGAAACGTTCTTGAATGAGATAGCGCCCTTCCATGGCCAGCCACTTGCGATGAGGGCTTTTTCGTTAACAGGAGTGACCGGAAGAGATCCAAAGTCTTTGCTGCCTTTAAGAGCGGCTAGGGCCTCTCCTGTACCTCGCATTTCTTGCGGAATACTGGGTATTTTCAATTTGCCGGTCGTAGATCCAAGTCCAGTAACTTCGGTTACCCTCTGGACACTCAACATCTGGGATTCCAAATCGGTCAACACCCGAACGGCCCATGTAAGAAGCCCAGTTATGGCAAGCGATTGAGTAAGACCCCATCCAGCCGATCCTGCCTTCATTTTCCCAACCCGAGTTAAATAGACCGACGCAAAAGCAGCTGTTAAGACAACTACATTTCCAAGTGATTCCAAACGGATAGAAAGCCACCGATCAAGTGCTTTCACTGTATAGATGACATTCAAGTTTGTATCGACAAGAGATCTCAAATTCGACGACCACAACTTTGGACTATTCGGAAAAGAACGAATGGTTTCCGCGCCTTTCAAGGCTTCGCCAAATTGGGTGTAGATTGGACTTCTACTCTTGGTCTCCAGCCTCTTAAGATCTCGCGCTGCCGGTCTAAATTTCGACATGACCTTAGTGTAGAAAATCGAGATGAAAATTAGAGGGAAAATCATTCCAGGGGTCATCAGACCAGTTAGACCTGCAACCGTTATTGCGATGTTCAGGAAGCAGAATAGAACCGAGCCGATGCCATCTGGCACGCCGGTATCAACTGTTTCAAGTTCCTTTCCAAACCTAGAAAGTAGCTGTCCTGAAGGCGTCGTGTCGAAAAATGTAACGGGTGCATTAAAAACAGATGATAACATTTTGTTGTGGAGAAATTCTGATGCTCTTGTCCCCACTCGCATCAATAGGAAGCTTCGCAACCATAGGAAGACAGACACAACTCCTGCGGCATACACCAACGACTGCAAATATTTTCCACCAAGAGCGGATGCAGTTTGGCTACCCAACTCTGTCCACTTCGCAACTACGTACTGCTGGAAAAACTGAGCTCCATTTGACATCAAGTAGCATCCAAGAGCAGCACTGATCAATAGAGGACTTCTCACAGAAGTCAGGTATGTCATGTAAGTGGAAAATGGGACCGCTCCTTCCGACATTTTGTCGTCCATTGTTGCAACAGGTTTCTTTTCCTCTTTCGGTTCAGAAGAATAGCTTTCACCCGAATCTTCAAAGATATCATTCCCTTCCGTAGCATTTGAAAATGTAACAAAATTTTTTGGGCTGTCTTGAATGTTTGTGCCTTCTATATTTTCAGCTGCTGAGGCTTGGCCGCCGCTGTCTAAAGGTGGTGCGTCATCGCCTTCAATCTCAAACTCAGATGCATCAGAATCTTCAGGTACATCGGATGTGCTTGGATGATAGGTGATACTGCTAAGATCGTGACCTCTGGAAATTAATTCATCATACGTTCCGACATCTATAACCCGCGAGCATGATGTTGGTGCAAGTTTGGAATCCATTTTCCCCATCAGAACAACTTTATCACATCTTCTTGGAAGAGATACGTCATTTGTTACAAAAACGGCAGCTGCTTTTCTCTGGCGCAGCCGTTTCGTTACCCTCTCGAAAACAGTTGCACCCACTGCAGCATCAAGTGCAGAAAGAGGATCATCTAGCAGATATACACCCACATTCTCGTCATAAAGGGCTCGAGCAAGTTGAACTCTTGCTCGCTGCCCCCCGGAAAGAGATGACCCCCCTTCTCCAACCTCGGTATCGTCAGATAGACTGCCTGAAGAAATATCTTCGTCAAGACCTGCATCATAAATTGACATTTTATAGCGATCTTCGTCATATTCTCTTCCGAATATAACCGCATCTTTGAGTGTTCCCTTAGATAACCAGGCCTCTTGAGGGCAGTAGCCTACGTCACCTCTCATTGTCACACGCGTCATATCATTTACCGAGCTCGCTGCTGGCGTCTTCAAAGAATTCCCCATCGAAGCGTCCACAACAAGTCTAGGTACAGGCTCAAGCTCTCCTAAAAGTGCTTTAATCAACGCACTCTTTCCCGAACCAACTGAACCAACAACTGCAATGATTTCGCCACCTTTCACGTCAATATCTGCTCCGCACAATGCAGGGAGGGCATTTAAACCCCCATTTTCACTCAAAGAACTGGAAGGTTTTGACCATAAAAAGTTCCCATTCTTCATCTGGACACCTCCCTCAATTCCATTGATCTTGGGAAGGTGTTGGACATAAGGAGTTAAACTTTCTTGACAGAGATATGCCGAAATTCTCCTCAAAGCATTCTTTCCATTAGCTAATGCATCAATAACCATGGGATAAAAAAGTAACGGAAATCGCAGTTGATTGAACAATGAGATAGCCGTGAATATTGTACTTGCTACGATAGGTCTTCCGGTTTTTCTGTAGGCAGTCAAAGTTACAACTAACACAATTGCCGGAACCGCATTTGAAATCGCTTGATTTAAGGCCCGAAATGCTCCTCGATTGATGTGACGCCTCAATTCTTCTTTCCTTGCAACTTCAATGCCCTCTTCAAAATGAGTTTCCCACGCTTGCAGTTTCAACAATTTCATATTTGTAATTGCTTCCGAAGTTTTCTTCGTTCTCAAATCCTTAGCTTCGCTCTCAAGTTTGCTTAAGCGATTCAGAGCTCGAAGGCACAATGCATTGGTTGGAATCGTCAGCAGTAGAACGGAGATCCCCCAAAACACACTAGGCCCTAAATACTTGTAAAGTAACCCCGAGTAGATGCAAATTTGCAAAATACCGTCCCAAAGTGTATGGATCTGTAGAGATGCCATCTCAATAATAGATACATCTGATTGCATAAGATTCAGAACACTGCTTGATCCCACCGTGGACGCTTTCTTTTTCTTTTTGTCATCTGCCTTCCCACTTTGCGCTGCCGCATCTCCATGATGCCCAGAATTCGCTGAAACCCGAAGACTTTTGTCAAAAATCATACCAGAGAGTGATCCTCTGATCAAAGTGGAACATTTGACAATGTTATGAAAGTATGCATTTTCTATAAGCATCTTCACTGACAGTACAGCTACTAATTCAAACGCAGCTTTCATTGCAAATGATGGATGTACAGAAGTACCTTGTTCGATCAGTCTTAGCAGTCTAGCTACAAGAATGGCAGGGAAAGCTTGCACTGATGTGTTGAGCAACCTCAACAAGCCCGTTTTAATTATGCTCCTTTTTTGGTGCAGAAACAGGGCCTTTGCTAATATCAACGACTCCGAGGTTGACATTCGCTCATCTAGAGTTTTCTTCAAGTTTAAATCTTTGGCTTGAGCTGAAGAGGATCTCATCTTTTCTTGATTCATTTTTGCTTTGGCTTTGCTTTGTGAGTATATTCTTTCCAGCTCATGGACTTGCTTGTCCATTTTGATAGAATCGGGTGTAGGAAAGACATCAACGGACTCGAGTTGTCTCTCAGCCGATACTTTTAGCAGTGGGGCGACATATATGTACAATATGCGAGAAATCCAGCCACTCTGGTGCTCTCCGCGTGGAGTTGAAGTGATGGTTAAAGCTTCTGTTACTGTTTCGGAATGTCCTTTCTCAACGTCAGCAACATTTGCAGCTTTTGCTTGAATAATGATAGACGATTTATTACTTGCAGCCGAAGCAGGAGGCATGAGAATTGATCGGCGTGATGGCGAAAAGAGAGTTGAGCTACTATGCTTACTTGGAGCAATAGTGCCGGCATGAATTCCAAACCCAAATGGAGATGCCAGTGGTAGCACAACAATGTAGGCAAGACAAAGCCATACTGTTGAGTTTCGAGTCTTCATCCCCATATCGTGTGATCTGTAGTTTTGTAGAAGAGACTGTGATTAAGGAGTAAGTTCCACGGTGATCAAGTCAACTACTCTGAAAGAAAAACCAGTCAAACTCCTCTGACTTGTTCTTGCCGATTATAGATGTGAGTGACTGACAGTGTGAGGAGAAGAGGTTCACCATCATCCATCATTCCCTCTTCACATTCTACGTCATCTTCAATCTTCGAATCTGAACTTTCACGCGCGCTTCACTTCTATTTCCCGGAAAGAGAGTGTCTTCGTTATATCACTCAAAGAGACACTCTAATTAAAAAAGTAAACCTGCCGGCGGGTTTAGCGACTAACTTTTCAAGCAAGGAGCTTCAAGCTTCGAAGCTATTCGTTGCTCGTTGCTTTTAATCACAACAGCATCTCTCTACTCTTTGTTGTAAGAAATAGACTCGAAATAAATGGAATCAGAGCTCACTACAAGCCTCATAGCGGCATCCTCCGCATGGAAATCATTTGCACTAGACTCCCGTCGGAGTAACCTTGACAAAGCGTCCGGTACCGCAAAGGCTAATATCTCATTTTCACAAAGTGCGCGGAAGTCCCTCGCTGAATCTACAAAAGCATTCAAGAAATGCCTCAAATCCACAGAATCGGTAATCGCCATCAGTGATGAACAGAAAGCCCAATTTCTAAAGCTTTCTTCCTCTTGCAAAGGCATTGTGAAATCCTACCAGGAAGAAATTGATACGTTGACGAAAAGATGTAAGGCTTCTGATAGCGTCGTAGTAGATTTGTCCAAGGGTATGACTGGAATTACGGATCCTGCACCTCTGTTGGTTAGCGCAGTAGAACATTTGGAGAGCATGACTGGACAAGTTACGCACCTTTTAAAAGGAATGGAAGAAATGCAAGGTGAGCTAGAGGCGAAACAGAAAGAGCATTTGCAGAGTACAAAAAATAGTGACGAGGACTTTTCTCAGCTAAGGAAATTATTAGATGAATCGAATGCAAAAAACAAAATATTGGAAAAAGATCTTCAAAATTCCAAGTCCGCATCCGTTTCACAAAATGAGATAAGCTACATGAGTAAGGAAGAAAAGGAGGAATTGATTGAGCTTCGGAGAGAAGTGGCTGAGTATGAGGTTGAATTTAAGACACTGAAAAATCAAGACATTACTATCAAGAAGTTGAATGCGAAGATTGAGGATTTGATTGAAAACCAAGAAGAAGAGCTTCAAAGGGAGTTGAAGTAAGTATTGATAATGTTTGTCAGAAGCAGATGTTTATTTCCTTCGACTGATATTATTCCTTCGCTTTATTTCTTAGAAATGCTCAAGAACATCTCGCTCAGACGGAGGGAAGACGTGCCACCGAAGCTCTAGAGCGTGAAGCAGTAATGGAACGGAAGCTTGCATCCCTTGAACTGGAACTCAGAGCAGAACGCGCAGGTTCCGAAGCAACGCAAACATCACTCCTTGAAGCAGATGAAGGACTAAACGAACGCGAAGCGGCATGGGAAGCACAGAGGCAGATTCTTGTTGACGACGCTGACAGATTGCGTGAGCAACTTCACGAAGTAAAGAGAGAAAGGGACACCTTAAAAATAAAGGCAGAAGCAATGAAAGAGGACCCCACTAGCTCAAAAAGTAAAGAAGTCGAGTTGTCTTCTATGCAAATGGCAGATATTTTGGCAGAGAGAAAAGCATACGAGTCGGAAGTTAGTGAACTCACTTTAGCAATCACTACAATGAGGGACGAGATAAGACAAAAGGAGGATACAATGGGCAACCTTCAAGCGTAAGTATTCTTTACGAATCTAGTGTTTCTCCTAAACTATCGCGAGCCTAATGCATCTGACATGTTATCTCCTCGCTCAAAGGTCGTTGCAAAAAGATATCGAGTCTCTTGACAAGGAACGCACAATTCTAGCAAGAAAAGTTGATGAGCTCGAGGTTGAAATTTCAAAAGCACCATCAAGGGATACAGTTGAAAGTATGCGTCGCGAACTGCGTGTCCTGAAGAAGCTTGAATTTAACGCTATCGAGACAGATCCAGAGAGGGAAGCGCCCGAAATGACTAGTAGCAACATCGGAGACGACATTAATGATTTGGAATCGGTGCTTATTAACAAGCTTCGAAAGGTAGAGGCCGATTTGGTCAAGGAGCGGAGAGAAAAATCTAGTCAATACCAGCAGTGCGAAGAGCTGAAGGAAGAGCTTGTCAAGGTCCAAGAAGCGAAAAGGCAAGCTGACGCCCTCGCGGCAAGGCTTGAGAGTGATCTGGATAGAGCAACCGCAGCACCTACAGTCCCATTGGAGGCCAAAACTGACGATTTCCGAATTAATACCGTTTCTGACCCGTCAACTCTTGAACACATTCTCGACCCGAATGCTCCTGAGCC
>Ga0115005_10003632_pt1 | contig 12328 bp, 13 predicted proteins | sample ArcOceMetagenome_FD_87163 | JGI IMG/M metagenome (GOLD analysis project Ga0115005, IMG submission 87163) | Marine eukaryotic phytoplankton communities from Arctic Ocean - Arctic Ocean - Greenland ARC118M Metagenome | ecosystem: Environmental > Aquatic > Marine > Oceanic | place: Arctic Ocean...
AGCTTGCATGCAATGCAAGTCGCAAGCAAGGCATAAACAAAAAATTAGGAATCAAAGTTTGCGGCCAAAAATTGCTCTGCTAGCGCTCAACCGAGATGCTTTGGTTGTTCATCCTACACGGCGAAGTCATGAGAGGCAGCTAAGACAATAAACCAACCTAGTAAATAATCTTCAGTGAATTTCACAAACATGATTACTACACCAATTTCTCAAAACATCCCTGTGTAATGTACACTATCATGCTCACAAAACATTCTGATCCATGAGCGTATTACTCCTCACTTTTGGCATTCACAATCTGACACAATCAGGTTAAAAGAAGAACATGTAAACTACAAACCCAAAATCGAAGGCATCGCAACAATAAACAAACATAAAATCTCTTTTTTTCATATGACTGTGTATATTCGAATATAGTTTCATTTGATTTGGACCCGGATTGATTCTTCATTCGGAACAAAAGAACCGAATGTCATTTTTGCCAGGAGGTTTGTCTTTGGGTTGTTGTCCTCCACCACGGATTATTTTTTATTCACTATTTTTTATTTCACACGTTTGAAATTAATCCAGGTTTTTCAGCGCAGTAAGCAAAGGTCATGTGTCCAGGTTAGGTTAGGTGCAACTCTCCGGCATGATGCAACGTTTCAAAACAACGAAAATAGAAAATCGACAATACTTTCCAATGACCAACCTGACTTTCAGTCACAAACCGGAGAATTCATAAAGTTAGTTCACTAACTTTGTAACGAAATAATGTGGTAATCATAGGCTTTTTGGCTCACGGCTATATAATCTGAAGACACTTTCACCAATGATGTTTATTGATTTCGAGTCAAGGCCCAATGTCAAGTCATCTGTCATCTTGCTGGACCTATTAGTTTCTGTTCAGTTTCATACATAAACTTTGTATGAAGTGTTCGCTATGAGCTGTCCAGCAAGCACTAATCTGGCTACTGAAGTTCAAACCAATCATAAAATGACTATATGTGCTTCGAAAATGGACATTGTAATCACTGAAGAGTTAGATGGTCCGAGTCCACGAGAAATAGGCAATGGAACAATCTCTATACAAGAAGCGGTAGTTTTCAAAACGGATGAAATTACTAAAATGAATAGAAGAATTCATCGCACGTCTTCAGATGTACCTCCGAACGGGTTAGGAGCATTCACGTACGAGACATTTGTTGATCGCTTATCTGACTATCGTCGGTTTCACTCATGTAGTGCTATTGATGCCAACGATAACAAGAGGAGTGACAAAACCGCCTTAGTGGCCAATCAGCAGTACCACATAGCTCCCGTGGCATCAATAACTCCAAACTACTGCATTGAAACTAATTTGGAGTCATCGCAGAACTCATCAGTGGTGTCAAGACCTGACATTATTGATTCACATACGGCCTACCGCAAGATTTTGGATGAAAAGATAACGGATCTCAAAGTCCAATTAGCAAAGACCCAGGCCTACGCCGATAAACTAGAACATGAACGAAACCAAAACAAGGTAGCTAATGATCAAGTTCGCACACAACTTGAATTAGCAACAGAAGAGACATCAAATAGCTCCGAGAAAATGGCTCAGCTTGAAACGGTTGTGAGTCACTTGCAAGAACGTACGCGTGAAGGTGCTCTAGAACGGGTTGCATTGCAGGCTGCACAACTGGAGCATGATAATAAACTGTTTGAACTTCAACTCTCAACTAAAAAATATCGGAATGAATACCGAAAACTTAAGAAAGAACTTGTACACGTTCATCAAGAAATGGAGGGAAAAGCAATGGAAGTTCAAGGTTTGAGGAGTGAAAACGATTGGCTGAAGAAACAGCTTTGGCCAGAGAAGAATAATGTTGCCGAGTCAGATGGAAGTGATGATGCCAACACTGTCACTGTTGTTACAGGCATTCGCCAGTTCTTGTCTCCTCGAAAGCCGAGACGGCGGAGAAGACGATCGCGCCAGACAGGATCTACAGCAATCGACAAGGAAACAGACCAAGATAATGCTCAAGAACGAGAACATGCTGAGCTCAGAGCCCACGCGGAAGACGCAGAAGATAGGACAGCGGGTTACTCTTCCCTCACAGACTTTCACTTGAGATCTGCCCCAGAAAGCGGACCGCATGGCGAAGACCGACGTAATTCTTCCAAAAAGTTGCAGCGGCAAAATAGTCTCATTAGAAAACTAGCAGTTCGCCATGGAGTGACAGATTTAGACGACGAAAGTCAATCTCGATCCTACCGTAGTCAAGATAATGCCAACTCACTTGCCTTTAGGTTTGCAAGAAAGTCTCCAAAATCTTCCTCTAATAGAAAATCAAGAGATAGAGACCACCATCAAGAACACATAACGTCTTCTTTATCAAAGGTTCATATCCACGAGAAAGAACAACCCCGAAAAGAAGAAATCACAAGCGGAAACCAATGGAACTTCTGGGGCATGTTTAATGGAAACGGATCAAAACCAAACGATAAAGAAATGGAAGAGGACAGCACGAAAGAATTAAGCGATTCTTCTATTTTTTACGATGAATATCTACTACAAACGAAGTTCAGATCATCACATACATCGCAATTGGCAGCTGTCAAGAAGGTTGAACACCAAGCTAAGTCAGGCACTGTGCTGGTTCCAAAAAGTTTCAGTGCCATATAATAGATAGGTTGAACACCAAGCTAAGTCAGGTACTGTGCTGGTTCCAAAAAGGTTCTGTGCCATATAATAGATACATTTAGAAGACCGGTGTCAAGAAGGTTCGGTTGAACACCAAGCTAAGTCAGGCACTGTGATGGATCCAAAAAGGTTCAGTGCCATATAATAGATACATTTAGAAGCACCTACACGTAGCTCGTAGAGCAGTTAGTTCATCGTGCGCGTTTGTATTTGGGAGCCATACTGTAGCTTAGTCTTCTCAACACGCAAAATGATCTCTAGAAGACAGGAAGGTGCAGAGAAGAACTGCAATTGAGCCATCAAGACCTTTCTTTCTCTTTGCGATTGTACGGTAGTATTCTGGCCAGTTCACGAGAAGATGAACTAGTAGCTACGACCTACCGTACAGTATGCATGAATGATGATCATATGCAGAGACACGCGATGCTGGTTTCAACCTGATAAACTGTGACGAGCCACTTCAAGCTCATACGCCATTTCCCATGAAATACATGCATGCCCTCTCCTGGAAAGCCTTCTTCTGGAAATAATTAGGATGCTATAACAATTGAAAGAAGCAAGACAACATAATATGGCGCGCCGAAATTCACTTTTGGCATCAATGAAAAAGACTGGCTTTATACTCATACGTGTACTCTGCTCATACTTTAAAATTAATGCCTTTCTATAACATCGGTTTGACCTTCGATGAGTGATATTGCTTGCTTCATGATCCGCCATGTATCATACTCATTTTTTTCATACCGGTAAGATGTAAGAGCAGGCAGAGGATCGTTCGAGATTCTCCAAGATTCTTCATCAAGAAAAATAGGAACATTTACAAACCATGTTTCCCTTGTGGAGTTCGCAACTTCCAACTTATTTAGCTTTTCACTCAAACGAGACTACACGTGCTCGTAATCTGACGTCCGCACCATTTTCAACTGATTACAAGTACATCAACACCATGAATGGGGAATCTCAAGAAGCCACACCCCTGAACTTGGCTCAGGCAGAATCGGGATTATCATCATCCCCTGGTGGTAGTGGTTATGGTGGCGTTGTGGAAGATGAAGAGGGTGGAAGCGAACGAAGCAATTCCACTTTGAGTCTTTCGAATCATAAAGGTACGACGACGGTGTATATATACGGTAGGCACCACCTACGTGTCCATATATTTATGACGTTCTAGTAGACTTGCAACTAACTTTCGGAATGAATGCAACTAACCAATCGGAATATTTTCACATATGGAATATGTAGGAACAATTGACATGCTGGGGAGTATCTCTATCGCAGTGAATTCACTAACAGGTCCAGCGATGTTGAATTTACCAAGTGTCTTTCAAAAATCTGGTGTAATCCCGACGACCTTCACTATTGCTTTCCTCTGTGTCCTTTCGACGCTTTGTTCCCTGCATATGGCGGATACCATCTCGAAAGTTCCTGGGAATGCTCACTTTCACAAAGAGGTCAGTTCCACATTCAACATGGGTTCATAATTGCTTTTATCTACAGTAGGGCTCTTACACGGCTCTAACCTCAATTTTCACTTTTAGATTGAGTACAGTGAAGCATTCCGCTATTTCTGGGGACACCGAGCATTTGTATTCACTCAACTTGCTTTTTTTGCATGTGTAAGTTGCCTCAATATCGCATCCATTGTTGACACAGCACAAGTTGTGGATCAAATTCTCTCACGCCTGGGCGGGGGCGCAGTCGCATTTGAATGGAGACAGGGTGGATGGGAGATTATCCGATGGGCCGCTCATAATTGTTCAGGGGAAAGAATGAAGGATGGCATATGTGTGCCATTTGAAGCGAATTCAAGTGATAGCTCTTGGATGCTTACAGCAGGTTATATTGTGGCGATGATCATGTTTTTGCCAATGTCTTTAAAAGATTTGAAGGAAAACACAATGTTTCAAGTTGTTGGTTTCGTGGTGCTCCTCGTGATCAGCGTTCAGTTTGTTGTGTCATTTTATTTGCATGGCTTTGATTGGGCAAATGTGAGCTTGTGGGGCACTGATTGGTCGGATATGTTTGGTGTTATTTTATTCAATTTTGCAGTTGTGATTGCCGTTCCAGCTTGGCTTTACGAAAGAAGGCCCGATGTTTGTGTGAGCTCTGGTACGTCAAGCGTTGTATCTTTGATGAAGTGTAAAATGTTGCGGCTTGTACACTACGTGTACGTGTAGGAATCAAAACTGACTTTTATTTTATGTTTGACAGCTCTGAACAACTCGTCCCTCCTTGGATTTGTTCTTTACATGCTAGTTGGAGGCCTCGGCTCATTAACAATGCCCAACGTTGCGGATAATATGCTTCAATCCATAATGTCAGGAGCGTTTGGGCAAGTCACCGAAATCTGCAGTATGGTATTTGCATTCTTTATCATTGGACTTGGTATCCCTTTATTCAGTGTGCTATCGCGGCTGAATCTTACTGGTAGCGGGTTATGTACCGAATTTCAAGCCAATATCCTTGCAGTATACCTTCCATGGTCAACTGCCTGGCTTCTCTACACAGGTGGGAAAACTACCTCTCTTTTGGGATGGGGCGGAATTTTCTTCACAAGCATTATTGTTTTCATCGCCCCGTTAGCTTTAGCTCTCCACACAATCGTACAATCTGATGCAAAGGGCTCAATTCACGTCTATGGTAGATTCTTTCACGAGAAATCGCAGCAAAAAGTTGCTCTGATTGCCCTGTTGTTTTTCGCTATAGTGTCCATTGTACTTGCAGTGATTGGCGAGTTTAGATGACACACGTACACGTGCAAACATTGTACGTCATCAGTGGTGGCGCTGAACTTTTAATGTCTCCAACCTAATTGCGTACATGTATGGATTCTCTTCATAGATTAAAAATTTGCAAGCTATCTATCATTTCATAGATTCTTAGCGTCCATCTTTTCTGACAAGGGGATTTCAGATTGCTGAAGAAATATATGAATAATTTTGAATTATCATCAATGAATAGTATTGTACCGGCATGAAGAGAAGTTTTAATGTAGTGTTATTTGTACATTTCACAACATCACCTCGTGAGTGGAATTGAGGCAAAGTGGACGAGGATTACGAGGATTAGAATTTCAAAAGCGTGAGGCAATTTTGCAAAGTGACATCAGGAAAAGGACAAAGGAAGGACGATTCTGATTGGTCTGTCCGTCGACAGCGCCATTTTTCGATGGATGTGTCAAACAACAACGAGAGTTACTACCGTATGTACAAGTATGTACTAGTGTATCAACTAACACCACAACACATACCAGTAGACCAATAGAGACCCCATACGGACGGTATCACCAACTTCTTTTGTCTCTCACTAGATAGCCACAATTCTTTTGCACTAGTAGGGTCATTAAAAAATTATGCGAAGCACCAGCACCATTATCCTGACACAACACGTTAAAAGAACAAGGTGATGCAACTTCAACCCATCTTTACGTTCGTTCTTTGGAATTGCTTCTATAGTTCTTTTGGACTGCTCGTTCTCCGATCTAGTGTTCATAATTTCATGGGTACACATGCTCCTTCTCATGGAAGATTTGTTTCTGGCACGAGATATTGCCGAGAGGGGAATCCCATCCAATATTTATCACCACCATTGAAGTCTGAAGAGACAGAAATTGATCAGAGATTACGAAAGTTTTTCTCAGATGATGCTCAATTCAATGTCGCAAGGCAAGTGATTGAATCCTTCATGATAGAATTTGCAGCGGGATCTTGTGACCAGCCTTTATTATACCGGTGTGCACGTACTTGCAATGCGAAAGACGATGACAGATCAGTTGACGATGCTTTCTCAGATTTGTTCAAACCAATTTATGAGCCGCCAACAAATTTTGACAATACTTCTCCGACCGGCACTGAAGAAGTAAACACACGAAAACGTAGAGGCCAATCTTTTAAGCTGCACATAGCCTATCGCGGAAAAGACTTTTGTGGCTGGCAAATTCAACCCAATAATGACGTGCCGTCTATCCAACAAACGCTCATTGACCATTTAGATCCAATATTGAACACAGACTTCAAAAAGCCGATTGATATAAGGGTCTGTGGACGAACAGATGCTGGAGTTAGCGCCATTGGACAGTACTGCAGAGTGAGAACATTGCAACCCGAGGATGCAGTAGGCCCAATTGCAATTCAACAAGCTATTAATCAGGCATCATTGGAGGAGTGTGATGAAAGAGGCCCTGCGCTTCTTTGCACAAAAGCGGAACGGGTCAATGACAAGTTCCATCCAACTTTTGGTGCAACTTGTCGTGCATACTTGTATTTGATTGATTCAGATCCTATATTAGAATTGACGAACGACTTTCAGTGCAATGATTCCTCTATTTTGATTCATGATGTTGTATCGCTGCTAGATGCCATGCTGTCTAAATTACAAGGACAAGAATTGGACTACTTTGCACTATCATTTGGAAAAGTAAAGACGACAACAACACTTTGCACCATGTTACGGTGCCGGGCACTCCTGGTGGAAACAAGAGATGGTCAAAAGGCAATAGGTATTGAATTAGTTGGCGACAGATTTCTCAGACGAATGGTGAGAATTTTGGTCGCTACTTCGATTCGAGAGGTTATTCAAGTGCTTGAGGAGAATGCAAGCAAAGGTGAAAGAAGCCAGTCCTTAGAGGACGAGGAGTTCCGACTTTTAAAGCTGGTAAATGGACTTGATCGCGTGTATAGCGCAAAATCTGCAGCTAGCGATGGACTAATGTTTGTAGGAGCTACATTTTCGTAGCTTAAATTATGTATACTGCTTACCAGGGAGTTTTTCATTCTTTCTCCAACTTACTCCATCCAAGAATTATGTACTTTATGAAACCGGGTACGTGTAGTGTTCGTGTACTAGGATTGGTGCACCCCCATTGAAAAAAGAATCAGGCCTGGAATTGATGCACGGTAACGAATTATCCTACACTGGATGACATCCGTAGTAAGTGTTAGCAGTTGCACGAGCATTTAGTTGTTGGGAGGGCACATACAGCACAGCCGTCGTAGCCAGTACTTCTTGTACAGTCATGTATGTACAACAAGCAAGTACATACTGTCATTGGCATGACACGCATGGCGCGAACTGTGGAGACTTTGATTGCTTCCTCACCTCTCCCCCTTTTCTTCTTATTAATTACCCTCCAATGGCCCATTTTCATCAGTTTCACCACCTCTCGCCATCATTCTTAGCGAAAAAAAGCCACCATGAGCCTCACCGCACGTACCGTTGTTCGCCGTTTGGCACACAGGAATGTTGATTGGTATGTCTCTCATTGTTATTATCATCTAATTGAGCAATGTGAAAGATGCTGGGGAAAGTTGCGCTTTGAAAGCATTCAACTTCATCGTGTAATTGCCATTTGCGATTTATTTAGCTCTGCGATCCGATCCCATTGCACTCCAACGTCCCCTCATCTCACACATTTCCCTCTATTCCATCTTATATCAACAGGTCCTCGGCCCACTTCAAGTCGAACCCCGAGCTTGCATCCACTGTATCTTCCTTCAGAGCATGGGCTGCATCCGCTGAAAACATGGCTGAGACATACGCTGCTCCACCCGCCCCTGTCGACTTTGCTGGGTTCAAGTCCACCGTCCGCGATACTTCCCTCGTCGAAAGTCTGGAGGCATTCTACAAAGCAGCTTCCCCCGCACCCGAGACATATGAATGGAGTGCTGAAGATAGAGCTGAGAAATTGAAGCAGATGGACGAGGCCAAGGGAAGACTTGCTTTCACTCAGGAGATGATCGAGGAGACTGAGGCTGAGTTGGCGTTTATGAAGGCTAATAGAACCACCAGGGAGACCAGTGGTACTGATATTAAGGAGGCTTACCCTGATATTGCTGAGGAGACTGAGAAAGAACTCGAGGAGAGGAGATGGTTCAAGGATGCAATTGCTTAAATTGTTCTTTCGGGTGGCGAAGAAAATGGTGTTCTCGTGGAATTTGAGCGTTGGGACTTCGATATTGCCATTTGGTGGAAACGGATCGCTGTATTGTATCTATAAGGTAACAATGAATACGGCTTTATTGTCATGGAGATGTTTTTAGTGTATTTATCAGTATCATCAAGGACTTGCGGACGCAAATGTTGTAAACGTACCTTTTATGAAATTATGTCTCATCATTTTCATAAATTTGTGGGCATGATGCGCTTTCACAACGTTGCTTCATCTCTTCAGAAGCTTTATGGCAACCCTCACAGAAATTCAATGGAATACAAGCGGTAAAGTATTCCTTCCTCTTGAATTTGTACGTACGTGTACACTAGTAGAAACAATTTTGCTAAACATTGTTGTGCTCGTATGGTGCTTGTATTATAATACTAACTGCTTTCCTACACGTACTGTACTGAGGTTTGAATTTGAATGTATTGCCGATGCCATTCGTCTCGTGGGAGATGATCACATCGAAACAAACTCACATCACTTGCGTCACCTCGCTCGTAGATCGAAGTTTGAGATCTTGATTTCTCTCGTAAACCTGTAACATCGACCGTTTCTTGGAAGCCACAAACTAAAATCGGCACACATTGCTAAGACAGTTTCAGGTGGTCGCCAAATCTGTCTCTTTCACATGCCAGCGATAATACTGTTTCACAGAAATCCAAAGAGAAAAATCTGACTTCTGATGGTATTCGCGTTACTGTCTGATTATCAATACCACTGATGCTGTGAATCTTTCAGAGTTCGATTCACTCTGGAGCATATTACTGGACATTACCCTGCATTGATTATTGGCGATGAATAACGGTACCAACATTGAATACACCGGTGCAAAGTAAAAGGTCTTATGACCAAAGTATGAACTATTACAACTGACTGTATTGTAAACCTAACGACGGAAATGAAAGCTCCTTCATAACGGCCATGTAAGTGAAACACAAACTCTCATAAATTTAAAGAGAACGAGAATATAACCTCTCATAAACTCAAAAGACTCAATCGAAGAAGCCATTTCCATACCAATACAAACATATTCCAAGAACCAATACAGTATGACGCGTTTCTTATTTCACGCACTACTACTTTCACTTTTTGCGAGTCCTTTAATGATTTCAGCCAACGATCAAAGTCAGAACCCTATCGTTCGTAAACGGCAGGAGAAGGCAACGCCATTCGGAGAGATCGAAGATGCCCTCATTTTAGATAGCATCCTGGCCGAAGAGGATAACAGATTTTTGGGGATGAGCTATGGCTTTAGCTACCGCTATGGGGGCAAGGCAGGCAAGTCAGGCAAGTCAGGCAAGAGTGGAGGATACTCCTACGATGGTTACGGATACTCAGGACACTACAGTGGCAAGGCAGGCAAGTCAGGCAAGAGTGGAGGATACTCCTACGATGGTTACGGATACTCAGGACACTACAGCGGCAAGGCAGGCAAGTCAGGCAAGAGTGGAGGATACAGTGCCTACAGCGGCCTTGATGGATACTCAGGACACTACAACGGCAAGTCAGGCAAGTCAGGCAAGAGTGGAGGATATAGCTACGATGGTTACGGATACTCAGGACACTACAGCGGCAAGGCAGGCAAGTCAGGCAAGAGTGGAGGATACTCCTACGATGGTTACGCATACTAAGGTCAAACACAGACTGATGCAAAATGGTGTTATTTGAAAATATATAAGTGTAACAGGAAGTTCTATAATTATGATCTTAAAAAATGAAGCTCTGTCACTTCAAGCATATTGAATTTATATTTGTTTTCATCTGACGAGCAAAGTCGCTCTACCATTTTGTCCAGTAGAGCTAGAGCCTACTAAAGTCCTTGTCCTCGTAAAAGTTTAGAAACTACAGTAGCTTCATGATTTCATATACCAGGGGTTCAGTAGCCGGTCGCTTGGATAGTCACAAATGCTCGCGGACAATTGCAAGAGAAATCGAAACAATGGTATTGCCATCACACAACGTATCGATATCCCTCCGTTTGGCGTCAATTCGCAATTTTAGCGAGCTGTAGAGAACGTTTGAGAAGTCATTCAACTGTAACTGTGCTCTACTGACGAAGACTCTTCGTCTTCACGTAGCACTCGCCCCAAGCACAGACACCTCTACTTCTCAATAAATGATGGAAATCATCACAGGTCCACTCCATCTCTCCACCTGCCAACGCATCATCACTGAGTTCATCCTTCTTCATCTCCTTACCAAAATGCACTAATTCAACTGGAGAGGCGACCTTGTACTCTTGAGCGGGATATTTGACATCTGATTCCACAATCTGCGCATCTGGGACAAGTTGAGACGTTTGTTGAAGGTAGCCAACCATTTTGATGACATCCTTCTCTCTCACGGCTGGAGCCTTCATTTCACCTCCCATATCATTATGCTCCATTTCTGAATCTTGAAGAATTTCATACAATACTTCCACCCGATCTCTGACGGAACTCTTCATGGTAAGCGACAAAGCAACCAACAGCAACCTAAATTCCAAACCATCCTCTCCCAAAACGTTCACCTCCTCCTCTTGATTCTTTTCTGCAGCGGCTGCAACAACCCGATCCAGCAAATGTCCGAGTTGAACGGTGAACTCATCACCCTTCATCCCCTTCATAACTTGCATCACACCACTGACGAATAATTTGTAATCCACCTTTTGCGACAAAGTCCATCCATGTTTTCTCCTCAAAGACATGTAAATCTCTCTAAATATCTCTGGACTAATTTGATCATTCGCAGTCCGTAAATCGTCCATTTCAAAAGGGTCCAATGCAGTTTCTACCTCAATTCTCTTGCGCAGATTAGTCTTATTGGATGTACCATATGAAGAACGTATGAGAGTTAAGATGAGAAGTCCAATCGCAGAAAGGAATATGGTCCCCAGGTTATCGAGGAACACATCGCCTGGTGTTTTGGATTTTTTCGTTGTCTCTTTTCCTGTCTTTGCTGTATCCGTGGCAAGGTTTCTTTTGAAGGGGTGAATTCCTACACGTCCTTGGATTGTGGTGCGAAGAGTTTGTTTTGCATTTATAGTTAACTTGGCACTCTTTTTTGCGAGACTTGAGAACGGGACGGATCTGAAAGATGCTGGTATTTGCGATGAATTTCTAGATGCTGGGCAAGTTATTGACGAGCGTATGAAAGTACGAGAAGCGATCCTGATTACAGTCATGATATTTTGGAGCCTTTTTCTTTGTTGTATGGAGGGGAGGTCACGTTAGTTCAAGTAGAGAGTGTAGCGTTGTTTTGTGTGATATTTATTATGTTTGCTGCTTGATTTCAGTGATTTCAGATTTGCTTTTATTGCTTCATTTTTGCTTGCTTGTTGTTGGACGGTGCAAATTTGATGGTGGTTATGAAAGTTCAAAGAGTGAGTGGGATTCGCTTGACTGTTCGTGACTCAACATTGAAGGTTTAAGGGGTGTTATGTTAGGTCGGGGCGGCGCGGCCGGCCGGCGCGGCGATGAAGCGAAACGAAGAACTATCTAACCAAGCGACAAAGAACTAAAACTTCAAAAGAGTATCACTACAGAACACTTCTTTCTCCGTGCGGTACATTCGATACCAGATACCCCATCAACCAACCATCAATACCATTCCTACTCGTATTCATTCCCCATACTACACGTACCATATCTACACGCAAACATGTCTGAAGGTGGATTTTTAGCGTGGAAACGACAAAATATAACGGCACCCCCAATCGCCGACTACTCAGATCTGAAAAGACCCATCCA
>Ga0115005_10003634_pt1 | contig 12324 bp, 9 predicted proteins | sample ArcOceMetagenome_FD_87163 | JGI IMG/M metagenome (GOLD analysis project Ga0115005, IMG submission 87163) | Marine eukaryotic phytoplankton communities from Arctic Ocean - Arctic Ocean - Greenland ARC118M Metagenome | ecosystem: Environmental > Aquatic > Marine > Oceanic | place: Arctic Ocean...
CAGAAAAACCATTAGCTATTTCACGACCACCGACAAAGAATTCGAAACGGTCGGTCACAAAAGGATTATTATCGTTGCGGCGAGCCAAGGGTGAAACTTCGGCCGGATACATGGTAATAAAGGTAGGTTGCTCCAACAGGTGCTCAACCGTTTTTTCGAATATTTCAATCTGCACTTTGCCCAGACCCCAGATATCTTTAAGAGGGATATGCAAGTCAGTGGCAATTTTACGCGCACCAGCTTCATCGCTTAGCTGCTCAGCACTAATGGCAGGGCTGTACTGCAAAATAGAATCAAATACCGATAGTCTTGTAAACGGCTCGGCAAAGTCATAATGCGTCTCGCTTTGAACTACCCCATCCGCATCTTTTACAGTATTGACGACCTTAGTCGAACCCAGCACTTCAGTCGTCATTTTGCGCAGCATATCTTCAGTAAGATCCATTAGATCATTAAAATCAGCATAAGCTTGATAGAATTCGAGCATAGTGAATTCAGGATTATGCCGCGTAGATAGCCCTTCATTTCTAAAGTTGCGATTAATTTCATAAACACGCTCAAAACCACCGACTACAAGACGTTTGAGATACAACTCTGGGGCAATACGCAAATACATGTCGATATCGAGGGCGTTGTGGTGCGTCACAAAGGGCCTAGCTACTGCGCCACCGGGTATCACTTGCAGCATAGGGGTTTCAACTTCTAAGTAGTGAGCGCCATTGAGGTAACGTCGAATAAAGTCGACCACCTTTGATCGAATACGAAAGGTATTGCGCACATCTGGATTAACAATAAGATCAACATAACGCTGACGATAACGCATTTCTTGGTCAGCAAGACCATGAAACTTATCCGGTAGTGGCCGCAGCGCCTTGGTTAACAATAAGTATTCGTCCATTTGAACATATAAGTCGCCCTTACCTGACTTATGTAGTACACCGGTAATACCCACAATGTCGCCCAAGTCTAATGACTTGGCAAAGGGTCGCGCCTCTTTAGTCACATAAAGTTGAATTTGACCGGAACTGTCTTGCACGACGATAAAAGCACCACGGTTACGAATTACTCGGCCAGCAATACAAACTACCTTACCTAGCGCTTCAAGTTGCTGTTTTGATTGGTCACCAAAACCTGTTTGCAATTGGTCTGCGCTGTGGAGCGGTTGAAACTGGTTAGGAAAGGTTGGCCCCTCATGCGTTCGCAGTTCATCAAGTTTTGCACGGCGTTCGGCAATGAGTTTGTTTTCGTCGTGTTGATCAGTCATGTGTACCCTGTCTATTTTGGTTATGGGTGTCTTAATTATTGTGGAATTTACAGCCCCGCTTTTAGCGATGCCACAATAAATTGGTCTAATTTTCCATCTAATACTGCCTGCGTATTGCGCGTTTCTATGTTAGTACGCAGGTCTTTAATGCGCGCGTCATCCAATACGTAGGATCGGATTTGACTACCCCAGCCAATATCAGATTTAGTATCTTCAGTCGCCTGAGCAGCCTCTTGGCGTTTGCTGACTTCTAATTCGTAAAGCCTAGCACGCAACATCTGCCAACATTTGTCACGATTTTGGTGTTGCGATCGCTGGCTCTGGCTTTGCACCACTACACCGGTGGGGGCATGAGTAAGTCGCACCGCAGAATCCGTTTTGTTGATGTGCTGCCCGCCGGCACCCGATGCCCGGTAGGTATCAGTGCGAACATCAGACGGGTCTATATCAATTTCTATATTGTCATCAATTTCAGGGGAGATAAAAACTGCGGCAAAGGATGTGTGTCGTCGGTTTCCTGAATCAAACGGCGATTTGCGCACCAGACGATGAACACCAATTTCGGTGCGTAACCAGCCGAAGGCGTATTCGCCAGTCACTTCAACGGTGGCACTTTTAATGCCAGCAACATCACCGGCTGAACATTCTAACAGTTCAGCTTTGAAGCCCTTGTCATCTGCCCAACGGAGGTACATTCGCAAAAGCATTTCTGCCCAGTCCTGTGCCTCAGTGCCACCAGACCCAGACTGTATTTCTAAAAAGGCACTGTTTTCATCCATCGCACCTGAGAACATGCGCCGAAATTCAAGCTTGGCGAGCTGAGTTTCTAACGCGGCCATTTCTGCTTCAACATCTGCAACGGTATCTTCGTCGTTTTCTTCCACCGCCATGCCTAGCAGTTCACGGGCATCAGACACCCCCGAATCTAGATCTTCAATAGTTTTAACGACAAGCTCTAAAGAAGCGCGCTCGCGACCTAACTCTTGGGCCTGCTCAGGCTTATTCCAAACGTCGGGTTCACCCAGTTCCAGCTCTACTTCTGCGAGACGGTCTTTACGGTTTTCGTAGTCAAAGATACCCCCTCAGCACGTCGGTGCGTGTTTGCAAGTCATCTAAAGCGGTATAAACGGGATTAACTTCCATGAGACTAGTATTACCTTGTGACTGTTGACTGAACGATTAACTAAATTGCGTTGGAGAGCATTTTACCTCACCAGAGACAGCACACCAAGAGAAACAACAGAGGTTGATTAACCCGATCCACTAGCGCACCATTGTCGCCTAATAATAACAACAAAATAGGGTATGGGGATGTTAAAAAAAATACTAGCTATCATGATTACTTTAGTCGCTTATTTATTACTGTGGCCGGTCCCTGTTGAACCGGTTAGTTGGTCAGCGCCAGTGGATAAAGGCTTTGTCGGTGACTTTGAGAAAAACACAAAACTGGATGCCATTGAGATTATTAACTTGCCAGATACGCATGGACCAGAAGGTTTAGCATTTCTTGATGACGAGGTGTATGCCGCTACTCGCGAAGGCTGGATTGTGCGCTATAACCAACAAACCGGTGAGCAAGTAAAATGGGTCAATACTAGCGGTAGCCCGTTGGGTATAGTATTTGACGCTGACAATAACTTACTCATAGCGGACGCCTATAAAGGGCTGTTAAAGGTCTCTCCTGCCGGTGATATTTCAGTATTGACTCGCAGCGTGAATGGCACTGACATTGATTATGCAGATGATTTAGATGTCACTGCGAATGGTAAAATTTACTTTAGCGATGCCTCTACCAAATTTGGCGCGCAGTCTAATGGTGGTACCTATGCGGCAAGTCTGCTGGATACCATGGAGCACGGAGGTCACGGCCGACTGTTAGTATACGACCCCGCAGATGAGTCCACCAAACTACTAATGGATGGACTTAATTTTGCCAACGGGGTTGCGGTGGATGCTGATAGCCGGTTTGTATTGGTTAATGAAACCGGGTCTTATCGCATTCATAAGTATTGGTTACAAGGCGACAAAGCCGGTCAGTCAGAAGTGTTGATCGATAACTTGCCAGGGTTCCCCGATAATGTCGTGCGTGGCCGTGATGGGCGCTTTTGGGTAGGACTGGTGTCGCCGCGCAGCAAGCCACTGGATGATCTGTCCATGTCGCCTTTAGTACGTAAGATTTTTCAGCGCTTTCCGCCTTTTATGCGTCTGCAAGCAGTGCCTTACAGCCATGTTTTTGCTATGACTGGCGATGGAGAGGTACTGACGTCTTTGCAAGACCCTGAGGGTGCGTACCACACGAATACTGGGGCATTGGAAACAGAGGACTGGCTTTACATAAGTAGTCTACATGCAGATAACTTGGCCAGAATTAGCTGGCTAAATGTTGGCCTTGAGGGTATTAAATAAGTCTATGACCGATAAGCGTGCACCCCTAGCATGGGATCTACAAAACACTTTTTTTGATAGCTTCAAAGATCAGGACGACCTGCATTGCAGCCTAGTAGCACCCAGCCCACTGCATAACCCTGTAATGGTTAGCAGTAATAGTTCACTAGCGGTAGAGTTGGGGCTCAACCCTGAGTCTGTGAATGACCCAGAAATGCTACGCCTAATGGCAGGAGACTTTTCAGGCACTCAACTGCAACCCATAGCGTTAGTGTATTCGGGTCATCAATTTGGCGTTTGGGCAGGTCAGCTAGGTGATGGTCGCGCCATGACTTTGGGTGAATTGCCGGTGCACAATTCCAACTCGGGCAAGTCTCAGCTTTGGGACATTCAACTAAAAGGGGCCGGTGCCACGCCCTATTCTAGGTTTGCCGATGGGCGTGCCGTGTTGCGCTCAAGTATTCGTGAATATCTGTGCTCAGAGGCCATGCATAGTCTGGGGATAGCCACAACCAGAGCACTGTGTTTGGTGACCAGTGAGACGCCGGTTTATCGTGAGGAGGTGGAGTCCGCCGCAACCGTTTGTCGGGTTGCTCGCAGCCATATTCGCTTTGGCTCGTTTGAACATTTTCATTATCGTAATCAGCCTGAGGCCGTTAAAGCTATGGCCGACTATGTGATTAATCGACACTTTCCAGAATGGGCTGAAGAAGATCTGCGCTACGCTAACTTGTTTAACCATACCGTCACAGAGACAGCCAAAATGATTGCCCACTGGCAGTCAGTGGGCTTTGCTCATGGAGTTATGAATACTGACAACATGTCCATACTGGGGGACACTATTGATTATGGCCCGTTTGGCTTCTTGGATGTCTATAACCCTGATTTTATTTGTAATCACTCGGATGCCAATGGTCGGTACTCGTTCAAAAACCAACCCTCAGTTGGCCTTTGGAATTTAAATGCACTGGCCACATCTCTGATGACCTTGTTGCCCTCTGAGACACTGGTGACAGCACTAAAAACTTATGAGCCTACTTTTTTAGAACACTACCGCGATCTTATGACGGCTAAATTGGGATTGGTGCAATACATTGATAGCGATGAGAATCTTATTAACCAACTGCTAACACTGATGGAAGAAAATCAGGTTGATTACAGTTTGTTTTTTAGGCGGCTGTGCCTCTTCTCTAGTAAAAATCAGTCGGTTCGTGATCTATTTGTGGATCGTGAAGCATTTGATGATTGGGCAAAACTCTATGTGCAACGCTTGAATCAGCAACAGATGTCAGATAATAATCGCTCTGTGGCGATGCTTAAGACCAACCCGAAGTACATTTTGCGCAATTATATGGCTCAGGCAGCGATTGAAAAAGCCGAGCAAGGTGACTATTCAGAGGTTAATTTGTTGCTTGAAGTTCTACAGAGTCCCTTTGAGGAACACCCAAAAGCCGAACATTATGCCGGGTTACCCCCTGACTGGGCCGAGACTATATCCGTGAGTTGCTCCTCATAGGTTGTGGTTCATCAGTCCACCGCACTGTGCCTGTTACTTTGTAAATAAAGATATAATGCGGCTGACATGCCCGATGCACCCGTAATCATGCACATGACAATAATTTGGTAGCGCACCGCGATTAGAGGGGATATGCCCGATAATATTTGACCAGTCATCATGCCCGGGAGTGACACCAAACCTACCGCCAATAAACTATTGAAAATTGGAATTAAGCCCGCTTTAAACGCCTGATTGCGCGCGATGGTAATGGGTGAACCATGTTCAAGTTCCATATAGAGGCGCTCTGCGGCCACACTGACGGCGTTCATTGAACTAGCAAAAATCATCCCTGCCAGTGGGATCATTATATTGGCTTGATACCAAGGGTCGAGAGTGAGTACAAAATAAGTCATAAATGCCAAGGTTAACCCGCCCCCACAGGTAATAGACAGCAATGCTCTTGCGTAATCACCCTCCGCTCGGTGTTCTGCAAGAGGCCTAAGTGCGATAGAACTTGCAATTAATAGCATAGTGCTAAGCAGCCCCAATACCAATAAAGACGAATCTACCTCGAAAATCCAGGTCAATGCATACCCTATAACGACTAACTGAATTAACATACGACCAACCGCAACAACACTATCGCCGATCGCTAATGACCACCAAAACATCACCACCAATACCACCAAAACGGGGATAAAAGCCAAAGCAACATTTATCATGGGTATTGTAGTCACATACATTTCCTTTTAAACGTTAGCTGAAGTTTAGTTGATAGACTTTGAGGTTTCACCTTTTCCGCCTTCAACTCTGCAAATGTTTAGGGGATAAACTGCAGTTCATCTGCCATTGGTAGTATTAATCCGCTATGCTGTCGTTCGAATTTTAATTATCTATAATTCTTGAAAAGCATGGAGCATTGTCATGAAATATCTGTTCAATAAACTATTTATGTTGGGATTTTTAATCCTAGTACTGTCAGTCATCACCACAAAAACGGCGACTGCCGAAAACATAATCATGAGTTCAGGTACAGCGCCTATGCTTGATGTGTATAAAAGCCCCAGTTGTGGCTGTTGCCAAAACTGGATAGACCATGCTGAACATACAGGCTTTCACGCTACCGTTCATGACACTGACAATATGAGTCAAATTAAAGCAGAGCGCGGCATCTTGCCCCAATATCAGTCTTGTCATACCAGTGTTTCTAAAGATGGCTTCATATTTGAAGGCCACATACCAGCAAATCTTGTTAAACGATTTTTAGCTAACCCACCTACTGATGCCATTGGACTTGCAGCACCCGGCATGCCTATGGGCTCACCCGGAATGGAAATGGGCAATAGACGAGATGATTATGACGTCCTGCTGCTTAAGAGTGATGGGACTTCGACTATTTTTGAGCAAATTATAGCCGCCAAGTAATCGTTAGTGATGCTAGACTTAAGCAAATCTTAGTTGCCCATGCTGTATGCTTAAAAATGTAACCTATTTTTCGAACGCTACCTTTGCCATAATGAAGACTATGAAAAAAGCCATTGCCATTACTAGCCTCTTATTCAGTCAGGCGGCCACCGCCGAGTCTGATATATTTTGGCTATTCAGAGAACTCGATGGATCGACTAATTGGCAATATATTGCGAATTTTTCGAGCGGAATCTTCATTCTTACACTGTCCTTCATGGTAATTAGACTATTTTTTAGCCGTCGCCAATCTCGTCAATACAACCGAGAACTAGAGGAAATTCGAGCCCAGCTAGAGAAGCGCGTCGTTGAGAGAACAGCTACGCTGAACGAGTCAAATAGCTTGCTCAAAGAAAGCAATAAGGCACTGGGTGATGAAATCACTGAGCATTTAAACACCACTGCTCAGTTGCGTCAGTCGGAGTCTTATATCACCGAGATTCTCCAATCAATGCCATTGATGCTGATTGGCCTGAATAAAGAAAATCAGATCACCCAATGGAATCCGCGCACTGAATATGTTTCAGGCCTACCAGCAAAAAAAGTTATTGGTAAAGATTTGTGGGAGTCCTATCCCGAAATTACCATTACTCCTAAACAGATTGCTGAAGCACATGAAAAACAGTCTGCAGTGTCTGTCAAATATAGTCAGCGTGGACAGTACCATTTCAATATCACCATTTACCCACTGAAGGATCAATCAGTCACCGGTGTTGTTTTACTGATCGATGATATTACTCAGCAAGTAAACTCTGAAACCATGCTGATCCAGAAAGACAAAATGTCGTTGATGGGAGAAATGGCATCGACAATGGCGCATGACATCAATATTCCTCTGCGGGCAATGCTTAGCTCTGTGAAAATCGTGCGCCAAGGACTTACCGATGAGCCCTTTGATGCAGTTGCGTTGCGTGAAACCCTTGAAGACGGTGTTATTAGAGGTCAGCAAGCTAAATCAGTGATTGAAAATTTGTTAGACTTTTCAGGCAGTGGTGGTGGCGCTAAGTCAATGGCAAGTATCAAAGACATTATTGAACACAGCGTAGAGTTAGCCGAAGATGTACTCTCGGTCACTGCAGGTCTGCGCTTCCAAGATATTGATTTAAAGCGCGACTATGCCAAGGATTTGCCGGATTTACCCTGTTACTCTACCGAACTTCAGCAGGTTTTTCTTAGCCTCATCAGGCACGCATGCACGGCGCTGGGCAAAGTTGAAGACTTTGATCATAAACCTTGCATCCATATTTCCGTAACCCAACTGTATGATGATTTATGGGTGCGTTTTCAACACAATGGCAAGGCCGTGAGTGATCAAGATCAGCAGTATTTGTTTGAATCTTTTACCGCTGGGGAAAATTCGTCAAGTCAGTATGAGGCAGAACAGCGTTTGTCATTTACCCACTTTATTGTCACCGAGCAACATCAAGGCCAGATTGCAGTTATGTCACAAGATGACCAAGATACGACCTTTAGCATTCAGCTACCGCTAAAATAGATCCTTGGAGATCAATATTAAAGGTTTCTAAGCACTTCAAGCGGAGGCTGCACAACCACTCTTCGGCTATACCCCACACCCAGCAGACCAACCATCAATCCGCCTAAGATGGGTCCTGTATACCAAAGCCAAAGATGCATGGAAAACGGCAAATCAAACATGAATCGCTGTAACATTGCCACTGACAATTCTGCCCCAGTACTGGCAAGCAGACCTGCCATAACACCCAAAGTAGTAAATTCTATTGCCTGAATCCCCAGTATCAATCGCCGTGAACTTCCCAATGTTCTCAAGATAGCGCTTTCTTGTAATCGCTCTGACATGGACAAACTCACCGCCGAGAACATGACTAAAATACCGCACCCTAAAATAAGTAAAGTCATCACCTCAAGACCACGGGTCACCTGAGATACGATGGTACGAATACGATCTATGATCTTGTCCAACTCAATCACTTGGACGGTAGGGAAACCACGTAGTATGTCGTTGACCAACAGCTTCTTTTCAGGCGGAATATACAAACTGGTCATGCTGGTACGTGGATACTCTTCGAGCATACCCTCGGGGAACAAAAAGTAGAAGTTGGGCGTCATGTTGTCCCAGTTTAAGGTTCTGGTGCCAATAATCTCGGCTTCAAAAACTAACCCTCCCACACTAAAGGTGATGCGATCACCCAATTCTAAACCTAACTCTCCAGCTAACTCATCTTCTAGGGATACCGGCGCTATACGCTGGCCTTGTGCGTTAGTTTTGGTGCTAAAGTCTAAAAGCATATCAGCATCCCACCATTGCCCCTTAGCTACTTTGTTTCCCTCGGGTAATTTAGTAGTCCAGCTGAGATTTAGCTCACGCCGAAAGGATTCATGACTGTCTTTTTGATCTTCGGTAATCAATTGATCATTTATTTCAGTCATTCGCCCTCGAACCATGGCGTACCAACCCTCTGTCTCCAGTTGATTGTCATCCACTAGCTGCCTTACACCCTCTAATTCGTAGGGCGCAACATTAACTAAAAAGTGATTCGGTGCGTCCTCGGCCAACTGAAACTGCCACTGATCAATGAGTGATGTACGCACCACTACCATAATCATTAGCAACGCAATGGCACCGGAGAAGCCAACCATTTGTATGAGGCTCTGTGATCGTCTTCGCCACAGGTTCGCCAAGGCTAAACGCCAAATACTTCCCATACGTTGCCCGTAGTTCATGGCTAAACGCAACAGTGCAAATCCAGCGACCACCGAGGCCAGCGCGGTAGCTCCAAAACCAACAAGGATGGCCAAGGTCAAATAAACGTTATTGCTATACCAAAATAGAAGCCCCGCGATCGCAGTTACACCCAGTATCACGCGGACCGCAGAACTTAACGGCTTCACAATAATATCCTGTCGCAGTACTGCAAGAGGTGACTGAGAAGGCAGGTGCCATAGTGCCGGTAAAGTGAACCCTACCAAACATAACAATCCCGTTGCCAAGCCCGTTATCCATGGACGTAAACCTGCCGATGGTAATTCAATGGGTAACCATTCTCTGACAATAGCGAGCAGAAGGTGGTGGAACAAAAACCCGATCACAAGTCCCACTAATGACCCAAAGAGACCCATCCACAAACTTTGCTGGAAATACAATCGGCGAACTCTAGAGGCTGGAATACCCCAACTTTTTAACAGTGCTACAGTTTTAGTTTGACCACTAGCAAAGTGATGACTGGCTAACGCCAAGGCAATGCTGGCTAGGACAACACCAATGCTGCCCGCTAAGAGTAAAAATCGACGGCCTTTATCCATGGTGTCGGCAATACTAGCCTGTGCCTCATCGGGTGTAATCAATCGGTCATGGACATCCAATTGCGGTTCTAACCATGCCCGATAGTCTGTAAAATCTCGCGGATCATTAGCCGCCATGAGGTAACGATAAGTCACTCGACTACCCGGTTGAATAACTCCACTGGCGGGTATGTCAGCATAATTCATTAACACCCGCGCGCCAAAAAACGAATAAGAGCTACCATCTGGCTCCTCGACTAAAATTTGGCTAACCTTCAACGTGATATCGCCAAGCTCTATGACATCACCCAGCTGGATGCTAAGCAGCGGTAATAAACGCGCATCCACCCACACTTCACCTTTACTTGGCCCGTAACTCACAGACTCAATTAAATTAGGGTCTCGGGTAAATGGTGTCGTCGAACGCTTAATATCACCGCGCAGCGGATAATTGTCTTGTACGGCCTTAATAGATGCCAGATGGAGTTCGTCACCAAAAAATACGATAGACGCAAATCCCATTATTTTAGCAGTCGATACATTTAACCGAGCGGCTTCCTCGAGCCATTCTGAAGGCGCCTCTTTGCTACTTCGGACGACTAAATCAGCGGCTAGAAAACTGCTGGACTCTTGCGTGAGCGCTTTTTCAATGCGTTCAGCCAGCAGTGACACGGAAGTAACCACAGCAACCGCTAAAATCAGCGACCACAAGATGAGTCCAAGTTCGCCACCACGCCAGGTGCGAATTAACATTCGAAGAGAAAGCATCAAACTACCTGTTTCTCTGCAGCTGCGGCACTATCCACCTGACGACCCGCCTGCAACTGCATAGTGCGATGACAGCGAGCGGCTAAATTCATTTCATGAGTGACCAGGACAAGCGTAGTACCCTCCTCCCGATTAAGATCAAAGAGTAGGTCATTAATAATTTCGCCCGTTGCCGTATCCAGGTTACCGGTGGGCTCATCAGCAAATAATATGGTCGGTTTGCAAGCAAAAGCGCGAGCGACTGCAACACGTTGCTGCTCACCACCGGACAATTGGCGTGGGTAATGAGTAGTACGGTGATCTAACCCTACTCTGTCCAAATATATTTTAGCCGTTGCCAGCGCATTTGCATCGCCGTTTAGCTCCAGAGGCAAAGCCACATTTTCCAACGCGGTTAGCCCCGGCAACAAATGAAATGACTGAAAGACAAACCCAACATCTTTGGCGCGAACTTCTGCTCTGCCTTCTTCATCCATTGCTGTAATGTCTTGACCGTTAAGTGCCACAGAACCGGAACTGGGTAAATCAAGACCCGCAAGAATACCCAACAGCGTGGACTTACCTGACCCGGATGGCCCGACAATAGCGAGGGTCTCACCATTGATCAGTGACAGATTGATGTTCTCTAAAATATCCAGAGTACCCTCAGCCGTGACTACCTGCTTACCTACATTATTAACTTCAATCATTGATGGGTTCCATTGACTGCAAAATCGCTTACACTTCCGCTACACATTTTATTGGAAGTACAATCGGGATTTTTTTATGCGCACTATTTTCAAACGCCTATGTTGCCTGTTTATTTTACTGGGTGCCAACACTTATGGATCAACTCTGCTTGTTCTGGGCGATAGTTTGAGTGCAGGTTATGGTATTGACCCCGCAAACGGCTGGGTTAACCTTTTGCAAGACGATCTTGGTGGTGACCACAAAGTGGTCAACGGCAGTATCAGTGGTGACACAACCGGTGGTGGTTTAGCCCGTCTGCCATTGCTATTAGAAAAATTCCAACCTGATTTTGTTATCCTCGAACTTGGCGGCAACGATGGGCTTCGCGGCCAACCGTTAAAGCTGATGAAACAAAATTTGGCTTCCATGATCGAGTTATGCATAGACGCTAAAGCAGTTCCGATACTTTTTGGTATGCGCATACCGCCAAACTATGGTCGTCGATACACCTCGTCATTTGCTAATGTTTATGATCAGTTAGCGGATGAGACTAACACCTTGCTCATCCCATTCCAGCTTGAGGAGCTAGCCATCACCGAGGGAATGATTCAACAAGACGGGCTCCACCCAACCGAGAAAGCGCAACCGGCTATAAAGGCAGTAGTCGCTCAAGTTATAAAGCCCTTAGTTCAGCCTTGAGTCTTTTAACCGGATATTTACAAAGTTGCTCAGGGATGCTGAATTGTCTCTCCAGGCGACCTAAGAAAGAGCTTAAGTTGGGACGCCAAGCCGCCTACTAAGATTAATCCGCAGCCTATAAGCTCTGTAGTGGAAAGATACTCATCCAGTAACCACCACCCGCCAATAGCTGCAAACACGGCTTCAAAGCTTAGAATAAGGGCTGTGTGCGAGGCGGGTGCGGTACGCATACCAATGACTTGCAGAGAAAAACCAACACCGGAAGATAGGACGCCAACAAACAACAGTGACACCGCAGCCGCTTTGACTGCTTGCC
>Ga0115005_10003639_pt1 | contig 12317 bp, 14 predicted proteins | sample ArcOceMetagenome_FD_87163 | JGI IMG/M metagenome (GOLD analysis project Ga0115005, IMG submission 87163) | Marine eukaryotic phytoplankton communities from Arctic Ocean - Arctic Ocean - Greenland ARC118M Metagenome | ecosystem: Environmental > Aquatic > Marine > Oceanic | place: Arctic Ocean...
TAACCAAAAGGTTAGCGGATTTTTTTTTGTAGTTTGGATTTATCAAAGAATTTAAGGGGACTGGGCGAGTTACATCCAAAATTTAGCTTAGCAATTTGAAGTTGCCATGTTTATTAATGTACTCCTATAGGCTGACAACAACATTTTTTCAGTATACTAATACCCTATAGTGAACATTATTCATACGATAATAATTGGTGCTTAAGTCAGTATTATCGGGTAGCAATCGTTTGATTTGAAACCGCTATGACGAGTTTAATTAATGGGTTTTACCTGAAGCGAATGTATTAGATGGAAGTTTAAAGTAACAAATGTTGCTATTTCCCTTCTTTTTATTCCCCATTGTACCTCCAAAGGAATCAATTATTTTGGTACATAAGACATAATTAATAGATTTATCTTCTTCGTAATTTTCTCTATTTATAATATGAGTATCTTCTACTTCAAACACAATATTAAATTTATCAGGATAAAGGCGAATATATACATCACTGCCTTTTGAACTATTATTAATCGCATTATTGGTCAGATACGTTATAACCTGTTCTATTTGAATAGGAACATGTAGGTCTTTTATCTCAGGGCTTAATGACTCTTTAATGATGATGTTATTAAGTTTAGCTTTACTTGCTTCAATTAAAAGTTGGCTTGAGATCATTGAGTGTAAAGAACTATTTTTTAATGAAGGGTCACGCAAGTTTTTTGATAATTCTAAATAAGACAACAAATAGGTAAAAATATGTGTCAACTTGTCTTTAGCCGTTTGACTCAGTAATTTAAAATAAGAAGAATTCACGGTTTCTAATGCATTTTCAACTAATATATCGTTAATCGTTGACAGTACATATATAGGATCACCTACAGCTTTAGTAACATTTTTAATGATGTATTTATAGTCATTTAATGATTGTCTTTCTTGTTTCAGTGTATGAGAATTAAAAATTAGCTTTTTTAATTTGATTGAAAAAATATCATGATCTAATGGTTTACTTAACACATCATCAGCGCCATCATGAAGAAATTGAATTGCACCATTTCTATTACCTGTTATTCCAATAAAAATAAACTCTCTAATGGGAAATGTTTTTTTTATGTCTTCCATTAATTGACAGCCGTTTATAGTTGGCATTTCATAATCTAGAATAATGATATTGATAGATTCTGAATTCCTTAATAGTTCAATAACATTTTTCGGGTTATTCTCATTTTCGTTTTGTAAAAAATCTTTAGTCAAATTATAGGAGATAATATAGCTATCAACTTTAGAATCATCCACAACGAGCACATGTTGAGACTTATAAATTTGGTACTGACTGATAAAACCGTAAATTAATGCTATTAATTCTGGATCTGAAGCATTAATGACCAGATTAATATTATTTGATTTTGCTGTTCTTTCCATCTCGAAATTCGATTGTTCAGTGATCAGAATTACTGGAATGTCGCTTTGAACTTGTAGTTGAATTATTTGTTCTTCTGAGATGTTTTTATCATAAAAAATAATGAAATTTGTATTTTCAATATCGCCAAAAAAGTAATTATTTGAACTCTTATTAGCAATATTTTTGCACGAACCTAATTGTTCTTTTTTTATTATATTATTTAATGAATCGCTAAATTTTTCAGGCAAGTTGACCAATGAAATCTTGAGTATGTCCACGACGATTCCTTTCTTCAATAAACTACAAACTATCTTATATTTATGAAATAAATACGATAAACTTTAATACTAGTACATCTTAAAATTTTTAGTAGCGTGATGTAAAAATAAATTAATTTTTTAGCAAAATGCACTAAACATTTTATATTATGCTTATCGATTTTGTTCACATCAATAATGGATGTTATTGCCAAAGAGAACAAAAAACTTTGCTGAAACAACATTAGTGCCCAGGTTTATATTTTTTACGTTTAGGCATTTAGGGGTATATAGATTTAGGCGTTGTCGTTCAAGACATTGGATTAGTCTTGTCAATTCATCGATGGAAACGGGTAAATAAGAGTAAGCAGAGGTTATAAAATCAATATCTGATAAACCGGTTAGATATATAATTAATAGTAATAGTGTCCCTTACAATCATGAAGGAAATCAATGCTAGGTTGATCAAGGCGCTGTAATAATCTCCCACAAAAATTTCATTTATTCGTATAGCTATCATCAAGTATTATTTAAAAAAAATATATCACTAACCTGTGTTGACGAACGTATTATTGGCTTACATAGTACAGCCCATTCTTTGTGCCATATCAATATTTAAGGCAATTAAATCAATAAAACTTAGTGTTGCTGAAATACTAATAGATGAAGTAATTGATGACCTAGCTCAAAAAATTAAAAAATACTCTATAAAGGGTAAATACCTTAACAGTCGAGTGATGGGAAATATAGAAACAAATTTCGTTGAGGCTTACCTTTTTTTTGTTAAAGCATTAGAGAACCTAACGGGTACTTATAAATTAAATGATAACAGCACTATAGAAGTAGTATTGTAAGATGGGCTTTATTTGCTCGAGAGCAAGGTAAGTTTATCTTTGAATTAACTGTTCATTCAAGCGAGAGATTCGATTTCAAAGAAGAACCTAGAAATGAACATCTTACTTTTCAGTTTTCCAAAAATGGTGAGGTTCTTTGACTATTACCTGTTTTGATGGAAAATAGCTGGTGGCTTGAATATATAACACCAGTAAATAGTCATAAAATAGCATCAAAAGAAAAAGTGAATAGAACAGATTTTAAATAACTCATAAAAATATTACATGCCTCATCATTAAAGAGGGGACGGCATTAATAAAAATTTACTTTATATAAAGTTTGACGATCAGTTAACACTTTAAAAAAACTATAGTTTTAGTATTAAATAGCGACTGATAGTGGTTAAATAAAAAACTAAAAGTTGATGTTATCAATTTAATAATAATAGTTCGTATTTTAATTAAGAAGGAAGTTTGAATGAGTCAGGTTAAAAGTAATACAGGAATAGAAAATGAAAATTTATTTAGAGCTTTGTTTTGTGCGCCAACAGCCATATTATTAGTGTTGTTTGCTGATAGTTTTTTGATGTCTTCAGGCATTGTTTTATTTAAAGTTATATATGTATTAATGGCATTGTATTTTACACTCAGCACCCTGGCTTATGCCGCTTATTATACTAACGAACTTTATGAGGGCGAAACTGAACATTTTATTAAGAATGATCATTTATTTAAAACTATTATTTTCATACCATTAGCCATTGTATTCTGGTTTTTCGCAGTAAATTCAATAATGTCTTCTGGCCATATTGTTTTTAATATGATTTATGTATTGTTAGCATTGTATTCTACACTGAGTACACTTGCTTATGCTGCTTATTATACAAATGATTGTTATGCAGAAGGCGCTCATAGTGCGTGATAATTAGAGTCAATTTAAAATATTAGTTTGACTCTTTCTTATTCGGTATCTTTAAATCCAAATGCTATATTTGGATTTTTTTATTGTAATAGTTGAGATAATTGGCTATTTCGTCCTCTTTTTGCAAGGAAAACTTGTAGGGTTATGTCTCGAAAATAATAAATGAGAATATTTCATTTTTTTGAAAGTAATATTAGTGACTTCCTGTCTACTTCTTGTGTGGATAATAATGTTACTGTTCGATAACCCTAAATAAAAATAATGTTTATGAAACGTATTCTGTATGTTGAACACAGTGCTTGTACCAGCCAATTATGCCAAATCAGGGATAAAGTGCGCGAGACATGTCATTTTTTAGGGTATTCCGAGACTGATATTAATCTTATTACCCTTGTTATTGACGAAGCCTGCACCAATATTATTCGCTATGCCTATAGTGGTGAGCCTGGCAGAATTGTGCTTGAAATATATCGGCATGAAAATGAAGCTATTTTTCACTTACAAGATTTCGCTAAATGTATTGATAAATCATGTTTAGAACTTAGGAAGACAAATCTCCTAGAGCCAGGAGGTTTAGGCTTACAAATTATTTATCAAGTGATGGATTTCGTTCAACTGCTTCCTCCAGAAGGAGAAGTCGGCAACATATTAGAGTTAAAAAAACACTTACCTAAAGGATCTCAAAAATGACCTTTGAACAAACAAAGCATCTCCATTATCAATTGTTAGCACTGACTGGTGAAGTAGATTTACATAATTCACCCCAGGTAAGAAAACAGCTGCTTGGTATTGTCGAGTCGGGAAATTCAGTGATCGTTGATTTTTCTGCGTTAAGTTATATCGACAGTTCAGGCATTGCAACATTAGTAGAAACCTACAATATAGCTAAAAACAAACAGTTGTCTTTGACCATTGTTGGAGCTACAGGGGCGCCACTGCAAGTGATGGAACTGACGCATTTAAATAAAGTTTTTTCGATGATCGATAGCCTTGACGAAATAAAAGGATAGTCATGACGTCAAGTAATAAAAGCATTATTGAAGTCAATGATTTGGTGACACATTATGGTGATCGTCAAATACTTAAAGACCTTAATTTTTCTGTAGAAAAAGGAGAGATTAGAGTCATCATGGGTGGCAGTGGTTCGGGTAAAAGTACGTTGCTCAATCATATGTTAGCTTTACTCACGCCCACATCGGGTAGCATTGTTATTGATGGTATTGATGTCGTTAATGCTAATCGAAAAACACTGTTGAAGTTACGACAAAAAATGGGCGTGGCTTTTCAAGGCGGCGCATTGTTTAGTTCGATGACCGTTGGTGAAAATATTAAGTTACCTTTGCAACATCATACAAAACTTGATGAACACACCATTGATATCATGACTCGGTTAAAACTTGAATTAATGAACTTAGCAGGCTTTGAAGATTTAATGCCTTCTGAGCTTTCGGGGGGCATGTTGAAGCGAGCAGGTCTAGCCCGTGCGGTAATAATGGACCCCAAATTACTCTTTTTTGATGAGCCCTCGGCAGGGCTCGATCCTGTTACTGCAGTAGAGCTTGATGAATTAATTCTTAAACTACGTGACGCTATGAATATGACGATCATTGTTGTTACTCATGAGTTAGAAAGTGCGTTTAAAATAGCGGATAAAATCACAGTGTTATTTGATGGCGAAATAGTGATTACGGGTACGGTAGAAGAAATAAAAAACAGCAAAGATGTGCGTATTCAGAACATGATTAATCGCCGGGCAAGAGATGAACATCTTGATGCCGACGAATATATAAAACGCTTAACTACGGGGAAAAATTAACATGTTGAGCGTACTTATGACGAAAGTTAAAATTAAAATTGAACACCTTGGCAGTTCTGGCCTAAAAATTGTGGAAGCTTCAGGTAGATTAGGTGTTTTTCTTTTTAATACCCTATCAAGATTGTGGATGTATCGTTTCCCATTAGAAGAAACCATCAAACAACTCCTTTTTATTGGCGCGAGAACGGTCCCACTTATTTTAATATCAGGATTGTTTACGGGCATGGTTGTGGCACTTCAGTTTTACGATACATTGATCCGATTTGGTTCAGTTGACCTATTAGGTGCTGCGGTTGCGATGAGCTTAATTCGTGAGTTAGGGCCAGTGATGGCAGCACTCATGGTTATTGCTCGTGTAGGCTCAGCTACCTGTGCTGAAATAGGCATTATGCGTAATGAACAGCAATTTGATGCGCTTGATTGTATGGCTATCGACAGTTATCACTATGTCATGCTACCAAGATTACTCGCTGCAATAGTTTCGGTACCTTTGTTGACCGCTATGTTTGACACTTTCGGCATAGGTGGCGGATATATTGTCGGTGTACTCATTCATGGTGTAAGTGATGGCGCTTTTTTAGTGGGAATGGCTGATACGATTGTTTGGAATGATGTTTTGATGGGCATTGTTAAGTCTTTTCTATTTGGCTTAGTCATTATGACGGTTTGTTTGTCTAAAGGTTTTTATTTACACATTGAACAAAAACAGTCTGGTGCTGTTGGCGTGAGTCAGGCAACGACACAGGCTGTAGTACTCAGTGCTGTATTAATGTTATTTGTTGATTACATTGTTAGCTCATTAATGTTGTGAGCTTAGGAATTATATTATGAAAAAAATGAACGTAAATTTTATTGTAGGTCTCTTTATATTATTTGGTATGGGGACAATGGCTTATCTTTCGGTCACCATTGCGGGCGTTTCTGGTTATTCTGATGACAGTTATCAGTTAATCGCAAAATTTGACAGTAGCTCAGGTTTGAAAGAAGGGGCTTTTATAGAAATTGCTGGTGTTAAAGCCGGAAAAGTCACGAATATTGAACTTGATAAAGAAAGTTTTGAATCTATAGCCACTTTTGTATTTGATGGGGGCGTTATATTAGCTGAAGATACGATTGCTTCTATAAGAACATCAGGAATTATTGGCGATAAATTTGTTAAGATTTCTCCAGGAGCATCAGATGATATATTAAAATCAGGTGATGAGATCATTGAAACAGAATCTTCAATTAGCATTGAAGAATTAGTCAGTAAATATATTTTTAGTTCAGATAGTGATGAGTAAAATCCATGAAAAATAAATTAGTAGCATTATTAACAATCTTTACTTTTAGTTCTTTTGCTTCTATAGCTGAAACGGGAACGGCAACGTCATCATTAACAGAAGCAGTAAATCTTTTTCTTAGCGTTGCTAGTAATAAAGATTTATCACTTGAAGATAAAAAAATAAATTTTACTGAAATAGTAAAAAATAAAATGGATTTACCGGTTGTATCAAAACGCGTAATTTCTCGATACTGGAAGAAAGCGAGTAAGGAAGATAAAAAAGAATTTATTTCACTATTTACTCAAGTTATTGTTAATACATACAGTTCACTGTTGAGTCAATACAATAATGAGGAAGTAGAATTCTTAAAGGAAGAAATTAAAAAAGGGAAATATGCCAAGGTGAATACCAACATAATATTCACGGATAAAAAAATTCCAGTAAATTACAAGTTACTCCTGAGAAATGAACAATGGCGTATCTACGATTTTTCTGCTGAAGGTGTATCCCTAATTAGTACATATACAAATGACTATAAGGCGACATTAAAACGCGGTGGTTTAGCAGGGTTAAATGAAATATTAAGACAAAAAGTGGCGGGTAATCCTTCTTAATTAACAGCCACGTTCACTATCACCCAAAAGGAAGAAGGTATTGCCACACCTCACTAAATTAAGTCAGATTGACGATTTCCCCAATTCGTTAGCTTTTTTACAAAGTATCCTTTCTACAGAGTTAGGTGATTGTACTATTGCGGTGATTAATAGTTTAAATTTGGAAGATCATTACTTTCAAATTTCGAATTATTGTCACCCTAACAGCCAGCCAATATATAAAGTTGCCGAAATCCTGAAGCGTTCAAATGAACAGCGCATATTCAATGGTGAATTTATTGAACAATGGCAAAAAATGTCCAGCCCTGTTCATGTTTATAAAGAACACTGTGCTGAATTGTTTCAAGATGAGTTAATTCACTACGATAGTGTTTTGGTTTTGCCTATTTTACTTGATGCTAAAGTAGAGCGTTGGGTGTTAATTTTAGCGGCAGAAAATGACAGTCATAAACTTGATTTATCAAAACTTAATCTATTGGTAAATTTTGCTGTGTCGAGTCTTGCACGCTCTGAAGAAAAGAAAAAATTACAAGAAATTACTAATTGGCGAGAACAAGAGTTGAGTGAAATTTCTCGTCTACAGCATTTATTATTACCTGAAGAAGACTTATCCATTCCTGGTATAGAGTTGGCATTTAAGTTTAAAGTTTATAAAGAAGCCGGTGGTGACTATTTTGATGTTACGAGTTTATCAAAAGATAAGCCTGAAGGTGAATCGCATAAATTTGGTGTGATGATTGCCGATGTTACTGGGCATGGGCCAAGTGCAGCTGTTGAGGCTGCAATGTTTGATGCCATTTTACGTACTTTTAAACCGGAAGGAAATAACAGTAAGCCAGCACAAGTGATAGAGTATGTTAATACGCATTTTTTCACGCGTAAAAACAGGGGGAAGTTTATTACCGCAATTACAATGTCTTACGATCCTGAAACTAAAACCTTATGTTATGCGTGTGCCGGTCATCCTTACGGCTTTATCAAACGAGGCGAGACCTTGATAAGACTTGATCAAGGTCAAGATATCCCTATCGGTGTATTAAAAGAATACGAATGGAGTAATCATGAAGTACAGATGCAGCATCACGATATTATCTTTCTTTATACTGATGTTGTACTCGAAACCAGGAATACCAAACAGGAAGAATTTGGTTTTGAACGTTTAGAAAAGGTATTAATTGATGCGGAAGCGTGTCCACATTGCCTGGTTGATGATGTGGCTGATGCATTAACGAACTTCAACGAAAGTGACGAGTTGTGTGACGATTTAACCTTGTGCGCTATTGAAGTATTTCAATAGAAATTCACTTCATAAAAATTTTTTTTAATAAACCATTAAAATAAGCGGTTCGTTAGTCATCCCATTACTAACGAACCGCTTTGTGATTTGCTAACATTAAAGTGTTGGTTATATTTTTACATCTTGAATAGAGTCAAATAGTGTAAATACTTTGTCTATTTGTGTTAATTCTAGCATTTTAGCGGTAATTATTTTGCGCCAACGATGGTAAGTTTTAATCCAAAAGTATCGGTAATATTAAAGCTTTCAATGAGTGTTGCTATACCTGAACTGTCGATATATGTTAAGTTTGTAAAATCTAATAAAATCGATTTATGATGAGATACAGTATTTAATAATTCCCTTTTCATAATGGCAGAATTACTGGTGTTAATCTCTCCCACTGAATGAAAATTTTCATATTGAACATGTTGAGTGGTCTTTAACACTTTCGCTAATCCAATTGAATGAGCTTTTTGAAATACTGAATGCATTCTCATTGTTAAACGAGCCAGCTGTTGCATTGTCTTTTCAACTAAAGGCTTTTTTGTATAGCTAGATATTGAAACTTCTTTTATTAAGCTCTATTTTATGTAGCATTTTAATATTCCCTTAATCATAACTGTTTGGGAGAAGACGTATATTAAGGGAGGGTTGTGAGGTGACTACACCACTTTTTTACCGTAAATGTTTTCTAGTCAAATGTAATTTTATTTATAAGTCTCTGCGCTATGTGAGTTAGATACACGTTAACCCAATAAAAATACTGTGCTATTTGTCATACTTTTTAAGATATTTAATCTAATAACGCCTTCATTTCCATTAGTTGAAGTTTGTTAACAAACCAAGCAAGCGCTTTACCTTTATTATTTTTCTCCCAAGCGATGTATAAATCATGTTGTCTGTTTTCATGACCTTTTAATGATAAGGCAACTAACTCTCCAGTGTTTAATTCAGTGCTGATACGGTGAGCAGGTAAATAGCCAACGCCGATTCCGTGGCAGTGGGCTTCAATCTTTTTTTCAATATTAGGTACCGTTATCCTGGCCTGTCCATCGAGTAAACCCGCAGATCGAGTCGGTAGATCACGAGAACTATCAGCAACGACAATAGATGGATATTTCTTTATCATTGAATTGGTAAGAGGTTGTTGCTCTTTACACAAAGGGTGAGATGCATTAACTGCGAATATGAAATCAATTGAGCCAATATTACGAGAAGTAAATTCACTTCCTGAGGTATCTCCCTCTCCACCTATCATTAGATCACAACGACCACTATTTAACGCATCCCAAGTTCCACCAAAAACTTCTTCAGTTAAGCGAATATCAATCCAAGGATAGGCTTTTTGAAACAGGGCGATAAGTGAATAAAATGGTGTGAATTTCAAAATTGAATCTATACAAATTCTTAATTCAAGCTCCCAGCCACTGGCAGACTGTTTAGCCATATGAGTAAGTTCATCAGTGGCGGCTAAGATTAATCGTCCTTGTTCAACAATCATTATTCCTACTGGTGTTAATTCAGCTTTACGCTTGCTGCGATCAAATAACGCAATTGCTAAATCATCTTCAAGTTTATTAATGGTGTAGGAAATTGCTGAAGGAACGCGGAATAGTTCTTCTGCTGCAGCGGCAAAGCTTTTCTTACGCTCTATTGCGTCCAGTACTTTTAAAGCGTCAAGTGTTATAGGTGAAATCATTACTTCAAATAAACTGAACTAATAGTTCAATTATTACCGTTATTAATTGTAGATGTCATTAAATATAATGGCTTCAACAATCAAATACAATGAATATTAAGGAATAAAACTATGTCTAACTTAAAAAAAATACTTTCAACAAATGCGGGCTTCGATGCTTTAGCACTTAGGATCCCTGCAGCCATTATCTTTATCGCACATGGAGCCCAAAAACTCTTTGCTTGGTTTGGCGGTTATGGTCTAGAGGGAACAGGTCAATGGATGTCATCGATTGGTCTTGAGCCAGGCTATCAAATGGCATTAATAGCAGGTAGCGCAGAATTTTTTGGTGGTATTGCATTATTAATCGGCTTAATGGTTCGTCCGGCAGCATTAGTGCTAGCAGTAACTATGTTGGTTGCTATTTATAGTGTTCACTTTGTTAATGGTTTATTTATGAGTGCCAACGGCTATGAGTTTGCATTAGCCTTACTTGCCATATCTGTTTCTCTGGTGATTAGCGGTGCAGGTAAGTTTTCTGTAGACAACTTATTAAAGAAAAAATTGTCTTAATTGGCCAAAATACAGTGGAGTAAATCGCCATGACTAAAGTAAAAAGTAATTGGAAAAGTAGTATTAAAGACGGTGAGTATCGTCGTAAAGATTCACAATTTAGGAACTGGATCACTGCTGATGGTAGTGCAGGGGCATCGGGCAGTTCTGGATTTACAGCAGAAACAGGGCGATATCATCTTTATGTATCATTAGCGTGTCCATGGGCACATCGTACTTTAATTTTTCGTCAACTCAAGGGGCTGGAAAGTTTCATCACGGTAAGTGTGGTCCATCCTGATATGCTAGAAAATGGTTGGAGCTTTGGGCATGATGAAACATCTGCAGACCTTTATGGCACAACGGGGGATACGCTCTATTCCAGTGACTTTATGTTGGAGAGATACTATGAAAAGGCCCCTGACTACACAGGACCGATTACTGTTCCTGTGCTATGGGATAAAAAATTAAATGTTATTGTGAATAATGAATCGTCAGAAATTATCCGCATGTTTAACTCTGCCTTTAACGAGTTAACGGGTAATGCTGTTGATTATTATCCTGAGTCTTTAAAAGCAGAAATCGATGAAGTAAATGAATTGGTTTATCACAATATTAATAATGGTGTATACAAATCTGGTTTTGCCAGTACGCAAGAAGCTTATGACGAAAATGTTAAAAAATTATTTAATGCATTACAGCAACTTGATAACAAACTTGCTACGCAGCGTTATTTAACCGGTAACAAGCTGACTGAAGCTGATTGGCGTTTGTGGCCAACGTTAGTTCGTTTTGACTCTGTTTATCATACGCATTTCAAATGTAATCTGAAGTTGATCAAAGAATATAATAATCTTTACCATTACATGTTGGAATTATATCAAATGCCAAACATTGCAAAAACGGTAAACATGGCTCATATCAAACGGCATTATTATGCGAGTCATCAGTCGATTAACACTTATGGCATCGTACCAATAGGTCATAAGCAAGATTGGTCAGTACCTCATCATAGAGAGCTAATCGGTGCATAATTCAAGTTACTTAGGAGAAAAAAATGATTGTATTGAATACATTTGATTCACAACCAACTCAAGATGGTGATGGTGTGAAAATTTCACGCATTGCTGACTTTACCGGGAAATATTTTGACCCATATTTAATGTTTGATGAATTAAAGTCTGATCAAAAAAGTGATTTTATGGGCGGTTTTCCTGCTCACCCTCATCGTGGTATTGAGACATTCACTTATATGATAAAAGGAAGTTTTGAACACCAAGATCAACTCGGCAATAAAGCGATGATTACACCTGGTAATGTGCAATGGATGAGTACGGGTTATGGCGTAGTGCATTCCGAAATGCCCATGGTGGATGAAGATGAAAGTATGCATGGTTTTCAAATATGGTTGAACATGCCAGCAAAAGATAAGTTACGTCCAGCGCGATACCAGGATTCTACCCGTTTACCTGTATTAACGAATGAAACAGGTGCAAGCCTAAAATTACTTGCAGGCCATTGGACATTTGGTGGCAACACTGATTCATCACCGTTAACGGGGTTGGCAGCTAATGGGGCAATAGCAGATATGACACTTGATAATAACGCTAAAGCTGAGTTGGATTTGTCTGGGGCTGAACAAGTATTAGTATATGTTCACACCGGTAGTTTTATCTCCCCTCGTTTAAATACAGGACAAATGGCTATTGTTGATGCACA
>Ga0115005_10003642_pt1 | contig 12313 bp, 4 predicted proteins | sample ArcOceMetagenome_FD_87163 | JGI IMG/M metagenome (GOLD analysis project Ga0115005, IMG submission 87163) | Marine eukaryotic phytoplankton communities from Arctic Ocean - Arctic Ocean - Greenland ARC118M Metagenome | ecosystem: Environmental > Aquatic > Marine > Oceanic | place: Arctic Ocean...
CGTCATTGTACCTTCGGACTGATCCCAAAACATATACTTATCGTCAGAATAGTTACCTACATAAAGGTCTCCGTCTTGCTTTAGATCAATACCTGCACCTGCAAGAGTAGTTCCACTAATAGTAGGAGCCGTTCCTCCTGCAGGGAATACTTGTACTTCACGAGCGATTACAGAGTTTGCATTTAACACGTCAGTATCTACTACACTAAACGTTCCGAGAGCTGCGACTACTTCTCCGAATCTTCCAGCTCCTGAAGATTGATCTATATTATCTGCAAGAATAGTTTGGTTAGCAATTTCGAGAGTAGTAACACTACCATCTACCACTACGTCGCCTCGAATTGCTTGAGTTATTTCAGTCCAAGTACTTCCAGTATATTGCCAGATTTTTTGACCTGTAGGTGCGTTTTGATTACCAGTAAAGAACCAAGCTTCATCTCCTGCTACAAGTGTAGTAGGTCTTTCACCCGTACCATCACCCCACCGAGTCTCTGCCAAAGCGGCTGTAGTCGGTAAAGAACTGACTGCTATATTCCACTTTCCTTTATGACGAATGGGAGCTACTGTAGATACACCCGCAGTAGTATTTGGAGAGAAAACAGACCTAACAGGTTTGAAGCCACTAGCAGTAAGGGGCTTGATTACGTGCTTCACCCAAAAATATTGAGTTGTATTAGCAGTATCTGCCTCAACAGTATGGTCATATCTTTCTGCTTTAAGTCCTTCAGGCGATATTAGTATAGTATTTGCATGATCTTTATCATTATGTGTTGTATTACAATAAACCTCTGTAGTGTGAGTATTAGTATTAAAGTCTAAAGCATTTGTCCACGTAAGAACAAAAGTACCCGGCACTTTACCTGCGCCCGCAAGACTCAATGGAGGTGCAGGAGTATTTAAGTTAACAGGAGTACCTGCAGTAATTTCATCTCCAATAGCAGGCTTTTGTACTTTCTTTATTAAGTATGCAGCATCATTGTGCTCGTCAGCTGTAATATTAACTAAGCAGTCTGCGTTTGTTGTTATGTTTGATACGCGGAATTCTTTATCAACCCATCCAAATCTTTTATTACTTATCTTCACAATATTGCCTGGAAGTAGTAAACCTCCTTTAGGCATCATTTTAAAAGATATAGTTAAACCATAACGAGACTCGTCCAAAAATTGATTAATATTAAACCTAGCATTGTAGTAGTTTGTAACACCGGGCATTCCATAACTGCCCTTTTTAGGAATACTTTTATCTTGCTTTAAGTACTTAGAGTTGAAAAATGATACAGATCTTGACTCAAACTTAGTTTGAGGGTCTTTAATACTAGTACTAACACTATTATAAGACTTTTTTAGACCTCCGTCTGATATTGAGATAGACCCTATAATATCAGATTCATCAATAGTTTCCCCTACTACAAAAGTTGTGGGGGTCTTACCTTTAATATCTAGTGCATAGAATCCGTTTGAATAACGCAAAACTCCGTTGAACTGTTTCAACATTAAGTTAATATTATCAAAAACAGGATTAGAAGTAGCAACCACTTGGTTCATCTGATGACGAGTAACATTTCTCTGCTGATTAGAATCCCAACCTATATATTTCCAGTACTTAACACTGTCAGAATCATATAAGTCGTATCCAGAACCTTGAAAAGTACTTTCTACATAAGATTTAACAACAGGGTTTCCGTCTGCAGAAGATGTCGATATATTCAGAGCTACGGTGCCAGTACTGCCTGAAGCACTGCCTGTTACTTTTGTTAAATTGAAAGCTGTAGAAGTAGACTGGTAGGAAGTACCAACAGCGGGTAAACTTGTCTGTTGCCCTCCGTCAGAGTCCATTAGCCATAAGTATCCTCTATCATCCCAAATAACTTGATTACCTTGAAAAGTTTCCCAATCATTCCATTTTCTTGCAAGTTTTCCTATAACATTCGTAAACTTTAACTCTTTGTAGTACACAACGGTAGAAGCCTGCGCGTCTAAAGTTACATTAGGAGTAGTTGAAGAGTTTGCTACTACGGTTCCTTGAAATAACAAGTCCCCTGTGGCAGTGTATCTATATTTATCCCCTAGGGCAAAGACTGTGTTAGAAGGAACAATTACAGTAATATCAGAGGCTACATCACAATCCCGAGCGGCTTGCTTAAAGCTTTCTAGATCGATATCTGAATGTAACTCTAAAGAAGCACCATATCTTTTGCTTGTTAAGTAGTCTAATAATTGCATGGCAGGGTTTAAACTTACACGCGTATCGGGGCGCCCTGAGCTAATTGTATAAGTATCTCCAACATCAGGGAAATACTCAGGAGCCCAAGGTGAGTCAACAACAGCAACGTTACCTGTGTTACTGTATGCTACTATAGTTTTTTCCTGAGTAAAAGGAACTCCTTCACTGTCAAAACGTTCTAGTTTTATATGCATCCCTACGTAGTAACCGTCGGCTCGAGCAGTAGTATTTAAAATAATAGCATCTTTTACAAAAACTTCTGTAATAGTAGAGTCTAAAGTAGTTAGATTATTTCCAGTACCTACCTGCTCTAAAGTATTATTACTAGAGTCCCAAGTAACATCATAGAAACTAGAATTCTCTAAGAAAGCGGTAGAAGCTGTGTCTCCACTAAAAGACAGCATTCCAAGCTCTGATAAGTCAAGAGTTGATAAAAAGTTTAATATATTAGTCCAGTCTAGATTATAGTCTACCACAACGTTAGTGCCGTTTGTAGAGTTATTCGCGGAAGAATCAATAGTATTTTTAGAGGCTTTAGCAACCGTTCCTACCACATTGTCTTCTGCTAATTCAGGGGCCATATACCACTTTTTAGCTGTATCACTAACTTTTTGCATATAGTGACTAACCTTTATATCATAAGGCCAGTCCGTCTGAAATCTTCTTTGGCTCGCGCCTTTTAGATCTATAAAAGTCCACGTATCTGTTACTGTTTGAGTACCTGAAGTAATTACAGTGCCATCTACTTCAGTATGTGTAATACTAGTTCCGGAAGCATTTTTTAAAGTTACCTGCTCTCCTAACTTAAATTCTGTGTGAACAGTAACAGGGCTCGTAACGACATTAGTACTATTATAGCTTCTATCATAGTTATAACAACTTATACCTTTACCTCTAACTATAAAATCTATTTCTGGAATTGAGGTTTCGCCAGGTGCAATTGTATACTGACTTACCATATAAGCGGTGTCTAAAAGGCTATGCTGATTGCTCCAGTATTGTGATCTTTTTGAAGCAGGAAAGTAATCATTCTGTATTTTAAAACCTGAGCTAGCTGCTTTATTAACTAAAGTAGGGTTGGCTTTTTGATTAGATAGACCTGCATGAAACTGAAAAGTTGCATCGAGAGGCGAAGTAATATTATGGCTTTGTTCATGCAACATTCCAGTCGCCGAATCTGCCCCCGTAACTCCTGTATTAAAGTTTTGAGTCTTATTCTTACGAGAAACACCTCCAGAGTATCCTTTTCTCCCTAAACCAGAGTTATAGCTGAAGTAAAAGTCCTCCATGTCTAAAAGACCTGTAGCATAAGTACTAGTACTTGCGTTATAGCCTCCGAGCGCATTACCTCTATCCATTCGTCCTTTACAAACTAGATCCGCCTCAGAGTTACTAGAGCGTAGAGTTGCATCTGCTGCGTCTACACAAATACTGCTGTTACCTGCTACATATAGATCTAGAATACCTGCAACAGGCCCTTCGCATATTGCATAGCCGACATAGATTTTAGATGCATCTGCATTATCTGTATCTACAAAAATAGGTACAGAGTCGGTTTTGTTTACTCCATAAATAACCGGAAGGTACTTAGGAGATAGGTTAAAGTTTAAATCAGTACGTCTTTCAACTACGGTCTCAACCTCGCGCATTCTCTTACCGCCTGGCCAGCCTCCGTTAATATCTACCTGTTTATACGAAATCTCAATATCGTTGTACAAAGCCATTACGTTAACAGCCTGATTTGCGTGCATAAAACCAAAGTCAAAAGCATACTCTGGACGCGTTACCGCATCCATATCTGGCATACCTGTTCCATCAAGAGCTCTGTGTGCTTCGTCAACAGTCAAGCGTCCAGAAACTCTTGAGAAATCGCCCCAGTGACTAGAAAGAGTCCATATAATAGAGGAGCCTTTAGCGGGATCTTCGGTTAGCTTACCATTGGAAATTATACCTTTAAAAAGTAAATAAGGTTCACCTATAATAACATTTGTATCAATGTCTGTATGTGCTTTATATATAAAAACTTCTCTGTTCATATAAGTACTAAAAGCATCATCAGTTTTATAGGTAGTTAAAGCTTTTAACTCTTCAGATGCCAAAGAAATTGTATAGTTATAAACCTGCCAATCCAGAGAAAAGGTTCTAGTGTTATCACTGGGTGCAAGGGTATAATCAAAAGCTCTTCCCTCATCCTTAAAAGTTTTAATAATTACGTAAATACCTTGAGCATTACGAGCAACTGTAGCATCTGCCTGGTTAGCTGCGATCGCAGTAGCATCTCCTACTATATATACTTTGTCGCCTTCTTGGAAGCCTTGTTCTACAAAGTCAGTACCAAGAGGTCCTGTAAGAGTTTCTGATTGAAATCTTAATTGATCTACGGAGATAGATGAGCCTAAAGAGGCAGTATCTAAGGTTATAGTAGTACTACTTGCTTTTGCTTCTGTTGTTTCAGTAATGCTTCCTATTTTTCCGAGTTTGTTTGCATTATAAGTCTGAACGCCATTAACGTTCCCTTGAGCATCCTTACTGCCATCATTCCAAACGATATCAAAAGCACCATCTGTAATATAGGTATAAGTATTGGCTTTTTTAGAGGTTTTTCCATCTTTAATACTATTAGTTGGTTTCTCGAACTTTACCAAGTGACAATAGTTAAACGGGTCGTTATCTAGTAACGAGGTTCTTAGAGTGCTGTTTAAATTACGAATTGCCATTACGGTAAAGTCTCCTCAAGTTTTAAAGAAAATGTATATAGCCCCTCTTTATTCAAGGAGTATTCTTGTACATCGGTTGCTATGACCCTTATTAAGGGATTAGTAAAAGTTAAATCAGAATTATTTTGAGTTGCTTTTTGCAATCCCGGAATAAAGTGTATAATACGTTCGTCTGTTGCAGGTTGTACAGAGTGATAGTTAGTATTTGTTTCTACTTGGGTAACTCTATATGTCTTCTTATGGTTTGAGTCATTAGCATCTGTAATTGTAAATAAGTCTCCTGGCGTAGGGTTACCTGCAGTAAATCCGTCTATTTTCATAGAAGTAGCTCCGGAAATCGCTGCTCCATCAACTTTAATTGTTCCTGCCATAGTACTATCTTGTGTAGTTCTATATTGAGGAAGACTTACAAAAAAGGGTTTTAAAGAGCCTCTTCTGTTTATTAAGAAGTTATAAACAGGTTCAAACTCTGTGCGAGTCATAGGGTTATACGATATCGAAATATCCCACTGATGACTTTTTATAGCACGAGCGACCATTCTGCCAGAGTTAGTTCTAGTTTTCATAATAGGTGATTTAGACGTTAAGGATACAGCTGCAAAGCCTGGACCAGTTGAGCCTGAGGCATTACCACTTGTTCCATCACCACCATCTGAACCTACTTCATAGTTGGGGTCTGGTAATACATTTTGATAATCAATAGCCATTTACTTTACCTCATTCGTATTTGTATGGGAATATACGTCTGTATTTATACCTTCTAAGAAAGGTTGTCCATGCTCATTAGCTGCTTCTCTAATCATACTTATTATGTGTCCTTTTTGTCTTATTAGTACATCTTCAACACCTGAAGCATCTACTGCGCTTATGTTAAAGTTTACGTTTGTAGGCGCACCTCCACCTTTTCCAGAAGGAATAATTTCGCCTGGAGTCTCTGGCATAAATAACTCTGGTCCTTGCTCTCCTACAATGTAACCACCTGCTGCTCTTCCCTTGTATCCAGAGAATGCGCCCTTAGGCTTAAAGTTTGTTGCTCCCGTACCTACACCACTTTCTCCGCGCATGTATCCAAGTTCGCCTGCGGCATTGTTTCCTCTTGCAAGGTCTACTGTATTACTTCTTTCTCCGACAGATATTTCTGAGGGAGGAGCCGATACTCCTGCTGAACCTCCACCTCCTTGATAAGAAGTACCAGAAATAACAGCAAGCTGCATAGCTCCCATTGCACCAAAGAAAGCCATTTTTGGAACGTTAGGAGCTGACTCCATAATAGCTTGAGCAGTAGAAATAACTACTGATGCCATACTTAGCTTTTTCTTTATATTAAAGGCTTTTCTTTCTACTTGTTCTTTTTTCTTCTCTAAGGCTTTAATTTTTGCTATAGAAGCTGCTGATTTTCCATCTCGTTTCTGCTCTGCGGCTATTTCTTTATCTATAGAGTTTACTTTGTTTTGAGCGGCTCCGCCTACAATCTGAGAAAGAGCTCCTAAGCCTGCTCCTATTTTATCTGCGGCACTTCCTTCCATTTCAAAAGCTGCCGCCATTGCATCGGCACCTAGAAGCATCTGAGATACTCCTTCTCCATCAGGCCCTAAAAGCGCCATGTCTCTCGCGGCGCCTTGTAGAGTTCCTCGTAGCTCACCCATTGTAAGTGCTGCGCTAGCCGCTGATGCTGTGGTTGCGTCTAATCCTCCTGATGCTCCTCCTTCTGCTCCTCCTTCTGCAGCACCCGCATCAGGATCTTTTACAACCGCAGCATCAGGATTTTTCGCAACCACAACATCATCGGTACCCTGACCTGTATCTGCGGTAGTAGGTGCAGGTGCTTCAGGTGCAGGCGCGGGAACAGGTATGCCTGCACCTAGCTTTACTGCAATACTTTTAAGAGTCATACCGTTGTCTTTAGCTATTGTATTTGCTTCATTACGTATTAGATTAGCTTTATCTTCAGTTGTAGTCATGTGAGCAATAACCGGATCTTCTTCTGTTGTTTTTGCACTTTTTACAGCACCTTCGACATAACCAGCTGCTGCTGTACTAAAGATAGAAGAAATAGCTCCTGCAAAGCCTCCTGCTTTACCCGCTGCTGAATGAGCTGCCGATTCTTCCATAGCAATTCTATCCGCAGTAAGTTTAGTTTCTAGTTCTGCTGTTTCTATTTTTGAGTCATTTAAGTCTTGCTGTAATCTCATAGCAGTACGAGAGGCATTTAGTACTGCAGCTTCTTGTTCGGTTATTTGCCCACCAGATGCAGCCATTTCTGCATACATTAGATTCCATTTGGCCGCAAGTAAAGCACTTTCTGCTTTTAAAGTTTTTCGTGTTAAAGCTTCTTGTGCTTGTGCAAAAACAAGTTCTGCGGCTCTGTTTTCTTGAGAGAGCTTTGCAGACTCTCTTACACTTTTAATATTACCTGCACTATCTTTGTTTGAAATTTCTTTTATACTTTGACGTATATCAAATTGCTTCTCTTGCTCTCCTAGAATGCCTTTTTCCGAAGCTAGCTGTCCCTTTTTAATCTCGTTTACTTCTATTTCTTTTTGTAGTCTCTCTTTCGTTTGCATACTTATAATAGAAGTAGTATTTGATTGCTCAGCTAAAAGCTCTACGCCTAAAGCTAGTCCTTCATCTATATCGTCGATCAGGCTAGTATAGGTGTCACTCAAGCCTATCATTACAGCATCTAAGCCGGATAAGTCAATAAGAGCATCGCCGGTTAAACCTGCATCAACTCTTTTTGCATTAATGTTCTGTGCTTCTGCTTTTAGAACATTTAGATTTAGTTTTGCCATTGTCTGCTCTAACTTCAGAGAGCTTTTCTTTGTTTTTGCTTCTAGAATAAGTCCTCTTACTTTTCTTTTCAATACTTCATCGTCTTGCTCAATTAGAGCAATCTGAGAGGGTAGAAGTTTAGAGTCTAAGCCAGCTTTTCTATTAGCTATGCTTTGTCCTAGTTTTGCAATCTTTATATCTTGAGAAAGTCTAAAGGACTTTTGCTTGTTTATTTTCTTTTCGATATTGAGTACGGCTTTTGCAACATTTTCGTCTTCTTTTCCTGAAGCTAAAAGTGTTTTTTGTAAGTTTACTTCTCTTTCTGTGAGCGTTAAACTTTCTGCAATAAGTATGTTCTTTTCGTTTTTTACAGCGGTTATTTGCTGGCCTAAAACTAGGAGTCTATCCGCTGTAGCTTTATCTTTCTTCCCGCTTGCTTCTAATCTTGATTCTTCATTGCTTAAGAAAGCAAGCCTACCTTGGGCATCTGCTATCTTTGCTACTGTAAGTGCATCTTGTGCATCTTGCTGCTCGTTAAGAGATGCTACTGTATTTGATTTTTCAATCTGTGCTAGTGAGAGCAAATGTTTTGCATTTCCTATTTCAAGCTTAGAAAGCTGTAAGCGTTTTTGCTCTACTACGAAAAGATCAGTAGTTAACTGTATTGCGGCAGTTATACGTTGAGTTGCAGCTCCTCCTTCTGTTTCTATCTTTGCTGTTTCAGTTGCGAGCTGTGTGTTAAGCTCAAGGATAAGAGCATTATGGGCTTTTTGACCTCGCGCCGTGCCTTGCCAGCCTAACTTGTTAAATCTTGTTCTTTCTTTAGCGATTGCTTTTTGAGTAGTTTTCTGGTCTGCAAAAAGCGTATCTAGTAGCTCCTTTTCTGCTACTACATTGAATAAAACAGCCGTATCAGTTGTAAGAACGTCTTGTAGAACCTTCGAAATGTCTCCTGACTCATCTAGTATAGGAATCATCTTTATCTTACCTGTTTCATCGGTAGTTAGTAAACTATCTCTTATTTCTTGGATACCCCCTACAACAGCATCAATTTCTGTTTTAATAGCATTTTTATTTAGAAAGTCTGTCAAAGGTTCTTTAGCATTTTTGAAGGCCTCTGCAACACTTCTTATTACTTCTGCTTCTAATTTAAGGGCTGTTATGGTTTCCTCAATTAGTAGTATATTTGCTTTTCCTTCAACAGTTCGAAACCGTGCTGTCGCTGCTGCTAAGTCATCTAATCCGGTTTTTTCTTTTACTTTTTGATTAAGCATGCCACTAGTGCCTATTAAATCAAGCATTGCCTTACGTTGTTGTTTTATACTGCCATTAAACCCTTCCCCTGAAGATTTCAATTTTTGGTATGAACTATCAAAAGTACTCAAGATATTATGTAAAGCAGTATAGGCTCCTGTAACACTAGTTATTTTTCCTGTTCCATCTTCGAAGAATTGGTTTACTTCTTTAACATTTTCTGACAGTTCTTTTGTAACTTCAGCTATTTTTGCTACTTGCTCTTCGTAGGCTTTATATGCATCACTTTTAAAGTAATTAATTAGAGCTTTTACTCCGTCCACAAGCATCATTATAGCCATTACAGCCATACCCACTACGCCCATCATACTCATAATTGCGGCGCCAGCTGTTTTTGCAGCCATAGCTAATCCGCTAGCTGCTATACGTGCAAAGTTCATAGCACCTGCGTAAGTCATTACTTCTCTTTTTGCAATTTTTAAAGCATTGATTTGTAGCATTAAAGCTCTTTTAGTATTTTTAAGAGCTACTCCGTATCTACCTTCTGCAAGTGCTGCCTGTGCTTTTGCCGCAGCTAACTGAGCTGAGCTATTACGTCCTTGAGATTGGGCAATGTTTAACCCTGTCATAATTTTTCTAGAATTTTTTATTCTTTTATTGTACTGGTCTTGACTTATACCTGTTTTCTTTAAAGCTTTACCAGTTGAATCTGTAATTGCTACGCCGTCTGTTTCTAGTTTTTGTCTTTTAGTTAGTAGACCAAGGTTTGTTCTTTGCGACTGTATTTGTCCATTCATTGCAGCACTATATTCTTTACTGGCTACATTACCGTCTCGCATAGAAAGGACAACATTATCTAAAGATCTAGAGGATAGATTCATCGGCTTTAAAGATCTTAAAGTATCCGCATTAAGTTTTACCATATTTTTAGAGTTGCGAGCAGTTGCCGCAGACATATCAGTAAGACTTCCTAAAACCTGACCTGAAATAGTTGCTGCAAAAGCTGCGAGTACTCCTATTAAGGCTACAGGACTAGAGGCTAAGTATCCTACTATAGGAGCTAATATAGATGCTAAACCTCCTATACCACTTTTCGTAATATTCGCAAAAGAGGCTGAAAGTTTATCATAGGGGTTTACGTCGACATCACCAAGGGCTCCAAATTTCTTTTCGCCTTCTGTTAAAGTAGCATTTAGAAATGCTTGACGTTTTTGAAAACTTGTTAGTTCAGATACGTTTTTACCTAAGCTATCCGCATAGGTTTTTGAGGCTTCATCAAGACGAACCATAATACCTAATTCATCAAGTAGTTCCGGTTCAAGTTTTGTAACACCTCTGGTAAGTCGACTTATCGAGTCGTTTACATCTCTACCTAAAGCTCCTGCCGCTTTCTTAGCAACTTCGCCAAAGCGTTCAATACTGGAAGGGTCTATGCCTGCACTTGTGATAAGTGCAACAGATCGCATAGCTTCCTCTAAACTTACAGCATTTCCAGTAGCCGAGACTAAACCTTGAGACAGGCTGTTCATAGCAAGACCAGAAGCCTTACCCATAGCAACAAGACCTTCCTCAAGCTGAGTAGCACGAGCAGCACGAGATAAAGCACCAAAAGTAGCTGTTAAAGCGAAGATGTTAGCAGCAAGACCTGCATATGCACCTACTAGACCGCTACCTCCTCCTCCTATCTCATTACGCATCTTTGAGAAAGCTTTAGTACCGTTCATACCAGCTTGAGCTACGCCTTTCTGACCTTTATTATATCGGTCAGTAGACTTTCCTGCTTTGTCAAGTTTTCCCGCCGTCTTATCTGCGTCTTGGCCTAAAGCTTTGAGAGATCCATCTTCTGCGATTTTAAACGTAAGCGTAACTGTATTTGCTGCCACTATTTCTTTCTCTTTAGCTTATCCCTCTCTCTTTTCATATTCTCATGAGATTGGTTAATTGCTCTTGACTCTAGCCACGTTAGAATCTCTAAAAATAAATGTTTATCTTCTATTCCGTAAAAATCCATATAGTAGGGTAAGTTAGTAAAGTCTTTACCCATGTAACCTACGTCGGGTACTAATCTATCTCCTAAACTACTAAAAGTGTTGAGTGCATCTACTACTATATCCGGAAAGTCCTCCATGTCTGGAGGGATTTCTTTTGGATCTGGTTCTTTACCAAGCTGTTCGCACATTTTAAAATAACGCTCTCGCGTCATTTTTCCATCACTGTTCTTGAAGTACTTTTCCAGTCTTTCTAGGAGTTGATTCCTTTGGCTCTGAACGAAAGTTGTCAAGATCGAAGACTACCTCGTTGAGCCATGTATCAAACTCTGATGAAGAGCTGACTAAAGTTTCTGCATTATCGCGAGAATATTCTAACTCTTTTGTACGGTCTTCTTTACTAATATCTACTAATAGTAAAGTTTCTAGATGTTCTAACGTTAAGCCTTTCCAGTCTTTGATAACTGCATTTGTAAACTCTGTTACAAATTTGTCTTCGTCTAGGCTTTCTATTGCTTGACGTGTTTTTCTGTCAAACTTTGTAGTTGTACACTTCTTGCGAAGTCCTGTTAATTCTTTTCTTGAAAGATTTGCTACTTCTACTTCAAATCCTTTCAATCCGGGAAAGTCGATCCAGGCTGCTTTTGTATCGACCATTAATTTTTTTAAATCCATCATTGTTGCTCCTAAGTGCGTTAGTTGTAAGTAATAAGACTACCGAGATTGGTAGGGTTTTGGTTCATTATCCAATCATAGCTCTGTGAAAACGTATCACCAACAGTATTTCTATTGGTAAAAGAACATGTGCTTAGATTGAACTTAAAGCCTCTAAAGGAGCTGCCCGATAATCCATTTCCTGCTGTTATAAGAACTGATACATTCTTTTTCCAATTTTGTACATCGGAATTGAAGGTACTCAGCACATACTGTGCAACAGAACCGGATAAAACTCGCTTCTTTAAAGTGAAATTAGAGGGGTACATTGTAGTATTGACATTATGAGTAGTGCCTATATTCAATGCTTTATTGACAGTTTCGTAAGGAGTCCATTCAATATTATTCTGAAGCTCTACAGATACGTTATGAACGCCTTCTGTGAGCTGAGTACTACCAAAAAATACTGATAACTCTTTCATATAATGAGGAGTTCTGCTTCCTCCAGTAAAGGAGTCAAAAGAAGTATTGCCTCTTGTAAGTCTTGATGCTTGTCCAGTAACTGTCAACTTAAGATTCTGTAATTTCTCAATTATGAATGTCCCATTAGTTATAACACAGTTTTCCAGTTTGTAAACATCATTAGGTAATTTTATAAATAAAGTAAAGTTGCTTAAATTATAAGTACCTGATTGAAAATTAAC
>Ga0115005_10003643_pt1 | contig 12311 bp, 12 predicted proteins | sample ArcOceMetagenome_FD_87163 | JGI IMG/M metagenome (GOLD analysis project Ga0115005, IMG submission 87163) | Marine eukaryotic phytoplankton communities from Arctic Ocean - Arctic Ocean - Greenland ARC118M Metagenome | ecosystem: Environmental > Aquatic > Marine > Oceanic | place: Arctic Ocean...
AAATGGGTACTCGGTATCACGACTGCGAGTGACTAACTTGGACGCTGGCACCAAACAAATACTGTTGGGCTGCATTTTTTGTAATAAATACTTTTGGCGAGTTAAAAAATCGGTATTATCCATGGGCAACGGTGTGACTCACTTTACTGTTTTACAAAAACGAAGAAACTAAGCTTTTTATGATTTAAAATTTAACAGTCAAATGAACCGTTTAATGAACTGTTTTAGGTACACTTTGTTGATGTTCCGGGGACTTACCCAACTCGTTAAAACATAACATTGCAGTAACGCGAACATATTCCATGACTTCAAATAAAGCTTTCTCTGACTCTTCATCTTCATTCATTTCATCGTCCATTCTAGCAATTTCTGCAAAATCCTCTAAGGCTTCTTTCACATCATCAGAGCAACTGGTTAAATCATCCTGATGTAGGCCAAATCCAAGCATAAAACCTTGTACCCAATTCAACAAAGCTTGTCCGCGCTCGTTAATAGGTGACGAGTCCTCGGGCAAACACAGCACTAGGGCAAAGTCACTTTCAATTAACTGCTGGCATGTACTATCAAAAAGACTTTTGAACGCTTCGTCTACGTCTTTAGAAAAGGACTCACCTTGGTGAATAAAATCGGCTAGAGGCTCTAACCAATCTTGGCACTCTAATGGCATACCACCACCTAACATGCCACAAAACATACCTTGAATTTCAGCGGCTGAGGTTAAAATATTGTTACGTTCAAGTAACGCAGTTATGGTATCGAAAAGGTTGGTTGATGTATTCAAAGTGCTCTCTCAATCGTTGGACAAAACAATGCTACCACTCTAAAGAGTGGCAAATACATTATATACCCAAGCCACCTCAAAGTGCACGCATCAGCGAGAGTTTAAAGTAGTTTAGGTAGGGCCGCTTAGTCGCGGCTTCCCAGGCAAGGCGGATATTTGTAGGCTTGGTAATCTAAGTCAAAAATGGCCAACACAGCGCCCGCTATAAATCGCTTTAAAACTCGCCAGAAGGGAACAACTGGGGCACTCCACCTCTTCGTTAAGCCAATTCAGAAGGTGGCTGACATTCAGTCATTGGCGTGCTTTGAATTGAAGCGCCCCGGTTGTTCTGAAACGCGAATTTGAGGTGGTTTGGGTATAGAAGATGAGATAGCGCTAGTATATCTGTCTGCTAACAGATTATAATGCTCACGTTTATTGTATAACTAGTTATTTGCTGGTGTTACAACAAACGGTTTTCTATGCCTCCTGGGATGTTTGCCAGTTTAGTTATGTCCCTGGCCGATGCTTATTAACTAGGGAGTTGATTCCACTACTATTGTGCAAGCTTGGCTCGTATCGAGAAGCCTAAGGCAGTGATGATACTTCCGCCCTGAACTTTCGGTTCACGGGCTTATACTAGACAGCGGCATTTTGGGAGGCATCCAAACTATCAACAACGGATTGAGATGATTAATATATGAACCAAGAAGAACAAATACAAGCCTACGGAAAAGATGTAATAGATGCCTTGGCTTCTATCGTTAAATGGAAGTATGACGATTTTCATCAAGTAATGTTAGCTGAGTTTTCAGTCGATAAACAAGATCAGGTATTATTTGTATTACAGCAGGTTTTGCCCATGAGCTGGGACATCAAAACCATCAAAAAAGCCCCAAACGAAGTCAAACATTACGCTGGTGCATTTTCCAAACTGGTTAAACAACAAAAACTATTCAGTACCAATGTTGAACGTCATCCCAAAGTGATGGCAGCTTGGTGGCCATGGGGTCATGGAGCCACAGTATCTGTAAGGTTATTTTTAACCAATACGGTCCCTTATGTCGCCAAAACTGGGGTTGTATACAAGTTAACACGTCTTTTTTCTTAGATAAATTTGCTGCCAGAGCAAAAATCAATATAATTTCATGCAGACCAAATGGTCAACTTTAAATTAAAAGTTAATATATGGTTTTATTCGGCTAGAATAAATTCCACACACTAGCACTTTAAATAAGAGGCACAGCGACGCACTATGGCCGTTATCAACTTTGGTTCAATCAACATCGACCATGTCTATCAGGTAGATCATTTCGTTCAACCTGGTGAAACTATAGCCTCTAATCATTACCAATGTTTATTGGGTGGCAAAGGAGCTAATCAGTCTATCGCGTTAGCCAGAGCAGGTTCTGAAGTGCGACATGTGGGCAAGATTAACGAAGCTGATGTCTCTTTCAAGCAAACCATGATCCGTGATGGTATTAATTGTAAGCATGTATCTTGTAGTGAAACTGCCTCTGGTCATGCGATTATTCAGGTCACTCCTTCAGCTGAAAATGCCATAGTGTTGTTTGGTGGTGCCAATCATGAAATGAAACCTAAAGACATCATGTATGCTTTAGATAACGTGAAACCCGCCGATTGGGTGTTAACCCAAAATGAGACCAACGGTATCGACCAAGTGCTTATCCAAGCCAAAGAAAAAGGCTTACGCGTGGCTTTTAACCCTGCACCTATGACAGAGTCGGTCAAACATCTGCCACATGAATGTATTGATTTATTAATTCTCAACGAAATCGAAGCTGAAGAAATCTCTGGACGCCAAGATTTAAACAAAATGGAAGATTACTTTCGTCAAAATTGGCCACATGCTGAAGTACTCATTACTTTGGGTAAAGCGGGTGTGCGGATGCTCAAGAAAGACAAAACTATTGACGTACCCGCTTTTGAAGTAGACGCAGTAGATACAACAGCAGCGGGCGATACCTTTATTGGCTATTTTTTATCTGCTTACAGCAACCATACCGATTCAGAAACCGCTTTAAAGCGCGCTTGCGCCGCCTCTGCCCTAGCCGTTATGAAAGTCGGTGCGGCACAATCTATACCTAACGAAGAAGACGTGAATCGTTTTCTTGCTAAGCAATAACCTTTTTGGGAGACAATAAATGAGCCACAAAATTATACTCGATACCGATCCTGGTATTGATGATGCAATGGCAATTTTCTTTGCTTTCCAGCATCCAGAAATTGACGTGTTAGGGCTGACTACTGTATATGGCAACGTGCCTGTAGATATGGCAGCTAAAAATGCGATTACCTTGTGTGCATTAGCTGATAAAAATATTCCGGTGTGCAAAGGCGTAGGTATGCCTTGGGTTGGCAAGGAGTCGGGCTATGCCCATTTTGTTCACGGCGACGATGGCTTTGGTAACATCAATTTCCCCGCTGCTAAGGGAGAACTAGATCCTCGTAGTTCGGCGCAGTTTATTGTCGATATGGCACGTAAATACCCCGGCGAAATCACTATTGTTGCAATTGGTCCATTAGGTAATTTAGCGTTAGCATTACGCCTTGAGCCTGAGTTGCCTAAGTTGGTAAAAGCAGTTTCTATTATGGGTGGGGCAGCATTTGTTCCTGGTAACGTTACACCTGTAGCAGAAGCCAATATTTGGAACGACGCATACGCGGCTGAAATTGTGTTTGGTGCATCATGGGAGCTAAACATGTTTGGCCTAGATGTCACCAATTCTTGCCCATTCACGCCAGGCTTTTTAACTCAACTAAAAGAAAACAATCCTAAATTAGGTGGCTTTGTTCATGATGCTGCACAATATTATGTGAAATTTTATTCACAAAATAGAGATGAAGATGTGTGCTTTTTTCACGACGCAATGCCTCTTGCACATTTGGTTGATCCAAGCTTGTTCGAATTGAAAACTGGGCATGGAAGAGTGTCTACCGATCCTTTGAATATTGGACAAACTTCGGTTGCACTGCCAAACACCACAACTAGTCCTGATTGGCTGAATGCGCAGCAAATCAATGTTGCGACCCAAGTTGACAACGGTCGTTTGACTGAGTTGTATTTGAATACATACAACCACTAATTTTATTTGGTGAAATAATTAATTATGTTATGGTCTCGTATATGCGAGACCAAATAAACTTTAAATGAAAATTGCCCCTGCAACTGCTGACGAAACCAATCGTTTAAAAGCACTCTATGACTATGATGTTTTAGACACTGCTGCAGAAAAAATCTTCGACGACTTAACTCAACTTGCCGCTCAAATTTGTAATACACCTATTACTTTGATAAGCCTAGTTGATCCCGACAGACAGTGGTTTAAATCTAGAGTGGGCTTAGACGCAGCAGAAACCTCAAGAGATATCGCTTTTTGCGCCCATGCTATTCATCAAAAAGAAATTTTTGAGGTAGAGGACACTCTGCAAGATAAGCGTTTTTTTGACAACCCTCTGGTGACCTCGGCACCTAATATTCGTTTTTATGCGGGTACGCCTTTAGTCAGCCACGACGGACATGCCATTGGTACATTGTGCGTCATTGATAACAAACCTAATAAGTTGACCAAAGACCAACGTAACGCGCTTGAAGTCTTGGGCAGATCGGTCATTTCACAAATGGAATTGCGAAAAAATATAAAAGAGCTAAAGCTAGCAAATCAACATAAAACCGAATTTTTATCTAATATGAGTCACGAGTTGCGCACGCCACTCAATGCCATTATAGGCTTTAGCCGTTTAATGTTAGATGAAAATAAGCATCACATATTACCTACAAAATTTTCTGAATATCTAGGCCATATTGACTACTCAGGCCGACGGCTGCTAAGCGTTGTGAACTCAGTAATAGATTTGAATAAAATTGAAGCTGGAATGATGCAGGTGCAAACCGAACCTACCGATGTCAGAGAATTCATTAAAAATTTGGAAGGCATGTTAGCCATTACAGCTAACGAAAAAGACGTCGCGTTTTCCGTTGATGTTAGTGATGCCCTGCCGACTCTTTTGACTATTGACCAAGCAAAAATCAGCCAAATCATTACCAACTTAGTACATAACGCGATTAAATTTACTGATAGCGGCATGTGGGTCAAAGCAGAGATTTCCTTTAGCAATAAAAATATTGTAATCACAGTTGCGGATCAAGGGGTGGGAATTTCACCTGTAGATCAAACAAAACTATTTAGTAAGTTTCAACAAGTCGGGCAGTACAAAAGCTCTGAAGGTAGTGGCTTAGGTTTATCTATTACACAAGGTTTAGTTGAGCTTTTAGAGGGGTCAATAAAAGTGCTGAGTACCCTAGGTTCAGGGAGTATTTTTAAAGTTATGTTGCCGCAGCAAAGTGACACCCATATTTTACAGCAAGGCGCTACTCGAGTGCCCGTAAAAGCAAATTTTGACAACACTAGCAAAGTCTTGATTGTAGAAGATAACGAAATTAATCAAGCGGTTATGTTAGCAGTATTTGAATCGTTAAATATTCCAATCATTATCGCCACAACAGGGGAAGATGCTGTTAAGATAGTCAATAATAGACATTTTGATCTGATTTTTATGGACATTCATTTACCTGGCATTAATGGTCGTGAAGCCTCTGAGCAGATTAAGTATGTGCATCCAAATATTCCCATAGTAGCTTTATCGGCCGATACATTTAGCCAACACAAGTTTGGAGAAAATGACAAGATTTGGGATGAGTATTTGTGTAAACCCTTGGAAAAAGAAAAACTTTTGCAAGCACTAAACCGCTTTATTCCACTTTCGCCAATAACATAAATTGGCAGCTTTAGAAAAATGTGCAGGCAGAAGATAAGAACTAAATACCGTCAAAAACGTCAAGCGTTATCCGTTCAACAACAATCATCAGCGGCAAATAACCTATTAACAAACGTTCTTGCTTCAACAACACTTGCTGAGGCAAAAACTATTGCCTGTTATATTGTAAATGATGGCGAGATTGACCCATTTGCAATTATTGATTATTGCTGGCAACAAGGTAAGTGTGTGTTATTGCCTGTATTGCATCCTTTTAGCAAAGGGCATTTGTTGTTTGTTAAATATCCCCCAAATTCGCCCACTCGTAAAAACTGTTTCGGTATCAAAGAGCCAATCGTCACCACTTCGAACTTATGCCCACTGATAGACATTGAACTGATACTAACGCCGCTGGTTGCCTTTGATATTAAAGGTAATAGATTGGGCATGGGAGGCGGATATTATGATCGAACCTTAGCCCCTATTCGCCGTGATTCTTTGCCAACTCAACTCATTGGATTAGCACATAATTGCCAACAAACTGATATATTGCTCACCGATAACTGGGATATTCCATTAGATGGTATTGTCACGCCAGATCAATTTTTTAGTGTCAGCTGAACCTCTGCTTGGGTTACACTATTAGCCATTAAAGCGTTTCTAAAAATCAGGGCCTGTAGACAAATGACACAAGATGATAAGAAAAAAGCCGCAGCACATGCAGCATTAAAATATATAGAAGATGATGCTATTGTTGGTGTTGGCACTGGTTCAACCGTCAATTATTTTATCGATGCACTGGCTGAGGTAAAACATAACATTCAAGGTGCAGTATCGAGCTCAGAGGTATCAACTGAACGTTTAAAAGCGATAGGCATTGAGGTATTTGAGCTTAATTCAGTAAACAAATTAGATATTTATGTGGACGGTGCAGACGAAATAACCAAACACAAACATATGATAAAAGGCGGTGGTGCAGCTCTGACCAGGGAAAAGGTTGTTGCCGCAGTAGCTGAAAAATTTATTTGTATTATTGACGACACTAAACAAGTCCCCATGTTAGGAGAATTTGCCCTACCCGTTGAAGTGATCCCCATGGCTCGCTCTTATGTGGCCAGAGAAATAGTTAAACTAGGTGGCGATCCTGCCTATCGCCAGGGTGTAGTCACCGATAACGGTAACGTAATTTTGGATGTACATAATCTGAAAATTCTTAATCCAGTAGAACTTGAAAGACAACTCAATGCCATTGTAGGCGTTGTGACTAACGGCTTATTCGCTGATCGTGGTGCTGATGTGGTGTTGGTTGGAACCGATAGCGGCGTTGAAACGATAGAATAAAACACAGTAAACAAGTCAAGAGCGATGTCACCACAGAGGACACAGAGGGTAAATAATACAAAAGATCCGAGATGCTTTTCAAACATTACTCGCACTTGTTTGCATAACGCAACCACCAATAATTTATGCGGTGAAAAACACTGTTGTCGTTAGTCAGTGCTATCACAGCATATATTCCTGCTAATCGCGTTATTGTGTTTGAACTAGCATCGCCAGCATGCGCTTCAAAAACCAGTAATGGTAGCTTCTCTCGCCCGTTTGATACTATCTATTGAAGGCCATTTTTTAAGGAAGTCACGAAACTGTATTTTTGCAACGCATAAACAATAGGAGCTTTATTCGTTTCTACTGCAACGGCAATGTTGCCCTTCGTTTGCTCATGTTTAGTGGCATTTGACGATATTTTGAATGGCTTGGTTAACCTTGGGGATTTTCCTAGAACCCTTGAAAAAAAGGAATTTTAAACCAAATAGTACCGACATCTGTTTTCCAAATATCAAAAGCATAGCCGTTTTCAACTCCACCATTTTGTTTATCTTTCAAGTTAACTTTATAACCAATTTCTTCTAGGTATCGGTAGCATAATTTCATTGCATCGTGACTAGTTCTGGCATTTTTAAAATGAAATGCGGTTTCTTTGGACTTTCCATCACCAGTTGCTACGGGCAGATTTTCAAAAAAAACATTCGACATTGATGCTCCTTGTTTAAAATAAAATCCGATAATGTAACATTCCAACTGGAACAGCATCACCGGCAAAGCCATAGTAATTTATCGAAGCATTACAATGGGTAATCTTGATAAATAAATATAAATTAGGGGCGAATGAACCTGCAAGTACAAGTTGCATGTGCATATAGTTTCCCTTAGGCATCTTTTATATCACATTCAGAACCCACTAAGTTTCTTGAAAGATTAATGACAAGTCCCTCAGCAAATAAAGTGGTATTGATTGATATGGGGTGCATCATTTTAATATTTTAATCAATGCGGCTTAAAGTTCCTACAGGATTACTTGACCATTACAAAGCCTAAGTTTAGCGAGTAATGTATTAGGTCAACAAGCAAGCGGACACTAACTAGACCCCCATCGTAATTCATTCAAAAATATTGCGTCATTTGACCATATTTAGAATGGGAGTGACCATATATGTCTTGGTAGATATTAAAAACATTGTTTGTATTGATTACACGGCGATATTGTTACTTCGCTTTGTATTTACAACGTAATATTATACTAATGATACAATGGAGCACGCATCAAAAAATATAACTATAAAATTATTGATACCAATCCGTGTAAGTAAGTGGCCTCTCAGCAAGATTTAAAGCCGCACAATCAAGACCCACCGATCGCTGAGGCTGTCTTTCAGACTAAGCAATATCTACAAAAACCAACGTATACACTCTATGATTAAAATTTTTCTAGACATGTAGCTTTTCCTAGCCACCATTTACTCGTAACTATCTACTGCTGTTAAACAAACATATACACCGTCAAGTTTTATTGAATGCTCACTGTAGTAACTTCTTTTAGTTCTTTTTCGATTGGGTTGTCTTGCCCAGATATCCAGATTTTCAGTTCTTAATCGCTAAAATATTTCCAGCTATTCAGGTAATAACCCAACACCACTGGTTTATCTATTTGGTTTATCTCGACCTCTATTTCCTGCAGATCTTTTTCAAAAACAAATAATGATTGCAATGCATCAGGTGTTAAAAATCGGCTGTTTTCTAAGTTGCGACTTGGCGTCATGCTAGTCGGCTTTGGACTACTGAGAACAAATCCCCAGTCTCCAAAAGAAGGGACATTGGTATGATAGGGATAATTGTAATCAAACCCAGCCGCCTCTATTGTTTTTACGATGCTCCAAAACGCAGGTTTAACAAAAAATGGGCTAGTGGCTTGTGTCACCATCAGGCCATTCTGGGTTAAACTTGCCCTTGCCAATTGATAATATTGTTTGCTGTACAAACGTGACAAAGCGATAGTATTGGGGTCCGGTAAATCGTTAACAATAAGGTCAAACGGTTGTTTGTTTTGCTTAAGGTAAACAAAAGCATCATCAATAATTACCTGTACTTTTTTATTCTCTAGGCTAGCCAGATTAATGTCACTAAGGTGAGTATTGGTTATAGCTAATTCTGTCATTCTGGAATCGAGATCAACTAGTACTATCTGTTCCAATTCCGGATATTTGAGTAATTCTCGCACGGCTAAACCGTCTCCTGCACCTAATACCAATACTCGTTTGATTGGTTTTTCGGCATAAGTCATAGGTACTATTATCAATGACTCGTGATAGCGGTATTCATCGACAGATGAAAATTGTAAAACACCATTTAGATAGAGCCTTAGATCATCTTTGCTTTTGGTGAGTATGATTTTTTGATAGGGGGTTTGTTCACTGTGCACAATTCTGCCGTTATAAAGCATCTGGTCCCAATGTTTCAGAGCCTGACTAGAAAACACCAACATCAGCAAAACAATGATACTCATTGCCATGGTTAATAATTGCAGCTTTTTGCCCGTTTTACCCAGAGTCTTGCGGCAGGAGTAAAGCACTACTGCAGCAATGGACATATTTATCAGCCCAAACAGTAGTGACGACTGGTAAATCCCCATAACCGGCAATAGGAAAAACGGGAAGGCAATCGTGGCAATTAGTGCGCCGAGATAATCAAAGGACAATATATTAGCGATGTTGGATTTTAGCGACTGGTAATCTTCCATCAACCGGGTTAAAAACGGGATCTCCAAACCTATCAAGAAACCTATACTTAAAGTGAGCACCACATAGGTAGGGTAGAATAAGGCAGTGGTGGTATAGGTGAAATAGAGCAGTGGAATGCTGATACCGCCTATGACTCCAAGACATATTTCAGCGATAACAAATCGTTGTAGCAACTTGTCAGTTATATACTTGGAAATATATGAACCCATTCCCATAGAGGCCATGTAAAGCCCAATGGTAAGCGAGAAAAACTTAACGCTGTCTCCCATAAAATAGGACACAGTTGTGGCAATCAGTAATTCATAAATGATTGAACACAGGCCAGCAATAAAAGCGGCATAAATCAGCGTGACCGAATGTTTCTGTCGATGTGTGTCTGAAGGCTGAGATGTATTGTCAATCGTCATATTAAAATGACCGCTCGGTGGATTGTTTTTCGTTGAGATTAGTACCTCTATCCAACACCCTAATGTCAATTTTTTTAGGGCTCAAATATTGTTTTATAGGAGCAATGGCCAACATGGGGTCGCAGTTACCGCACATAAAAATATCAACAGCAGCAAACTCAGTTTCAGGCCAGGTATGGATGCTGATATGTGACTCTGCCAGCAGTAACATGCCTGTGATACCTTGTTCTTTTCCAAAGCAATGTAATTTGCTTTGTAACACTGTGGCATTGCAGGCCTCGGCAGCTGCGAGTAGTGCCTTTTCAATGATCTCAATGTCACAAAGGTGGGTCGCCTGATACAAGTCCAAAAGCAGGTGTTTTCCCGGTAAATAGGTGTTTTCCATAAAATTATTTATCTAATCTTGAAAATTCGAGAGGCAGCTGTTTTGTATTGTCTAATTTCGCGGTGGGAGTAGCAAATAAAAAGGGCATATTAATAAATATACACTTCATAGGCGACTTTCTGATTTACCACAGCATTGCTGATGATAAGTTACTGTCTACTATTAGCTACAAGTTATGTAAATACTTACAAGACTTAGCTATTCCGTTCCAAAGTATGGATTACCTGGGCAAAAAACTAGTATTCGAGGTAAGAACTCGGGCATTCACTTGTACAAAACCATTACTCGCTTTTTTGATAGACATTTCGGGATGGACTAGAAGGCAGTGGCTGGTCACTAGTAACAAATAAAATCCAGATCACATCCACATTGAGATATATGGCGTCTTTTAACTCAAACGTTAATGTCCGCTTTAGAGCTGTAGCTCAGTCAAAAACCCAATAGCCCCAATGTCTGCAATTCGCTCATCAATGTCATTAACTTAAGGTTAATTGGCGCATTTACAATAAGTTAGCTAGTTGCTAACCTAGCTATGAATTAAAAATATAGAGAAATCGCCAATGCGCTGTTCAGAATTTAATTCAAATAGTACAAAAACCAACCAATAAAATTCATTCAACTGAGTTTTTAGAAAATCACCGCAAAAAACCTACAGATTTCACTCGAAATCGGACGCTTACTTTTCCTCGTTTAATGAGTTTTATGTTGAATGCTCTTAATGGTTCAATTCAAGCTGAACTCGTTCGGTTTTTCAATGTTATAGATGATAGCTACTTATCAACAAAGTCAGTTAGCACCGCCGCTTTTTGTAAAGCCAGAATGAAACTATCTCATCAGGCATTTATTGAGTTAAACGATGATCTAGTTCAAGCCTTCTATGAAGTTGCAACCATTGATAAATGGCAAGGCCATAGACTGTTAGCGGTTGATGGCGCAGTCACACAATTACCTATCTCTAACGAACTACTTGAGCATTTTGGTAAAGCTCGTTCACATGCTGCTATGCCTCATGTTCGCCTTTCTCAACTTTATGATGTTAAGAATAATATTACCCTAGATTTACAGATAGAAAGCCATTCAACAGGAGAGCGTGAAATGGCGCTAAAGCATTTAAATAAAACCCAAACAGGCGACTTAGTTGTTTATGACAGAGGTTATCCTGCCGTTTGGTTTTATAAATACCATAGACTAAAGAATGTTGATTTCTGGATGCGTATTGTTAAAAGCTCTAATGTTGTTAAAGCCTTCTTAGCAAGTGGGGAATATAGTGATATCGTTGATTTTCCTTGTATCGAAAAGTCTCTTCAATGATGTAGAAAAGATAAAATATCGACCGAATCACTACGTTTAAGATTAGTGCGAGTTGACCTACCAGGTGAGCCAGAAGTTTTGGTTTCATCATTAACAGACTTGGAATCTATGCTACTTCACTTTTTGCTGATTTATATCACCAACGCTGGGGAGTTGCAGAAGACCATAAAGTATTAAAAAGTTGTTTCAATATTGAGAATTATTCTAGTGTTTCTGTTGAAGGAATTTTACAGGGCTTACACGCTAAGCTATTGACTAAAAATCTTACAGCTACTGCTATCCATGATGCAAAACGAAAAGTGAATAAGCCTAAAAATAATAGGCTATATAAATATAAAATCAATTTCTCCTTTGGAATAAATCAGCTCAAAGATAATGTTGTGCGGCTAATAATGAACCTAGCTGATTTGGAGTTATACGAACTATTGATAAGTAAAATAGCAAGGAATTTAAGTACTATTCGGCCCAATCGTAAGTTTGTTCGAAAAGGTCGTAGAACCAAGCCAAACAAGTATCCAATAAATTATAAATGTATGTGGTATATCCTTAAGTTAATGACATTAATGAGCTTGCAGCAGAGATAAATATTGTTC
>Ga0115005_10003647_pt1 | contig 12303 bp, 10 predicted proteins | sample ArcOceMetagenome_FD_87163 | JGI IMG/M metagenome (GOLD analysis project Ga0115005, IMG submission 87163) | Marine eukaryotic phytoplankton communities from Arctic Ocean - Arctic Ocean - Greenland ARC118M Metagenome | ecosystem: Environmental > Aquatic > Marine > Oceanic | place: Arctic Ocean...
GAAGAAGTGCAGGAAATAAAAGAGGTGAAGAAAAAGCCTGCACCTTGGTCTTCGAGATCATCTCCATCTGGAACTTATGTGAGAGACCCAAAAACCGGCAAGATGGTGAATATAGATGAATAAAAATAAGTTAAAGCATATTTGTTATGTCAGATCTCGCTTGGTGAGATAAAGCGAGATCATGTTGATGGGCTAGCTGGATGATTAAGGAAGATGATGGTCTTTCTAATGTTCCTCCATTTTCAAATTTCTTCCCGCAAAACAACAGTGAACAGTTTTTTGTGACGTTTTTGTGACGAAAAAACATGCAAATAACGTGGATGAAAAGAACTATCTTCTGGCTTCCACCACCACCACCACCACCTACTGTACCACTCGTTCTGTAATGTATTGTGAATTGTGTGCAGCATTCTGCTCTCTAATCCCCAAACATATCATTGCAAATGTTCCTCCGTCACCTCTTGACAAGAGCTTCACTTGTTTCTCTCACAGTGCCACATCATCAACTAAACAACAGCACTGCAGCGCTAGTATTGGGCAGCAATAGAGGCACTTCGATAGCCAGACAAATGTCAACAGAAAACAGTGCGATGAACAATTCCACTTCAATGACGTCAATAACCACGAAACGAATTTGCTTTCTTCGCCACGGTCAAGCCCTCCACAATCCTCGAGCAGAGGAGGCAAAGGATAATGGCTGCTCTCACTCAACATTTTTGAATCTAATGCAAGAAGATGATGCATTCGACGCCCGCCTTACAACCCTGGGCGAATCACAAGCTTCGAAAGCAGGAGAGATGAACGCAGAAAAACTTGCTTCGATAGAGCTTGTGGTTTCTAGTCCGTTATCTAGAGCTATTAAAACTGCCGATTTGGCAGCTCCTGTTTGCTCCGAAAGTGAAACTTTTACCAATAGAATCTGCGTGGAGCACTTCAGAGAAATCAATGGATGGCTTTTGAATGCCAAACGTCGAAATCGGCTTGACCTCGAACAAAGTTTTCATGGATCATGGGACTTTAGTCTTCTTTCGGATGATGACGAGACTTGGACTGAGACCTTGGAGACTGAAGAATCTTGCGCTGAAAGAGGATATCTGGGTTTGCTTTGGTTGAGGGATAGACCCGAAGATAAGATCCTTACAGTGGCGCATGGGGTAAGTCAATTTTGTGTGTGTGTGCATTCAGCCGTTGCTGTGATGTGATAGCGATGTTATCATGAACCTTTGATAAATTTAACGCTGGATTTCTACTGCTTGTAATGTGAAATACAGGGGCTTCTTCGCTTTATCGCAAACCATACCAATATAGAAATTATCGATCAGCGACCTGAGGATAAAAAGAGGTTTGGAAATTGCGAATTAAGAGAGTATAGTGTATCTTGGACGACAGATAGTGATAAAGAAACAGTGACAGATGAACGGCCTCTTGTCATCCTAAATGAAATCCAGGATTAAATATCAAAACTGGTTGATCATTATTTTACACAAAATAGAGCGCTACACGCGTACACCGACGTACTGTATTCCTTTGTCTGATAAGGTTCATCAGATTGCCTACATCGTGGTCAACTAATGTATGTTCATTTTCAGTTGTATATAAGTTAAGCTTGCCAAATATCATCATCTTCCTCGTAAGCGAATTCTTCCATATTTTCTTCTTCATCAAGCATATCCCAGTCATCACCCTCGTTGAAACCAATCAATTCACTTGAATCGTCATCAAGATAACCACCCGATTGGAATGGTTTCCATTTTGTTGGTTCTTCGACCAGCATTCCTCCAGCCTGCTCTTCTTCGTATAATTTATCCTTTTCCAAAAGTTCGTAAGGAATGTAAGGATTCGTCATTCCAGGAGAGAATTCGAAATCAAATTTGTCCACCATAACAAGATCGCCATCGACTGCACCCCGACGCTCCAGCTCGGAAGCAATCCCGAGCGCCTCAAGTTGCCGTCCAAATCTTTCCACTGCTTCAGGATATTCCCAATGAGTCATCATTGCAACTTGTTCAATGTAATCTCCGTTCACTCGCCATTGTCCTGGATAAGCAGGGTCGCTCTTGATTGCTATAATACAGAGAGTTTGTTTGTGTAATTGTTAGAATCAATCGATACAATGTATAAAATAAAATATACAGGATAAAAGCACTGAAGATCTGATCTGGAACCCACACACACATCGCCATTGTACTCACAAAATGCATCACTATCGCTGTTCAAGGCAACCTTGGTGAAGTCAACTTGAGAAGGTTCCGGTAAATCCACCACTGGTTGAGCATCACAGAATTTCTTCAATCTTCCCATGAGTTCCTTTACATTCTCACTGGTGGCAGCTGAAATAGACAAGACTCTGGAATGCCCAGCTGCTTCTTTCAGCTGTGCCATCAACTCGTCCTTCATTTCGGCAACCTCGGTAATATCACATTTGTTGAGGACAACAACTTGTGCCTTTTCAGCAAGAAAATCATCGTATTTTCTCAGCTCTTCATTGATGGTGACAAAGTCACCTATTGGATCCTCCGATGATCCATCAACCACGTGGAGGAGAACTTTACAACGTTGTACATGACGGAGAAAGGTCGATCCCATTCCAACACCACTGGATGCTCCCTCAATAAGACCTGGAATATCGCAAAGGACAAGTCCTGCTCCCTCGTCTCCAATGTCACACACTCCAAGATTTGGAACAATAGTAGTAAAGGGATAATTAGCAATCTTTGGTCGTGCCGCAGAAGCAGAAGCTAAGAGAGTACTCTTTCCCGCATTCGGCTTTCCTAAGAACCCTACATCAGCCACCAACTTTAACTCAAGACTAACCCATCTCGCAGGTCCAGGCTCCCCCCTCTCTGCAAGCTTGGGAGCCGTCCTTCTCTGAGTCTTGAACGCTTCATTCCCCCTCCCACCACGGCCTCCAGTCGCAACCAACATCTCCTCCCCATCATACTTCAGCTCCCCCGCAACTTTCTGCGTGAGCATTTCCCTCACCACCGTCCCGGGAGGGACAGGAATCCTCACGTCTATACCCTTACAACCAATCTTCCCCTTTCCAATCCCATTATTTCCCTTAATCGCCCGAACGTGCACCCTGTTCCTCGAGGGTGCGAGGGTATTCAGCCCCCCGTCACAAACCAGAATGACACTTCCTCCGTTACCGCCGCGACCCCCGCAGGGACCTCCCATGGCAACACCTTTTTCGCGACGGAATGCTACGCATCCGTTTCCACCGTCTCCGCCTGTGACGTGGATGCGGGCCGTGTCGAAGAATTTCCATTCGGGGTCGTCCCTGATTTGATTGGAACTAGGGTCATTCTTTCGGACGGCAATTTTTGGTTGGAGTTTGTCCCAGTCTATTACATCTCCTGCTGGGAGAGATGTTGGAATGTTGTATTTGTATTTGTGCTGGGGAAGAACAAATCCTGTTGTGACGGTGGTTGATCCGAGCACGTATGCTACCGCAATCAAACTTGATATTGACAATGACGCCATTGTCTGGTATGCTGTGATTATTCAATAACTAAAATTTGAAAGATGATTGATTCGTTTCAGATTGTTTGCAGTTTTTTTGGATTGTTTCAAGATAATGTTCTTTGAAGTGATGTGCGTTTTTTTTTCAAAGCATTTTGCGATGAATGGTTTCCAGCTGTCAGCGCTCAAAATGGATGAACACAAGACCAGCGGGGGGTGAATTATAATATTTAGCCCCTTCGATTGGCTTCGCAAAGTCGAAAACCTTCGTTGACCTTCTTTTGTCATTTTCCAACCCACGACGGATCATCATTATTGATCATTGAACCAACTGAAAACATCTCAACAGTCAAAAGCAACACCATTCAACCAACTAGTTCAACTAACTAACTAACACAACACCAGATCAAAATGCAAGTAGAGGCACATGTAAAATGGGGCAAAGAAGTCCACAAGATAACCTTTGACGCAAGTGCAGGAGTAAAAGCCCTCAAAGGAGAACTTGAAGAAAAGACAAATGTCCCCGTCGACCGCATGAAGCTCATGCCCAAATCCAAGGGACTCTGGAAGGGACTGCTCAAGGACGACTTCGACCTCACCTCCATTGACTATTCCAAAATTAAACCACCCGTGACATTCCTCCTCATGGGATCTGCGTCTAAAGTACCGCTCGCTGGACCAAAAGTTAAGACGGTATTCGTCGAAGATCTTCCAGAGGAAGAAGCGGCCAAAATGGCTCCAGAACCATCGGGTCTCAACAATTTAGGCAACACTTGTTATCTCAATTCCGTCATGCAATGTCTTCGAACCGTTCCCGTACTCCGTAAGGGATTATCCCTAGGCGGTTCGGGCAACGGTAACGGTAACGGCAACGGTGGCAGTCTGTTACAAGCCATGAATCAAACCTTTCAACAATTGGAACGAACCGCTAGCGCTGTGTCACCCATGCAATTCGTCATCAATACCAAAATGACATTTCCACAATTTGGACAAACTGGGCCGCAGGGACAACCCATGCAGCAGGATGCGGAGGAGTTTCTCATGGCGATACTCAATCAGGGGGCTCAGAGCTTGACGGGAAAGGAACTGATTCAGAATGCCTTCCAGGGGTCGGGAGGAGCCGAGGTGAAGAATGAGGATTTGGAGGGTGGGGGGAATCTCAATCTCGTGGATGCGCTCTTTGGTGTGGATATGGAAGAAACTTACACCTGTGATGAGGTCGAGGTGGGATCGGCTGAAACTGGTGGAGAACCAGCAGTGGTCAAACATGATCTTCACCGTAAACTAGTTTGCAACATTCAGGGAGGGGGCAAAGCGCCTGTAGACTCATCCTCTACTGGAGGTGTCAACGTGACGCATATTATGGAGGGTATCACGCTCTCGCTCAATGATAAAGTCGAAAAACACTCTTCTGTCCTGGGGAGAAATGCAATCTGGACTAAATCGCAAAGAATTGATCGACTGCCCCCCGTTCTAGTGGTGCAGTTTGGGAGATTTTATTGGAAAGAAACTCCAGATAGTCAGGATCATACGGGTGTCAAGTGTAAGGTTATGAAACCGGTGGCTTTCAATGGTATTTTGGATATTTATGATTTTTGTTCAGAGAGGGTGAAGAAGGTTTTGAAAACGAGGAAAGATTTGGCGTTTAAGCTTGAAGAAGAAGAGATTGAGAGGAAGCTCAATAATGCCGGAAATGATGCTATGGAAGTGGATACAGGTGCAGAAGTAAAAGCAGATGCAGATGCAGAAACCGAGGATGTTCCCATGGATGAGGAAGATGAAGATCTCAAGGTTGCCATGGCCCTGAGCCTTGCTGCCGAAGGTGGTGATCAAAATGGAAGTGACGATAATGTTGTCATTGGACACGGTTTGCCCAAAGAGTTTCAAGGAAAATACGAACTTTTCGGAGTTGTTACGCACAAAGGACGTGATGCAGATGGTGGCCACTATATGGTGAGTATTAAACTTTGACTGCAGTTATTGTTATTATTTTGCTTCAGATTTGATGGATTTCTCACCAACAACGGTGTGTTGGCTGTATCATAGGGATGGGTAAAGGCAGAGCATCAAGGAGTTGATCACAACAACATTGCAGATACTGATGAGGAAAATGAAGATTGGTTCGTCTTTGATGATGACGAGGTTAGTCCCTGCAAGACCGAAGATGTCTTGAAATTGAAGGGTGGCGGAGATTGGCACATGAGCTATTTAAATTTTTATAGAGCGAAGAAGTAAACTTTTATACCGCTGATATTTTGCAAGGTTGGCAATGGTCGAGTTTGCCGAGATGGTGCATCTTTTCTTCAATCTGGTGACTACACGTAGAAATGCTCACAGGAAATATTTGGCATCAGTGATTTTTTAAATGTAGTATATACACGCGTACGTGTGTGTACACGTACTTTAATTCAGGTGTCACTCATTCTGCTGCTTTCATAAATGCAATTTTGGCGATATGTATGCCAAACTGTACATACACCTGGTACCAGGTATACATTTTGTGACCCCATCTCCCACTAGGTATACGAGCCCTATTTAATCTCGACATCATCGTAGACTTTTTGGATATCAAATTTACCTTCTGGTAAGAAAATAGGGATGTAATCCTTCTCGCCATTACAATAACCATGGAATGATTCTTTCTTGTATGAACCAACATTTAGCGATAGTATTGAACTGTTACCCGTAGCCGAAGACAGCAAGGTATCAAACTCTTTCCGTAACTTGAACCACTCACTATGATGTTGGTAACACATCTCCATATTCACAAACTTCGCATCGATACGGTGACGCTCTTTTCGGTTTTCTCGTGCCGTCGGACAAGTCCAAGGTTTCTTGCATGCAGTGTAGTGTAAAGTCCAAGTATTCTCTATTGGTGTATTCCTGCAATCCTCGCAAACAGCTGCAGTGCCATGACGCGGGTATTTCCGGCATTGTCCAATCGACCCTTTCCCTCTTGGTCCTCTCCAAATCACGTCAGCTGCAACTTGGTTCCAATGGCATACATTTAGCTCAACAGCTGTATTTGGGTGAAAATGATCGTAAAAATATGGTACTACACCTTGGAATGCCTGTCAACGTGTCATTTATTGGGTGGGAGTGAGAGATGGAACAGTATGATAGGTGAGCATTAGGAAGGCTGCAAATGATACGAGTAAGTTAATAAGAAAACAGAACACGATCACCCGCACTTTGATCTCACCATGCCTCCGACCCAACCTCCAAACCCAAGGCCTCCCCATCCACTGTCATTGTTAAAACCCATTGTAAAATTTCCCTCCAAGATGATGTCCATGTATTCGTTGAAAGCATCTTGAGAAGGTCTAAGAACTAGGAACCCACCCTGCACACCAGCAACTTTCTTCCAGGGCCAACTGCTCGTGTAATCTCTCGTAAAATAAGCATCTATCCGTTCTGGCAACGCGGCTCTATCCTCCTCCCATTCCAAATCGAATCTCTCCCTGGCTCTTCTTCCAATCTCAGAATCTTTTGTAAAAATCATAGCATCGAAAAGATCGTCCATTGGCTTCAGGACAATCTTGTCCAAGTCAAAATGTGCCACAACTGGATGCTGCAACAATGTATATGCATACATTTTAATAAACTCTTTACTTCCACAACACATTGCTTGCTCTACTGATTTCCGATACACTTCTCCTTTTATCTTGGATCGATCGATGGGCGTGCCTCGAATGATGGTCTCGTATCCCGCCTTTTCGAGGGTCGGGGCATGGTGTTTGCAATCCTCGTGCACAATCGCATACATTTTATAACTGTACTTTCCAGAACTCGCAGGGTTGTGGATGCTATTCTTATGTATTGAATGGCGGAGGATTACGGCCGCGTCGAGAAATCCGGTGACGCTGGAACCCTCCTTGCAGAGGATGAGAGAAGCGACGTATGCTGGGACCTTGTCTGCTCTTGGGTCCACAGCACCATTGTTCACTTGCATAATATGATTGGCATCGTTCACATTATCGTGATCGTGATCAGTATTAATGACGTCGGATTTCAATAATATATCTTCCATGTCAACAATTTCATTGTTACCCCCTGCGAGGTAGTAACCACTCAGAAGTAGAATGGCACAACACACGAAAAAGGATGACATCAAGATTAGGCTCATGAGACTTCCCAAGGATCTGTTGCGACCTTTACGGCGGTTCAAAGAGGGAGGTGGTCTTGCCCTGATCATTCTAATTGTCCGCAAATTCTTTAATTGGGTAAAGCCAAGGTATTGCAGTCTAAGAGCAATGAGACAGCGTGAAAAGTAGGACGGTAAGCTATGATAGGCAAGCTCTTCTGCTGTTCTGTGTGGTGCTATGTATGATACTTTGTATGCGTGCTGTCTATTTTTTGGTCAACGAACACATGCAAACAATGGATTTTGTGACATCCAGCATTTTCATCCGTTCAAAAAACTTTAGGGGGGATTTAGAAATTAATGTGTGATTTTGCGCCGCAACAAATTAGGGGGTTATGTCTTTTCCGCGCCCACTTTGAACTTGCAGGATGCAGGATGCAGGCAGGATTAAAATCAAAATGGACAAGAAGAGGTTGAACTATATTTATGATATTCGTTGACGACTACTCAGAACATTCTTCAGAACATCCTTTATTCCCCGGCACTGGGAGGAGAGTAACATGGAAGAGGAACGGCATTTATCAACCTTCTGCTGATCACTCTTTTGGAAAGAACACCCAATTTCATCTTAGATTGATTCAGGCGAATCAATCACACACTCAACCACCCTATAGTACTAAAACAATAGTTTTAAAATCCTATTGGCAACAGAAGAGACCCCCTCGTTGTCCTTGACAATCAATAGTTCCTTGTTTCCTACATCTACCAAGCACCTGCTTCTTAATATACACTCTGGTATTGTGATACTACCCTATGGGATTACGAACTGTGATATGCCTTTGGTGCATTACCGCCATTCTCTTGGGTGTAGTGATCGGTTTTGGCGTACCGAGCATCAAGAAATCGAATTCGTGGAAAACTGCTATAGGTACAATCATCGAGGTGGATTCATGTGTTCCTGACGGATACACCAATGGCGTCGCTGAGTATACCGCCAACGAGAATGAATTTAACGTAAACATAGTTTGCTCTGGAACAAGCAAAGAGGTGGGGGGTGAATGGGAGGTGTGGTATGATCCATCATCTCCAGATATGGCAGTTGATGGGTCTTTCTACAATCTATGGACCATTCCATTGATATTCCTTATTGCGTCGATAGCGTGGTGCATAGCATCTTTGGTGTTTACTGGGAAACAGGTTTGTTGTCCAAAAGAACCATGGTCGTGGGCCGGCGACAACAAACCATATTATTAATAAGAAGAGATTGAGAAGAAGACGGGGTGTCATATTCTTCCTTGCGTTCGAAAGTCTTCTGGGGGTTCAAGAAGGACTTCGTGTGGTGTTTAAAAGTACAACATAATCTTCGTTCTCTGTGGTATTCATACTGTGTACCTTTTCCATGAAACCAATGCGAAGGTAATCTTAACTTCACATTTAATTCATGGTAATCCAGTTTTAAAACGAAGGTTGTATTATTCTTGTCATCGTGGGTCCAAGACCTCGCTTCGGTCAATAGATCGCTGCACAAAAACGGACATGTTGCACCCCTTCGCGCCCCGATGCTTCATTCATTATTCATTCACTTCGAACTTTTCTGCCACTCCGATGATGCGATACGAAGACACTTTTTTATAAATAAGTGTTTGACTTCAAGCTTCAAAAATAACAGGACATTGGTTGTGTACCGGTAAAAGTGAAGTCAAAATGAGCTTCTTACAGGTGCTGCAGAACCACCAAGTCTTCTCGCTCCTGCCTGCACGAGCAATGCAATGACAACCATCTGTACTCATTGTTGAACTTTCCAAAAAGATGCTTGAACAAATGGACTGTTACTCGGAGCCCTTACTGGAATGCTACTGTGCATCTCCCTCCCCCCCTTCTGAAAACAATGACGACAGTACACGTACAACACAGATACACACAAAGACATTGCCAGATTATCCCCCAAAGCCAAATCCATTCGGACCAATTGTAGGAAATATGAAACATGTGTTTTCCTGCAAGTACAACAAAAACTTCAAAGGAAAATTATTCATCGCGTCAAAAGCTGTCTGCTTCCGACGCACAAAAATTCTGAGCCCCTGGAAGATGGCTACAGTGATCATCCCATGGGACAGTGTGGTTGAAATTTATGCTGAAATTGATGGTGGCGGTCATGAGATGATTGCAATAAAAACAGGCGATGACTTGATGCACGAACTTGAGCATTTTGATGTTGATATTCTCGTTGTGAGAAATGCTTTGAGTAGCATATGGAAAGAATGCAAAGATAAACAGCACGATGAAAGGAATCACGGTGCTGTTCAACAGTTTTATCGCCGCATTTGTCTGTTTTTTGAATCTAGCTATTGTGGCACAGAAGTACGTGACGAAGAGGTGTCAAATCGTACTTTGCACGTTAATTTACGAAAGGGAGATTTTGATGTTGAGACGGTGTGGTCGGAATTGTACAACTCAGATGATGAAATGTTCACGGAGAAAGTAATTGAGGTAAGTCGGACTAGAAAGATAGATGCACCTCAACTTATTCTACGACAGCCATTAGTCTTATTCAAATGCGCTCTCCTCGTGAATGGTAAAATGCTAGGAAATGAAATTGGCAATGACCTTGGACGAATTCTTTCATCAATTCTTGAGTGATGACGCCCCAGCATCTCTTGTGTCTCACCATAGAGCAACAGGGGATTTTGATGTCAAGACGACAGAGTGGGAGGATACAGATAACATTTCCAAGACACGCTGTATATCTTACTCTCATCCTATTAGTACAAAGATATCCATGGCACCCGCTGCTGGAAAAGCCACCAAATCCCAAGTGATGCAGAGGTTTGGGGATCATGGTATTTGCATTGATTCAGAAATACGGACCAATGATGTTCCACTTGCGGATTGTTTTTATATAGTAGACAGATTAATAGTTGCTTCAAATGAGGAGGGTGGAATTTCGCTCACAATCAAATTCGGTACCATTTTTGTGAAGAAAACTATGTTCAAATCAGTAATCAATGCCGCATCAGTGAATGATGTTACTGAGTTCCACAGAGGGTTCGTTGCATTTGTTCGACACAATATCAGTTAGCAGCTTCCTGCATTAATAAAGATCATCCACAGAAATATATTCCTCGTTGTCAATCTCCACCGTTCCAGAACAGTAAACTGTGTCATCATTTATTCTGACATTCAAACTCGATTTCTTTCCCATCGCCGTGCCTTGATACATTACAAACTTGCCATTATCCCCAAGAATCCCACCTCGCTGTAAACTAGAAGCAAGAGCTGCAGCTGCGATCCCCGTTGCTGGGTCTTCAGGATACCCTGATGCGCGAGGAAATTGTCTACATTCATACACATTTGTCATTTTCATCTCACGAGAAGGGACATTTTTGTATAAATATAAACCAGTGGAGCCTATAGAATCACATAACATTCTAAATTCGTCTTTTTCTCTCGGGTTCGTAGCCATGTGAAGACGACCTAGAGATTTTATGGGTACAAGTGTTTTATATCTCGCCACACTCGCATTCAAAAACGGTAACGGTAACGTTGTTCCCCTACTAGAATCATTTTCTGGCATTACATCATTCATATTCAAACCAATCTGATTCAAAAGCGAAGCTATTGTGGTATTTCTTTGTTCTCCACGAAGCTCCATTTCTTGCAAATCATTTGTCATTCCTATTTCGACATTTGTGTCTTGAATCAGTGCAGTATTCTCGACGCCTCCCGCTGTGACGAAATTGACGTGATCAGTATCCGATTCCGATTCCGATTCCGATTCGAGGACTGCTGCTAATGCTGCCTTTTGCCATTTCGGCTGTTTTGTCAAGGCGTAAGATGCCCCCATTGCTGCATGTGCACAGTACGATACTTCTTCTCCAGAGGGCATGTAGAAGAATAGTGTAGGTGTAGGTGAAGGTGTAGGTGTAGGTATTGGTCTTGGTGGAGGACTTGATATATCATCACTTTCATCGTCAATGGATTCACCATCAGTTGCAAAGTGCACCATGACACTTTCCCACGCACAAGTTCGAGCAAGGGATGAACGAATGCTTTCAGCTGGTTTTTGTTTGGAGTCTGGTAAAAAGAATACCGTCACTGGATTCCCCCCAGAATTTTTGTGAGCAAAAGCTCTTGCTGCTATGGAGAGGACTTCCTTCATTGCGATGTGGGGTAAGGTTTGGTCATAAACGTACTGTAAATGAGACAAGCAAGTAAATTGAGTGTATTGATACCACAGAAGGTTGTCGCTTGCGACTTGTGCCTGCTGGGTGCTTGGTGTTCTTTTTTTGAAAATCATTGCGCATCAAGAACGCGCATGGCATCACCGTTTTGCTCATCTGTCGACCGACGAATGAATGAATCTTGACCATAAAATGAAGCACGATGACAGTACCTCCACCACCACCACCTCCTGCACCGGCACCTCCTGCACCTGTCAACCCCTCCAATTCCAATCCCAACTCAGAGCTATCAGCAGAGCTATCAGCAGAGCTATCAGGAAGAATTCACAAAGCAGCATCATTATTGGAGACCAATCGATGCCTGGAGACGGAACACGAGGCCGCTCTTCACTTCGCCGCTACTTTATTGTCCAATCCTGCAGGTCTGCCGCATGATGATAATACACGTAAGAGGGGTCACAGTAGTACTAACATTCGTGTCCCTGCAGGAGTGAAGGATGCGTGGTTGGCCCTCTTGCAAAACTCCAACGCTTCCTTGGAAAATAGCACCGCCACTGCTATGAATGGTAATACTAC
>Ga0115005_10003648_pt1 | contig 12303 bp, 10 predicted proteins | sample ArcOceMetagenome_FD_87163 | JGI IMG/M metagenome (GOLD analysis project Ga0115005, IMG submission 87163) | Marine eukaryotic phytoplankton communities from Arctic Ocean - Arctic Ocean - Greenland ARC118M Metagenome | ecosystem: Environmental > Aquatic > Marine > Oceanic | place: Arctic Ocean...
TAATTCGTTCAATATATTCACCAAGAGCAGAGCAAAGAGCAGCATCTTTAGTCGCACCTTTACCGTTTGTATAGCATAAAGGTGAATCAGCATCTCTTATATGAACTGACCAAACATGGGGAACTAGATTTCTCCAAGAAGCAATTTCTATACTAATCCCAATCTCTTTTAAGAGGGTGCTCATTTTTAAAATAGTTTCTTCAAGAGAGCTATCTTTTCCCTTGATCATTGTTTTTGAGTCTAAATTAATAGTTTGATCAAACATTAGGTTCGAGCTATCTTCTGCTAAATCTTTTGGAATAATTTTAAAATCTGGAGATGCTTGAATTACTTTTTTTACCGTACATCTCTCAATCGATTTTAGAATTCCCTCTTTATCACGAGCTGAAATATTTTCAGGTAATTCAACTTCAATTTGAAAGATTTGTTGATAACGATTTTCTGGATCTACTATATTATTTTGTTTAAGTTTAATATCATGAGTAGAGATATTTCTTGCAATACAATAAACTTTGACAAAATAAGCAGCGCATAGGGCAGAGGAGGCCAAGAAATAATCGAATGGACTGGGAGCCGTCCCATCGCCTTTATAACGAACAGGTTGATCAGTAGTAATTGTGAAGTCGTCAAAGTTGGCTTCAAGTCTTAGATTGTCTAGAAAATTTACGTTAATTTGCATGAAGCTCAAGTATCATTTTAGAGACTTTCTGAAAAGAGATAGCTCTTAAAAAGTACATATTACACACCTTGTTATCCCTCTGATTGCGGCAATTTACATTCGGCTTGTTTTCTCTCTTGATTCTCATTAAAATGAAGCTAATTGAGGGGAAAAAATGAAGAAAATTATTCTGTTATGTTTGCTTTTTATTAGTTCTCAATCTTTTGGTTGGGGAAAAATTGGTCATAGAGTTGTCGGTGAAATTTCAGATTCATACCTCACTACGAAAACTAAGTTGGAAATTAAAAGCCTTTTAAAAAATGAAACATTGGCCCAAGTGAGCGTATGGCCTGATTTTATTAAGTCGAATAAAGAGCTTAGAGATAAATATAACCATTATCATTATATGAATTTAGAGAAAGGTGATTCTATAGAGAAGCGCTCTTATATTAATAAAAAAGGTGATATCTTATCTGCAATTACTCTTTTCACTAAGCAGCTAAAAAATAAGAAAAACTCTGTTGAAGATCGAGTCATTGCTTTGAAATTTCTTGTTCACCTTATTGGAGATATTCATCAACCCCTACATGTCGCGAAAAAATCAGATAAAGGTGGAAATGATATTGATTTAACTTGGTTTGGAAAAAAAACAAATCTTCATGCAGTTTGGGACGATCATTTAATTCAAATGGAGGAGTTGAGTTATACTGAATATACTAAGCTTATCAATCATGTTTCTCAAAAAGAAATTAAAGAGTGGCAATTGAGTGATGCAAAGATTTGGGCAGAGGAATCAAATAGTTATTTAGATAAAGTCTATAAATATAGAGTTGAGAAATATTGGGAATATTCTTACTCTTATGACCATATAAAGTATTTAAACTCTCGGTTGCTTAAGGCCGGAGTGAGACTCGCAGGTCACCTTAATAATATCTTTCAATAAAGATTGTAAGAAAAAGATGGTCCCCTAATTCTAGAGGACCTAATGTGGTGTTAAAGTGTGAGTTTACCTTTGTCTTGTAGTTGATCAATTATACTTATAAAGTGCTCTGCAGGGTAAGCACCTTTTACTGGGATACCATTTATGAGAAATCCAGGAGTTCCTTGAAATCCAAACTTGTTTGCCTCTTTGATGTCATTTTCAATGATTGATTTTACTGTTGCCGAATTTAAATCTTTTTTCAGCTTAATTTTATCTATCTGTAATTGATTTACTATTTCATTTAGAAATGTTTCACCTTTACTGAGCTTTGATTGGTTCATAAAGACTTCATCATGAAATTGAAATGCTTTTTTACTTGATTGTAGAGCAATGGCTTCGAAATACTGAGCTGTTATCATCGCCTGTTGATGAAAGTTTAGAGGTAAATGTTTATAGATAAATTTAATTTTTCCTTTGTACTTTTTATTTAATTCATCGATGGTATAGCTTGATTTTTTACAGAAACCACATTGAAAATCTGAGTATTCAACAATTGTGATGGGAGCATCTTTAGAACCCTGAAAGATTCGATTAGGGAGAATTTCAGGTGTAAGAGGATTATTGATATAATTCTCAATTTCTTTTCTCTGTTCTTGTGCAAATTTTTCTCTTTGACCATCTTTTGCTTTTTCGGCTGCACTCTGAAGTGTTTTCATAAACATCTCAGGGTTCTTTTCTATAATATTAAAAATTATCTGAGGGTTCTCTTCAAGTGTTGACTCTATACTTTTAATATTACTTGTTTGACAAGATGATATCAGTAATGATGCCAATGCCAGTATTCCAATTTTAAATAACGTAATCATATTATCTCCTAAGATTTACTTGGTAATATGATTATCGGCGAAAAAGTTTTGAACTGAGTCAGCTTATTGTCAACTTTTTGTTATTTATGATCAGGGTTATATCGATAGCCAACCCCTCTAACTGTTTCTATTATATCATTTGTGAGCTTTTGTCTTATTTGTAATACATGTGTGTCAACTGTTCTTGTTGTAGGATAGTTTTCATATCCCCAAACTTCATCAAGTAGTTTTTCTCTTGAAAAAACTCTTTTTGGATTTTTTACTAATAAATAGAGTAGATCAAATTCCATTTTAGTAAATGTCATTTCTTTTTCTTGGTAATAAATTTTTCTTTCTTCAAGATTGAATCTTAGATCTTTTGAAATAAGTTCATCTAATTTTTCTTCACTGTGTTCAGTTTGAGATTTAGTTCTAAGTTGAACTCTTATTCTTGCAATAAGCTCTCTAGCTTCAAAAGGTTTAGTTATATAGTCATTAGCACCACTTTCAAGACCTATAACTTTGTCAATAAGATCTGTTCTAGCAGTTAACATAATCACAGGAGCATCATTTTTGATCACTTTTAAAAGATCAATTCCTTGTCCGTCTGGAAGCATCCAATCAAGTAAAATGATATCATAGTTTTTAAATTCTTCTTTTGAGGCATCTTCAAAAGTTTGAACAAGAACGACGTCAAAACTTTCTCTCTTTAATGATTCTTTTAATGCAGGCCCTAAGCTTAAATCGTCTTCAACTAAAAGTACTCTTTTCATGATTTATCCTTTTTGAATTCTAGCTTAAAGCGAGTTGGATTATTTGTTAGTGAGATATCTCCACCAATTTCCTTAATTGTTTTTGAAACTATAAGAAGTCCTAGCCCCAGACCAATTGATTTTTTATGCTTTTTCTTTAATAGTTCTTTAATATTCTTAAATTTTATTTGCCCTTGATCTTCAATGATAATTTCATAAGCAGTACTTGTCTCCATGGTTTTAAGGTAGACTGGTGGCTTTCCATATCTTTTTGCATTTTCGACAATATTAGTAATGATCATTCTTAACCAATAGGGATCTGTATTAAGTCCATAGTCTGATTGTATCTCTACTTGAATATCTAAGTTTTCATATTCATCCTTTATATCGAGAATAAAATCTTTTATAGAATCAATTTTTTCATTTTTAATATTTATGATTTCTTTACCTGAAGTTTGTAGGTAGCTTTGACTTTTTTCAGCTAAGTGTTTTAGACGATATATTTGGCCTTCAATTTTTATAATTTCTTCTACGACGTCATGGGGCATCGTCGAAAGGGAGTTGTTTAGTTGATCTATTTGTAGAAGTAGTGAGGCAATTGGAGTTCTAAGCTCATGAGTTAAAACTCTGAGGGCATGTTTCTTTTTCTCGTCTTCAAAACGTCTAAGTTTAAAGCGATTAAATAGACCTCTTGCAGTTAAAAATAAGATGATAATAGTAAAGATGAATACAATGTATGAAGACTGTGAAACAAAACTTCTTAAGTTGTGGGGTTTTTTATTCCAACATGTATTGCCAAGAGTAAAACTACAATTTTTTAAATCATTGGATAAATTAAAGCGTGCACGATTGAAAAATCTTTTGGCTTTGTGAATTTCAAGTATATAATATTTTAAATTTCCAGTCGCAATAAAATAGAAGTTCTCATTGCTAAATACTTTTTCTCCATTAATAATTTTTTTAATACTTTGTTGATCTAGATGCGTCATAAATCTTTGATCAGCATTTACAGTCCATTCTATTGATCTTAATTCATCAATATGCATATATCTTGCACCAGCTTCTAGCCATTTTAGTCTCTCCTTAGCTCCACCAAGCATTTTATATCTCATAAATGCGTAGGTGATTCCCGAGGGATGAATAAATGGAGGAGTTTCAAAGTAATTAGGGGGAAGGCTTATAACTTGATTACATAAATAGGCGAGCCAGAGAGTTTCTTTATTTAAATAACTTGAACTGAGCTGTTCGACTTTGGACTTTAGGCATGATGAAGAATCTAGTTGAAAAGATCTATTTGTCTGCAATGATGGACTTTGGCTTAATAGGGCAAGATGATTAATGGTCGGATACATCGAATTGAGATCAAGTCTGATGTGTGGTGTCATTTCCTCTTGTAGTTCAATATGTAATTTTTGAATTTCTTTTATATCTTTTAAGTCTAGGTCAGAGTCAGATTTTATTGAATAGCTAATATTTCCCGTTAAATAGGCGAGGACTAATGCAAAAATAAATAGAAAAAACTCTAAACGCATAAGATAATTTATCAGATTTAGTTTGAAATTTGTCAATTTTATGTCAATTCTCTACAATATTAATATGTTTTACCAAGATGGGAATTAATGAATCTAATTAAAGAAATTCTACAAACACTAATAGATGTATTTTTTTATCTCTATCCAACTAAAAAACCTTCTGAAGATGAGTTGAGTTCAGTGAAAATTATTGCTCACAGAGGTTGGCATGATAATAAAAATCACATTGAAAACACAATGGAGAGTTTTACTCGTGCCTATGATGAAGGTCTTTTTGGAATAGAACTAGATTTAAGATGGACTAAGGATTTAGTTCCAATTATTCATCATGATGAAGATTTAAATAGGCTTTGGGGAATTGAGCGAAATATTGATGAAATGACTTTTGATGAATTAAAAGCCCTTGTCCCTCAAATTCCTTCTCTCTCTTCTGTTATTGATCATTTTGGAAAAAAAATGGTGTTATTTATTGAACTCAAAGATTCAGGCTTAAAAGAAATTGAAAAGAAAAAAAATATATTAAAAAAAGAGCTGGAAAGTCTAGAACCATCAGTGGATTTTTATCTAATTAGTTTAGATCCTGTTATTATCGATTTATTTAATATTTTTGAAAATAGTACCTATTTATTAGTGGCCGAATTAAATATTAGTTTATTAAGTAAAAAAACATTAAGTAAAAAGATTGGTGGATTAACGGGGCATTATCTACTCATGACAGAAGAGATGAAATCTACTCATAAAGAAGTTCGTCAGAAGGTAGGAACAGGTTTTATTAGAACGCAAAACTGTGCGTACCGAGAAATCAATCGTCATATCGATTGGATATTCACTAATCATCCATGGAATTTAAAGTCCCTACTGAAGCCTCGTCGATAATGTTAAAACAAAATCTTTAATTTCTTTTTTGTCTTTCTTGTTGATTCCGATAAATTCAATTCCATAGCCATTAAAATTCTCATGTGCTGTAGGCTGTACTCTTCTTATGACTGCATTCAGTTTTTTCGTTTTACCATTTAGATCTATTTCTAAATTCATTCTATGTCCAATCGGATGAACATTTTTAGTTGTAAAGTATGCGCCACTTTCTGAAATATTAGAAATTCTTGTCTCTATTTTTTCTCCATTATCTTCAACAATCGCAGTTACACTTGCTGCAAATCTAGCTGTGTCTCTCCAAATCCTTCTCGTTTTATTCCAAAAAGGTCGTATATGCTCAGGTGTTAAAAAGTAAAATACGAGTGCAGAATTGAATATGAGTAACAGGGTGTTCGATACATGTGGAGTTTGCTCTACATATGGCCATGTAAACTGCTCATAAGTAAAGAAGCTAATCATGGTATAAATTTGAAGGGCAATAAAGAAGAAAAAACTCCACGTCCTAACACTTAATAGTGCAAAACCAGCTAAAGGAAATAATAACCAAAATTCAAAATTGGCGAAAACTCCTTCCATACTCATGATGGTTCTAAATAAAATATCAAATTCAAAATTTGTTTTCATTTTCAAATAAAATATTTTGAATACAGGTTCTAAGAATAGTAATGCCGCAAGTAAGTAAGTGGTTGTCGATCTTTTTGACTTTGCTGCTTCTTGAAGTCTAACTGATATTTTATGAGCAGGGTTTGTTTTATTCAGTAAAAGCTTTACAGTTTCATTAAACATCGAGTTTAAAATTGCTTTAGGTAAGAACGAAATGAATGTTTCTTCCATCTCATCTTTTAGGTGATTTAATATATCAATATTAGAACTCGTTAATAGACAAGGGATTTGAAGGTGACTTATAAGTTTATAAATTCTTCTTACCGAATCACCGGGTAGATCATCAATATCAACAATAAGGATAGATGGAACTTTTTCAGTTGAAAACTTTAAAGCATCTTCAATATTATCTTTTGTCATAACTTGAAATTGATAATAAGTGTTTAGGTTATTGAGAATATTTATTTTAGTAAAATTATCTCTTGATAAGACTAGAGCAGGCTTATTGATATAATGATCACTTCCCTTAGCAATTGGTTTGATCATCATCTCATTATTTAATGTATTTGCGGTGCTCATATAAATCTCCTTTATAGGAATATATTCGGATAATTTTTAGATATCTTGACTTGAATAGTTGTGTATTATCTATTTTATATGGAAATTATTAAGTTTCTTAATCTTTTTTTGGGGCATGATGTCACTTTTTTCACCTTTATGGCATTCTGCCTTTCACTATTTAAGTAAAATCAGTGAGTTATGTTGGCACGAGATTCGCAATAACTACTATGAGAGTTAACATATGTTAATTGATTTAATGAAAAATTAAGGAGATAAAATGAAAATTATTCTGGTAACTTTACTACTGATTTCAACAATGACAAATATCTATGCCTGTGAAAAGGGCCAATGTATTGAAACCCCTAACACAGATACTGAAATACAATATTGGATTTTAGACACAATTGTAAAATAATTAAGCTTCAACTCTTTTTTCGTGTGCCTTTAAAATACATTTAATAAGTTCTGAAGATTCCATATTTCTAAGCTCAGCTGCAGAAATCCTATCATCTAGTATTGGTGATAAAATATCTTCATCAATTTTGTTCGTAAATTGTGGCGTTTTGTTTGCGCTTAATTCATCAACTCTATCAATTGGAGTAAAATGCGGAACTGTTTGTAGGATCTGAGGATATTCATTAATCATATGATGAATATTTTCTACAACTTTACAAAATCCATCTAATTCTGATTTAGAAAATGATTCAGTTGGCTCAATCATGAGACCGTAAACTTCAGGGAAGGCCACTGTTGGTGCATGGAATCCAAAGTCTAGAAATAGTTTACCAACTCTTGCAATTGCATTCGGTTTTGGCGTTTTGGCACTCGCTATTCTCGCAAAGTTCTCATCACTTAGTGTAAGAATAAACTCATGCATTCTCGGTGTGTTCTCTGAGCCTTCAGGTAGAACAGGGTAGATATCTTTTAGCTTATGATAGAGGTATCTTGCATTTAAGACAGCAATAGCACTCATTCTTCTAATACCATCTGCACCTAATGCTTTGAGGTATGTATAAGCACGAACTTTGTGAGCAAAATTTCCCGCATGTCGATGAAATGAACCTATGGATTTCTTTGTTGCCTTGAATGTATAAACACCATCTTCAAGATAGACTTGCTTGCCAGGTAGGTAATCCATTAGCTTTTCAGATACTGCAACAATTGCATCTCCTGGTCCACCACCTCCATGAGGTATTGACCAAGTTTTATGAAGATTATTATGAACTGCATCGACACCAAGTTTATTTAGATCAATATGTCCTGCAATTGCGTTCATATTGGCACCATCCATATAGACAAGTCCGCCAACACTATGGATTAGGTCAGCAATTTCTTTAAATTTAGTTTCAAAGATTCCTGCGGTATTAGGATTTGTAATCATAATACCAGCAATATTTGATTGATAAGTCTCTACAAGAGTTTTTAGTTCTTCAAAATCAATTTCTCCAGCAGAATTGGCATTGATTGTGATGATACCAGTAAGCTTTCCATCAACTTTTTTTGTTTCGTAACCCGCCATTGTCGCTGTCGCTGGATTCGTTCCATGTGCAGACTTAGGTATTAAAATAATATTTCTTGTTTTCTCTTCTCCTCGATCTCGATGGTAGGCCTGGAACATTTTTAAACCAACTAATTCTCCTTGAGCACCTGCAAGAGGCTGAGTCGTTAATCCAGGGAGTCCTGTAATATCTTTGAATATTTCTTGAATATTATACAGTAACTCTAGGTTTCCTTGAACATCTTCAAGTCTTGCTTGTGGATGGGTTAGTGTAAACTCATCTAGACCTGCGGCCCATTCATTTATCTCAGGGTTATACTTCATTGTACAACTTCCTAATGGATAAATACCATCATCTGGACTTAAGTTTTGATTCCCAAGTTTAGCGTAATAATTATAAATGACATCATCATCTAGTTGAATAATATTAAAGGGAATTTTCCTTTTAAATTCTTGAGAAATAGAGTTGATTTGATTTGAAATACTCTTACTTGCAAATTTCTTTTTAAAGAAATTAATAAATTTTTGAAGACCATGTCCATCTACAATATCCGTGACAGTCACTTTTAATAATTGTTCTTTAAGACCAAATCTATTTGTTAGGTTAACTCCAATGTGTAGATCTTCTTCTGCCGCTTGATTGATAAGTTCAGCTACATCAGTATTCAATTTGAGAACAAATTCGTTATAAAAACAGCCCGAGTACAAAAGATCGACACCTTCAAATAAAGTTAGTTCTTGAGCAAGTTTTAAGGAATTTTCATGAATGATTTTAAATGTCTTATCCAACCCAGCACTTCCTCTTTCCAGAAGAGATGCTCCACATAGGGAAGCAACAAAAGATTGATTTGAACAGATATTAGAAGTGGCCTTTTCTCTTCTGATATGTTGCTCTCTTGTTGAGAGAATGATTGATTTACAAGGCCTTCCATTAATATCAGTTGTTTTACCAATAAATCTTCCAGCGGAAGATCTAATCATTAGTTTTTCATTCTCATTGTAGCGAATACCAAAGATACCAAGGCCTGGACCTCCGTAATTTGGTCCTATTGTCATGGGCTGTCCTTCTGCTACAAGAATGTCAGCTCCAACACCTTTATCTCCCCATGCTGCAGGCTCTTTTAAGCCTGTGTTAGCGAGGGAGAACAGATCAACCATAGCAATAACGAGAACATTATATTTATGACAGAGATCAGTCATTTTATTGAACTCTTCAACAAGACCTAGGTTATTTATTTGTGGAATAGCTAGAGATGCATACTCACCAGTTGCTAGTTTTTCTTCAAGTTTTTCAAGATCAGTTCGACCTGTCTTTTTATCAATCGGTGTGAAATCAACAATTAGAGACGTCTCAATTGATTGAGTTTGTAGAACCTCTATGTCTCCAGGATAAATAGCTTCGCATACGAGGACTTTATTGAGGTTTTTCTTAATTCTAGTACTACATGTTAGGGCTTCATATAAACAAGTTGAACGCTCATAGAGTGAGGCATTTATGGCTTCAAAACCTGTTATTTTTGAAATAAGATTTTGATAAATCCAAAGAGTTTGCAATGTTCCCTGACTTCTTTCGGGTTGGTAAGGTGTATAAGCTGTCGATAGACCTCTGATTCCGGCCACTCTTGGAACAGATTTTGTTAATTTATAACTATGAAGTCCATCTCCAATAAAATTAGTTTTTAAATGATTTTTTTTGGCAATAGTTAGGATATTTTCTTTTAAGTTCTCTAAACTTAAACCATTTTCTATTTTCATACCATCATGGAGTATTTCTTTTGGAAGATGAGAAAATAGATCTGACAGATCTTTTAGACCAAGAGTTTGAAGCATCTCTTTTTCTTCGTTAAGATCTACACCAATGAAATGTTTAAAAAATTCTCTTTTATTTGTCATATAATGCCCCTTTAAAAAACTATTTTTAACATAAATTCTACTAAAAGTAGTGTTAAAAAATTTGCTTTATGTGACAAATAATATATTAATGCGTGATGCAAATTATAAAGGATAATATTCAATTAAGTTTCGAACAATTTAGCGGTCTTTTTCCAAAAGAAGCCAATATTTTGACTGATAAAGACTATCAGAACACAAAACTTCAAATAGATGGTCCAAGAATAAAACTTATCTATAAAGAGTTTGCGCCTATTTTTATTAATATTGATTCAGAACTAGAGCGACATAAAGTTTTTTTTTATAAAAATTCTCCCTATAAAGAATTACTTGCTAAGGCCCTTGGAATTAAAGCTCAGCGTAAAAATATAAGTATTTTAGATGCAACAGGTGGCTTTTTAGGAGATTCACTCTTGATATATGCCATAGGGGTTGATTCATTGGCTATTTATGAGAGGAATCCGATTGCTGCTATGCTTATTTTTAATGCCATTGAAAATTCTAGTGTTGATCTCGATTTTATTTATCATGACAGCATGAAAGAATTTACGAAATCTTTTGATGTCATCTACTATGATCCAATGTATTCGGATAAGAATGAAAAAACTGCGCCAAAAAAAGAAATGAGCTTTTTTAGAGAAATGATCGGTACTGATTCGGATGCAGAGGAATGTGCTCATCTTTTATTTGAGAAAGCAAAGTCTAGACTCGTGATTAAGAGACCCATAAAGGCGGGTCCGCTAATAGATAAGGTATCCATGAGTTTTAAGGGAAAATCAACCAGATATGATGTTTATCTAAAAATTGAAAATTGAGATAAATCTGTTATAGTGCTTCAAATTAAAAAAGGATAAAAAATGAAATATGATGTTTGTGGAATCGGTAATGCATTAGTTGATATGGAATTTAAAGTGGATGATAGTTTTTTCACTGAAAACAATATTGAAAAAGGTCTAATGACTCTTGTAGAAGAGGATCGTCAAAAAGAATTAATTGAAAAATTACATCTCGCTAACACTGATGAATTAAAAAGACAGTGTGGTGGCTCTGCTGCAAATACGGTCATTGCTGTTTCTCAATTTGGTGGAAAATCATTTTATCAATTTAAAATAGCAAATGATGAAACAGGACATTTTTATCTAAATAATATGAAAGAAAATGGTGTAGATACAAAAAATAGGGAGTCAGAGCTCCCGAATGGTACTACTGGAAAATGCATGGTTATGGTTTCTTCTGATGCGGAAAGAACGATGAATACTTTTCTAGGTATAACTGGAAGTCTTGATACTGAACAGATTGATGAAGAGGCCATTAAAAATTCAAAGTGGATTTATATTGAGGGTTATTTAGTAGCAAGTCCAACAGGACAAAAAGCCGCTGTAAAGGCAAGAGAAATAGCTCAGAAAAATGGAGTGAAAACATCTCTAACAATGAGTGACCCAAATATGGTCAAATTCTTTAAAGAGAATATGAAAGAAATTATCGGAGATGGTCTAGATCTTATCTTTTGTAATGAACATGAAGCAATGGACTTCACGGAAACAAATAATATTCTTGAAGCAAGAGAGCTTATGAAAAAATTTGCAAAAACGTTTGTCATTACTCAAGGTAAAAATGGTGCATTAATTTGGAATGGCGATATGTTTGTTGATATCGAAGCTCATAAGGTCGTAGCACTTGATTCTAATGGAGCAGGGGATATGTTTGCAGGGGCTTTCTTATATGGCATAACTAATGGACATAGTTTTGCATCGGCTGGGGCACTTGCTAGTTATGCTAGTTCAAAAGTGGTTTCTCAATATGGGCCAAGATTAGATTGGACTCAGGCAAAAGATGTTTTAAAAAACTCAAACGCTAATTAGTTGGATTCAAAGTGCTCTTTTCAGAAGAGCACTTATTAAACTCTCTATCTCTTTTGTTATAAGATAGACAAAAATCACTTTCTCCTTCTGCTGACTTAATTTCAATTCCATTAAACTTTGCAGTAATAATTTTTGCTTTAGTAATATCTAATCTATGATTTTGACAGGAATTTCTCGCAGCTTCAGCACATTCAAATTCACTTTCGGCTCTTTTGACTCTTGTGCATATTTGTTTACCACCACATTTGGCAAAACTAATCTTCTCCTTTCCAGGACAAGGAGTTCTATTATAAGTAACTTCGCA
>Ga0115005_10003650_pt1 | contig 12300 bp, 6 predicted proteins | sample ArcOceMetagenome_FD_87163 | JGI IMG/M metagenome (GOLD analysis project Ga0115005, IMG submission 87163) | Marine eukaryotic phytoplankton communities from Arctic Ocean - Arctic Ocean - Greenland ARC118M Metagenome | ecosystem: Environmental > Aquatic > Marine > Oceanic | place: Arctic Ocean...
GTTGTCGCCGTCATCGTTGAGGGATAACATGCGGTGTATTGCGTTCAATTGCGCTGATTTTAAAGATTTCTTTTCCACCCCAATTCCAGACATTTTAAGATACTTTTGCTATGCGATATTGAGTAGTTTGATGGTTTGTTTGGAGGAGTGTACAAGTTCAAAGTGCGATGCTTGATTGAAATGAAGGATTGATACTCAACGGTGGCACTGTCATTGTCTCGGTCTTTTTCCGTTGTTCCTCCCTCGCGAAAAAAAGAAGATTCTACACTAACCCGTAAAATAACGGTTGCTGAAAACCCAGTGTTTGTTTATTTTTGTTTCATAACTTTTGGGGGTTGGACTAAAGTACGCTTCTTCCAGTCTTCCATTTCGTATTTATTTCTATGCAGATTCAAATATTGGCACTTTTAGTAGATCAGCACGTGTTCGATCCTGTTAAAAAGGGTTTTCCACGCACCTTCTACACCAGCTGAGACAAGATATTCTTCATGGAAAATTCTAAAGATATGTACTATGGATTTGAGAGAGACTCTCGAGAAGAAAATGATATATAGCAGGTAACAACTACGTGTACATACACGTACATGCCAGTGTATAGAACATGAAACAAAGCGTTCATGATAAGGATTTCTTGCATCCCCTCCTTATTTAGTTGAAAATACATCTTTCTCTCACGGCAGTGAGGGAGGAAAGGGTTGTAGGTTTTCTCCAGCGAGCCTCACAATATTAATTAGTCACCATCATCATCATCAATAAGGGTAATGAAAAGATCCGACTAACCATTTCCTACCCAGGGGGGGCATTAGGGGGCCAAAAGGTTAAAAAATGTAATATCACCACAAATTTGTTACATGAAATCATACAAATGGTACGTGTAGGGCACCTTCATATATAAATGAAGATGATGTATGTTGATTATCGAAGCATTTCAACTTACCCCTGTCGTGCTATTACACTATTCATTGACCCATCGTCATAATTTCATAATTTCCATTTTAAGACTTTTTCGGGAAGTTACTATTTATTTACTTTTACTATGTACGAGCGTCGTATTGCAGTTACACGCCACGTATTCATGATATCAAATAATGCACTATTGTAGTACTGAGCATAATCCTGTTGAATTGTAGGCCCATTGATATCGATTCTCCGAGACTGGCCACGTACATGGCGGCGTACCGTGCTGTCTTTCCTTGCCTCGACCAAATGCGTGTGAAGGAACACGATCTGTCCTCAAAGTGTTGCAGGATGGTGTTGGCACTGTCACTGCTACGAGTACAACTGCAACGGAACATCGGGAAGACTTTCGCGGGGCATCTAGCTCGCTAGTTAGTGCGGGCGGGCGGGGCGCCATCCCCCGCTAGGCACTATTTATGCTTGCAATACGGTTTACCCAACAAACCAAAGGGTAGGGTCTATTTGATTAAGCAACCTGAACAGATTTTTAACTCCCTTAAAGTGAAGGGTAGGGTCTGGCAGCACCCAAAAAAAGGGGTGTGATGGAAGGGTCAATAATCGTCAGAAAGGGATTCTCAGGAGGTTTCTTCACGTTTTCGCCTGCACTGTTGTTGCTACCGCTCATGATATTTTCTGTACTATACGTATTACTTCGGTTCTTGGTACACGAATGTAGTTGTGATCTTTGTGAAACAATTGTGATCTCTTTCGAGTATCAATGTTACATATGATACCAGGAGACTGCACCTTTTTAATTAAGACTCCTCTATTATAAAAAAGATCCCTTTTCTAGTTTTGCTTTTCTACCTGCCGGGCCCTTTTCCGAGCTCGAGCTCCCTACCGTCGGGGGCACGGCATTGGGACAACATTATTATCAACAAATGATTGAAAGTTCAAAGTTCAAAGGTGGTATGTACTGTACGTACGTATGTGCATTTTACAGACAGAAAACCGTGTTTAATAACCTCTTTCTTCCTTCTTATAAATACTATACGTCACCAAGAAAGACATACTGTATGCTATGTGCGAATGTGCATGCTCGCACGTTCAACGTGTGTACAGACAGAAAATCGACCTCTTTCTTCCTTCCTAGTACTAAAACGTCTAGTAGGAAAAATAAAAGTACGAAATTAAAAGGCTAAATGACAATGAAAACAGATGAAAATCGAACTTGAGTTTTGTTTGGTCCCTTCTTTTGAAATCGAAATGAATCCTTTTTTATTCAAAACGATCCAAAACAACATGTGCAAATCCCCATAGGAGGTGGCCCTTTCTTCGATGGCTAAGATTGCTTCAGTGGAAAACCATTTCACCGCTGACGTTGCATACAGATCGAGTCCGATATTAAAGAAACAACTAACTCCTCCTCATTGGACGCAGGACATTGAGACACACTGTGAACTATCTAAGATGACTGTGAACACGATGAACAGTGGCAAGAACATTGACATTGATGCACCCGACTTTAGTAATGAAGTTATACTAAAGATAATCAATTACGTTGGTGACATCAAATGTTCCCAACGTGATTTTGAGAGCGCTTACTCATTATATGATCATGTGTATCAGATTCGGAGAAATTTTCTGAATGAACATCAGCATCACGATACGATCATGGCTTTATTCAATGCCGGAAAGTGCCTGCACTGCCTTGGAAAAGTTAATACTGCGCACCGCTACCATGATTTATTCCGGCGGTTAATTTTGTCATCACCACATCCAGATATATTGACTAAAGATACCATTCTAGCACTTCAAAGCATTGCTTGGATGTATCACCAACAGCGGTCATTAGCGCATTCAAAGACATTCTATGAATTAGCTCTCAGATTTGCAATCAAAGTATTTGGCAAAAGTCATACAGCAACAGCTCGGATCCTGAACCAATATGGTAACCTTAATTTTGAGCTAGGTCACATGAATCTGGCCCTACAGTGTTACAAGGAAGGCCTAGTGATAGAAAATACACTTTCTGCTTCCGGTCGACATTATCAAGATCTTGACATTTTGACAACACTCTCGAATATTGCTCAGATCTATGAATTAGTTGGAAATCCGCAAGAGTCCCTTCGGTACTACCTAAAAAGTATTGGAGTGCTCAGATCAAATAGAGGTGAGATGTCGCAGAGACGAGAAAGGTTGGGACAAGCTGCTGATGTTCTCTCGAATATAGCACGCCTGCAATGCACCATGGGACGTCCCAATCATGCCCTCCGAGCTTTTACCGACGCCCTTCGCATCCAGAGACAAGCATATGACAACAATCACATAGCTGTTGCAATTACATTGAACGAGATGGGCGTAATATATGGAGCTCAAGGAAAGACCCAATTATCTCTACAGTGCTTCGAAGAGAGTATCAGAATTCGCCAGAGTTGTTCGAATGACCCTCTCGAACGTGATATATCACCTGTACTCTTCAACATAGCTCGTTGCTACCTTCAAAAAGGTGATTGTAAGAGTGCTATCGCTCAGTATGAAAAAGTTGTTCATATAGAAATGCGTAAAAGAGCAGATCGAGATAGGGATTTAGAATGGTCTCCAGAAGTTCTACTTGATGCTCTTGAACATATGGCAAATATTTGTCATAGCAAACTCGGCGAACCTCAAAAGGCTTTAGGTTGTTACGAGAAAGGGGTACACATATTTATGGAGTTAGGTCCTGAAGTTGTACCTCTTGACACCCAATCACGGTTCCTTGGAAGTGCTGGGAATATCTGCCTCGAGTTGGGGATAGTTGACAAGGCAGTCCGTTTATTATCCGAAACGATGCGTGTCAACTTGGCAGCAGGTTGGAGATTCAATTCAAACATCAAAACCTCTGGATTTGATTTTTCCCATGATATTAGCCAGCTGCCAAGAGGAGCCCCTGCTGCGTAGTCTAAGATTACATTTTGGTCTTACTTGCTGTGCTGTAATCATACATGAAACATGAAATAATGAAATTGTGACGTAATTGTCAACATTATATTCGCATATCATAGTTATTACACTACAGTACTATCGTAGGGGAACCATACTGGAACCACAACGCTTGTCTAACTGTGTCTAAGACTATAGTTTGGGCTTAATTATTGAAGGCATGCTCGCCTCATTTTCAGCGCTTGCTGAAATAAATTCATATCTGTTCCATTTACAACTTTTACAATTCTCGCATCCACGTATCCACATCGGTACCCAGAAGATGATGGAGATGTTGACAATGAAGATGGTTTTCCCAGAGGCACCGAGTTTGGATTGTCACCGCTTACATCCTGCGCACCACACTTTTCACGCATATCGGTAGCCCGAGTTTGGCATAGACCGACAAACTTTGCAATCCTGTCCAAACCGTGACTATATTTTGTGCCTTCATTCACATTACCGTAACTCACATCAGCACAGTTAGTCCCTATATTATGTGCATTTCTCCTATTTGTATTATTTGCCGTTGACTTGGAATGAGACGTGATATCATCATCATCATCACCATTATCCATGAGAACAACACAACCCATGACCATAGTCAAATCACCTACTTTGCAACCATCGATACAAGACATGTTGGTGATATCCACTACAACCATGTTCATTCCCCGTCGACTCTTTTGTCGCATATCGTCTTCTATTCTTGATGAGTATGCTTGCATTTGTGTTGGACGAATTGAGTTGAGCTTTTGTTTTCCAAGCGATGCGGATGAAGATGGTGCTTTGCATGCACCCATAGACGTTCGTGTCGATGCAAGCGACGATATCTTCCCATTGCTGCTTGTAACTTTATTTCCAATAATGGAAGAGCGATCTTTACTGCGCCCAAGTAAACTATTATGATTCGGTTTGACAGTGATCAATCTCCGTTTTTTACCCGATAATAGTTGACTTGTGCCAAGTTTACTCCTGCTTCCTTTATTGACTCTGATATTTTTTGATTTGGCAACAATACCATTCTTGGAAGAAAATTGATTTTGATTGATTTTGGGAGTAAACGTACTTGTACTCGTAGGCATTGGTGTCTTTTTCCGCGGCACAAATAGTGCATCACCGAGTACAATCCAAGAATGATTGTTGACATTACCACAACTGCTCGCGCACGGTTTAGGATCGCATTTGTCATTGATGCTATGTGAATGTGAAGAAATTGAAGCTGCATTTGTAGTTACATCCATTTGCATCCCGACGTGCATGTGCAATATGACACCGGTGACACGCACATGTGCGCCATTTCTTAAAGACTTTTCTCGACCGATATGTTTGGCATTTTTCAGATGGATCGATTGAGATAGTTCCGGTATGGTGAGTATATCAGCTGATTGGAAGGATACATTTCGAGAGGGGAGACGTTCGACAATTGGTAATTCACCGCCACCGCCACCAGTACCATTATCTATTTCTGCATGAGAATTTCTACTATTTGTACTTGCAGTAGTTGTGCAACCCGTAGGCATTACTTTTTTAATTGCATCATTCTGCTGCTGTTCTCGATGCACGTCTAGTAGCAGGTTATTTGTCTGTTGTTCTGTTGGATCAAGATTAAATGAAGGATGATTATTTAGAATCCGCACTGGTACATCTCCATCCGGTTGGCTGTTAGCATCCTGTTGCTGCATACGCGAAATATTTGTAATATTTATTCCGTTTGCTTTGTGCTCATGCTCAACAGTATGAGACTGTGTACTTATGTCGGTAGAAGTACCGTTTCCGGCGGCATGCATATCATTCATATTCATTTGACTCCTGGAAATACCGATAAGCTCATCACGCTGATGATCGTGGTTTCCTGTATTGTGCTGCTGTCTTGAATTTATTATGACATCGACAACTTTATGAATAATCATTCATAACTCATAACTACTTGAACTGGTGATGAGGTTCAGGGAGGTCTCTCTTCTTGTCGTTCTTGAAGGAAGATGGAGGGAGCGGAGAGAGAGGGAGAAAGGGAGCAAATCCGAGCGCAGAGCTACTTTAGTCAAAAGCACGACTGAATTATTTTATTAAAACGCACACGCACACACCATTAAATGAATCGGACCAAGGACCCAAGACCCACAAGACACCCAAGAGAAACCATAAACGATCCACTGCAGGATCTCGACATCGCTCACGCTGGGAAAGAAGCAAACTCTCAAAAATCTTGAACAAATCGAGAAGCTTTTAATTGGATTCAATCAAGCTCGCCGCAAGCTTTGATTGTTTGATTGATTGATTGATTGATTCAATTACTATATCCAACCATCAGTCAGTACTATGATGGTGGCAACACCAAAGGAATCCTCTGTTGCTAAAGGAGAGAGAGTGCGTCGTGCAAGTGGCAAGCACATCACGTCATCGCCAATCACACTCAAGAGAAAACCTGCCAGTCGCACCAATACTAGTACTACACGCAGTGTTGGTGTTGGGAAAAGGAGTGACAAGGACATCATCCTGCTTCTCCACAACCACTTCCACAAAATTGGCAAGAGCAACGTCGCCGGATTCCATTGGATGGACAAAGAAGGAAACGGTGCCGTAACATCGGGTGAATTAGTAAAAATACTAAAGGAAGCAGGAATATCTATAACCAACGCCCGGGCAAAAGAGCTGATTTCCGGATACGTCACATTGGAAAGTGTGATGGATATTCCTGGTTACATTCGATTCATGGCGAGTGCCTACACTTACAAAGATGATTAAGCTTAAAAGTTAGTAGCGCTGCATCGGACATCAGCGGATCATATTTTATCATCAATAATAATGCAAAGGAAGAGAGGAGGCACTTCCAAACTTTAACAATTTCAAAAAATGAGGCCCGATGAGATCTGATCTATCGCATACGAGACTGAAAAAGGAGGCATTTTTATTCATAAAAATCATGTGAAAGAGATGCAGATATACTTATCATATCGTGCATCATGATAGTATTTATGCATACCGTAGATTTTTACCAACGTTACCTACCTCTGCATTGGATTTTCTGTGAAGCAGTAAAAAATCACTAGAAATCAACGTTTATCAAATCTTCTTACGCCTACATAACACTTTGTTGGAGGCAGAAATGGAAAATGCATGGCGCTTTGCCTATTTGTAGTGATTTTAGTCACAGAGACTGTAATGTAGTGTTACAAATGACACACTCCTTTTTCTTATGTGAAAAAGAAAAATGAGGAGGGGGGGGAAGGCAAGGGGGAAGGTATCATTCGTACAGTACAGTTCATAATACGACAAGTAAAGTATGATATCCCTTGATGATACGTTACGTAGACTTCTATTCTAGTAGGGAGTTCAAAAAAGTCGGAGTTTCAAAAACTGCAGAAAGAGGGTGAGATATTTTCAACCCCCTATTCTCCATCATCTTGATTGAATTCTTTCTTCCTTCTTCTTTTACGATTCCGCCGGTACTTCTAGTTAGTAGTTGTATGATTGATGAAACCTTCTTTCGCTCACGTCGTCGTACGTTAGCGTTTTGGGTTCTGTTCTCATTTTCATATTGTCGTGAAATGAGAATCTCCAAAAGAAATACACGGGCTTGTCGCTATATAAACAACTAAACACCCAACACTTATAACGTGCACTTCCCAATACTGTTATTTGTGCCCCGCTGAGCACATCTATTCTGGGAATCTTATTGCTGTCACTTTACATACAATAACTCACAATGAAACTATTAGAAATTTTGAACATGAAGGGGAAGAGAATATTAACTTCAAAAATCCATCATGATGCAGTTGAAGAAGAAGAGGTCCGGCAACCTTGCGACGACAACGAACACACCACGGATGATGACGACTCTAGCAATTCCGACTTTAGTTCTCGTTCTCGTTCTCGTTCTGCCATGAACGTCAACCTGAAAGCTAATGCCATTGGCAATGCCAACGGAGATACGGTGGTGTCACAAATGGCAGGCGACAACGGCCCTATTCATACGAATGGTCCTAATAAAGATGCCAGTGGTGATGGTGATGGTGATGGTGACACTTGTGCAGCTGACCAAAGATCTTCACCATCGAAAAAGATGAAAACCTCACCAAAGTCAAAACCTCCTAACAATGCCCGTGCCACACAAGTCATCAGACCTCCAGACTTCTTCCTCCCGCCGTATCTGAGACGATATGTTCACCACAGCCAAGGAGATTTCTTCGTCTCGTCATCGTTCGATCCTCGTCTCATCGCGGAACTAATGTACGAGGGTTTCCTACCCATTGCCTCACCGAGATATTTAGTACCCAAGTTGCACAAACACCGTTGCGTCATTTATCCGCTTCGAACACAAACCAAAAATACCGAAAAGGAAAACGCCTCCACCCCGAATTCCACCATATCCGCAATCCACATTTCCAAAAATGTCAAAAAGAGGGCAAAAAAGTATACCTTCACCATCAATCGAGCTTTCAATCGTGTTGTAGAAGGTTGTCACAATCAGCATGGGATAGGATGGCTCTACGATCCCATAGTCCGCGCCTTTCAGGATATACACAATCGATCAGGATCTGCACCTCGATCCAATAACAAGAGTCAAACACAAACATACGCATTTCCAGTGAATCTATATTCCATCGAAGTATGGAATGCTCAAACGGGAGAATTGGCAGCTGGAGAATTAGGATATGCCGCGGGAACTATTTACACCAGTCTCACAGGATTTTCGATCGAAAACAGTGCCGGATCGGTGCAGTTGGCGGCTCTGGGGCAACTTCTGTACAAAGAGGGGTTTGAAATGTGGGATCTGGGGATGAAATTGGACTATAAGATAGATTTAGGAGCTAGGGATATGGAGAGGACGGAGTTTGTTGAGAAGGTTCGGGAATTGAGGGGGAAGTCGAGGAGGATTGGAAGTGATGGCCGAAGTGATGGTCCATTGGACTTGATTGCATGTGACGAGGAAAAGAATTGTAAGAGTATTATTACTGGTGAATGATTGTTACAAAAGGGATGTCGCAGTTTGAGAAGTAGATGCGAGTACATGCAGAAAAGTTCCGACAACTCTAGAATAGGATCTTATGAGTGTCAGCACCATTTGAGTGCACCGGTAGAGTGAATCCGATTTTAGGATCTGCGAGAAGAACAAGTACAAAGACATGAACACGAAATTATCATAGTGTAAGTGTAACGAACTACATAGTAATCTTTATTACATTTACCATGGTCTAAGTTTAGCTTTTACGAGTAGGCAGGCCTGGATTGGCACAATTTCTTTCACTTTTGCAAACACATATCACCACCCAATCAAAGTATGTTCATAAAGACGAATAAGGCGTCGAAGAATATTACCGACGAGAATCTCCTGATACTCCTGGTCAATGGCATTATCATCCCCAGCATTTGTAAGGTATTCGTTCAAGATATCGTTCACGCTAACCTTTCCATCGCAAATACCCAATAGCTCCCCTTCTAGTTCATCCAAGAGTGTGAACCACCCCCCATCCCGTTCATCGTGCATGGGGCGGTCTGGCATGGATACGCGTGTGGTAGGTCTTACATCCTCGTCGCCCCCAACAACCGTGAATGTCGTCTCGTACTTTACTGGACCTGCACGTTTGGGGTTAATGGCGGGAAGTAAGACTCCATCCTTTGATTTTTCACCTAGTAATATCCGAACGTCAGCTTCCTTGCGCCGGATGACGTAATCTCCCATAATAAGTATCTCAATTGAACCCATTGAGGAAAGGAAAGTCCGAATGGCATTTTCTGGGGTTTCTACAATTGGTTCGCTGGGAAGGGTATTGAAGGATGTGTTTAGTACCATTGGTACACCCGTTCTTTTGAAAAAGGTTTTAATGAATTGATGATAGGATGGTTCTCCGTCTTCAGTTACAGTTTGGAGACGAGACGAGCCGTCAACATGCGTGACAGCTGGGATCAAACTCCGTTTTTCTTCTTTTACCATTGCTGTCATACTCATAAATGGACTGATATTACTGGTATCATCGAGATCATCTCCAAGGTCAAACCAGTTCGCTGCTTCTTCTGAGAGGCAACTAGGGGCAAAAGGTCTGAAACTTTCTCTCTTCTTGACACCCTCGTTGATGAAACGCACTAGACCCTTTTTGCGTGGATCTGCTAGAATGCTCCTGTGTCCCAATGCTCTTGGGCCGACTTCAGATCGGCCTTGATACCAGGCGATGACTCCACCCGATTCAATCTCCCTGGACATTATGTCATACTTTCGTTCATCACTATTGACTAATTCTACGTCAAGCCATGCAGACGTAGCTTCAACTGCCCTTCGAATGTCGTCGTATGAGTACTCAGGGCCGAGATACGGAGAGATTGGTTCCGTCCATAACTTCGGCTTTGGACTGGTAGTATTATTTTCTTCTTCTTTTGAGATCGCTTGGTTGCCAAATAATCCGTATGCACAACATCCAAACGCAATACCATCATCACCAGGGTAGGGCGGGATGAACACTTTTTTAAATCCAAGCTCACGACTAAGGCGTCCATTCAAAACAGAGTTCAAAGCTACTCCTCCCGCAATGCACAAGTTCTTTTGATTAGTCTTGGATTTGCAATATTTTACGAAATCCATCATCACAGTTTCTAGGTCGATCTGCAGGCGATATGCAAGGCTGATAGCATCCAATGCAGCATTTGTAGGCAACTGGTTCTTACTTCCTGACTCCCCATCCTCTTCATCGCCAAGAATTATAGAATTGTCATCAAAGTCGTACCGTCTCTTCCTCACCATGATTCCCTCTTCGTCAAACAGATCAGGGTCGTTGCGCGCAAAAAGTGGTGTGTTCATCATATACGAACGGTCAATTTGCAATCCATCATCGCCATCTTTATAGATCTTTCCCTTTAATATGGGATTCACCAGCTTTGCTGCAGTAATTTTATCGGACTCGTCCCCACTTGGTGCTTCCCAAACATGACCCATCCAAGGGGCAAGCCCCATGACTTTACCACAGGCATTCCAGTCTCCAAAGATGTGCGATGATGCTCTAGAATATAGCGCCCCGGCACTATCCATATTTTCAAATCCGTGATTGTATAATGCTGGTGGAGTGATTTCTTCAGTGAAGCGTTTGAAAACAGGCTTTATAACCGATGAATGTCAGTTGAATTCTGAAAAAATCACACGAGTTAAGTTTTGAACTGAAAGCGAGTAGACTTACTTTCACAGAAATACCATCAGCAGTCTTTTTGAATTCATATGCACTTTCGGCTTCTCTCCAATCAAATACACTACTTTTACTTTTCTCGCTAATATCTTTGGGAATACACTCATATTCTCCCTCAAACAATAGATCGCTGACGTAATTTTCATCATTCTTCTCTATCGCTGCTTTCATAGTTCTATAAGTTTCGCCCATCCCATCCATCACCATCACCAATCCTTCATTAAATGGAGCCTGACAGGCAGCACTATATGCATGTGCTAAATGATGCGATATCTCTATTTGTTCAGCATTGTAGAGAAGGTTTTCCTCATCAGTATATCCACCCTCTGAACCACCGTTAATACCCAACCCAGTTTCCCATTCCAAATGATTTATAGATTTCTCAATTGGCAAAACGCGATGGTGGTGGTTGTTTACCACTACTTTAACAACATTGTCCAAATCCAATTCCAATTGATCAAGACATTCTTCTACCAATGTTGCAACATTTCCACTATCATGTTTCTTCCTTGTGCGGCGTTCTTTTGCAATTGCAAATAGCACTTTTCCTGTCGATGCATCTGCTGCACATAAAGTGGTATCATGAGAATATTTGTTCAGACCTAAGATGATCTCTGTATTGGGTGGAACAGCAAGCGAATTGAGATTCGATGTAAATGGGTTTGCGCTCTCTTCGTCATCGTCGTAAAATGAAGCATCGAATGGCGTTGAAAATAGATGCTTGTTGATTTGATTGCCGGAACGAGAAAATCGCAATATCGATGTATCCACATTTGTGAAGGAATCAATTTGTACGAGATACAACGACGCAAGTAAAAATTGAATCTTCATATTAGATTCAATTCAGTTTTGTAAGCAAGGCTAAAGGTAGGTATCCAAAATCATGCAATGAAATGTGCAGTATATCCAGGAACTATGCATTTCAATCTTTTTTGTAGATTTGAAATCTGTGATGGCTGGCTGTCGCGCGCTTCGCCGCACACACACGCGACGCCTCAGAAAACACTAAGACAATACTAGGGACTGAATTAGTTAGCTATTTTACCGCCTAAAAATAACATGCCGTATTCAAATAAACTATCAATGGACACCCCAACCTGCCAAGAATCAAAAGATCTTCGGCCCCCCGGGCGAAACCCCTTGCCTGGGGGTCCCCTTCCGTCTTCATATCTCTGGAGTTGGGCGCGGTGGCTCAATGGTGCTCTAAGTTCTTCTAAGTTCATGCTAAGATCATCCGCGCATGATTTTGCGCAAAGAGCAGTCACGA
>Ga0115005_10003652_pt1 | contig 12297 bp, 2 predicted proteins | sample ArcOceMetagenome_FD_87163 | JGI IMG/M metagenome (GOLD analysis project Ga0115005, IMG submission 87163) | Marine eukaryotic phytoplankton communities from Arctic Ocean - Arctic Ocean - Greenland ARC118M Metagenome | ecosystem: Environmental > Aquatic > Marine > Oceanic | place: Arctic Ocean...
TCCAAAGCAAACATCCAGCGTCTTGAGAATGCAGGATTTGAGTGGAATGTTTCTAAGAAAGTTCCTTTTGATGAGCGCCTCAAAGATCTTATGTCGTTCAAAGCAGAGTTTGGGCATTGTAATGTGTCTAACACCCGGTCAAGAAACATTAAGTACTATTCTCTGGGAATATGGTGCAACAATATGAGGATGTCTTACAAAGCTATCAAAGAGGGGGAAAGTCTAAGTCGCAAACTGTCCAAAGCTGATATTCAGCGTCTTGAGAATGCAGGATTTGAGTGGAATGTTTCTAAAAAAGGTCCTGCTTTTGATGAGCGCCTCAAGGATCTTATGTTGTTCAAAGCAGAGTTTGGGCATTGCAATGTGCCTCAAACACGGTCAAGAAACAATAAGTACTGTTCTCTGGGAATATGGGGCAAACATGCAAGGCAGTCTTACAAAGCTATCAAATTGAAAAGAAGTCCAAGTCGCAAACTTTCCAAAGCAAACATGAAGCGTCTTGAGAATGCAGGATTTGAGTGGAATATTTCTAAGAAAGTTCCTTTTGACGAGCGCTTCAAGGACCTAATGTCGTTCAAAGCAGAGTTTGGGCATTGCAATGTGCCTCAAACAATTCCAAGAAACAATAAGTACTGGTCTCTGGGGAAATGGTGCGATAATGCGAGGCAGTCTTACAAAGCTATGAAAGAGGGAAGTAGTCCAGGTTGCAAACTGACCAAAGCTAATATTCAGCGTCTTGAGAATGCAGGATTTGAGTGGAATGTTTCTAAGAGAGTTCCTTTTGATGAGCGCCTCAAAGATCTCATGGCATTTAAAGCAGAGTTTGGGCATTGCAATGTGCCTGGAACACAGTCAAGAAAGAATAAACACTCTTCTCTGGGGTTTTGGTGCAGTAATTTTTAGGCAGTCTTACAAAGCTATCAAAGATGGGAGATCTCTAAGATCAAAACTTTCCAAAGCAAACATGAAGCGCCTCGAGAAAGCTGGTTTTCAGTGGCGTTTCAAATGATATTTACAGACTTCGAAATTCATGCAGTATTTCAACGTGATAGACACCTGGATAATCTTACAGAACAATTTGATTATAATGTTATTGATTATATTCATGTACGTGTGCTATTGGATGGACTCACTCTTATCTTGTTTCGTTTGAGTTCGCAGATTTGAGATTTTTGGCAGACACACACATCTTGATCTTGCGAAACCTCACTCTTTCTCTTTTCTTCTCATCTTCCCCAAAACTGAGATTTTTGAATTCAGCTAAATAACTCAAACTTCAGTCAATCCTCCTCAAATTTCAAAACATACAACAACAACCTAACCTTCCAACACAACGATCAACGATCACTTGGGAACAACCCCATACATACCATACCCACGGCTGTTGAAACTAGTAGTGCGCTGAAGGTGCATCCCTTGACCCACCAACAAGGCCAAGAATAATTAGTACACTTACATACACCACGTAGCAACAATGTCGTGGAATTCATCAGAACTACTATCTGAAGATACCCAAAGCGACCAAGAAGGTCCTCCGTCATCTCCCACCAAACCATCATTTTCTTTCCATAGATATCTCGATGAAGTGACGGGCGATGGATCCTCTGATTCAGAAGATGATTTGTCCAGGGATTCAGGGGTAATGGGTGGTGTGTCTTACGATCGGGGTGAAGACCAGGAGGGAGGAGATGGTGGTTCCAATGCTGTTGCTCTTACTGTCGCTGTTGACGAAAGTGATGAAAGTCGTACTGTAGATCACGATGATGATGTAACCAAGGCAGAACAAGATGCTACAGACATGGAAATTGATGAATCAGACGAAAACGTTAAAAGTTCTTCCATTTCACCAGGAGATGAAACGTCTAAAATTGAATTGCAAGCAATGACAGAAGTTGATGTGAAGAACGATAGCTCGGAAGATGCTGACATGAAAATGGCACCAGAACTAGAAGAGGAAGTGCCAAAAGAGGAACAAGCTCAAGAAACCCTGGATGATAAAATCATGGCAAAGTCACCTGAAAAAGAGAAAAATACCGAATTGGAGATGGAATCTATGGACAACATTAGTCCTGGTACCGTTCAATCCCCACCGCATGTACACGTACGATCCACCTTGCCCACATTTCCACGTACACCGCAAAGAACTCCATCCACTGCCACTACTAGTATCTTGTCACCGTCCCAAAAGAATACAAAAACACCACCATCCATCAAACGCGTGCGAATGTCACCCCTCACCAAAACTATCCCATCCAAACGACCGTTGAAAACTCCACCTCGAAGAAGCCAGCAATCGCAACCACAATCGCAATCGCAGTCTCAATCCAAGAGACCCAAAATCATAAGTCCATTCAGTCCCAGAGCGAGAAGAATGAGACTACATTCACAAAACTTAGGGCAACAAAATAAATCAGCATCAAAAGCTCAATTTAGTATGGCACCCAGTCGCAAAGTATCAATTTTGGTCAACATTTCTCCCCATCTCAATGCCCCCATTACATCCAATGACGAGGAGAATACTCTATGCCTCTACCCAAATGTCGCAGTGGATGATGGTGCCATGTCAAGTACAAATGTATCAGTACTAAACAGTCCTACGCGATCAATCAAATCTTCCTACTCTGTTACTTCCGAAATGTCTATTTTAAACAAGGCTGGACCTGGGCAGGAAATAATTCTAGTCAATCCAACTGCATTTGACGAGGTGATTCCCACCTCTGTCACTGTTGAAACTGCAAGAGTTGTGCAGCATTTTAGTAATATTGTGAGTGAGGATTGGGTGAGAAAGTATAGGTTTGATGAAGTTTGTTGGCCGGGTGTGAAACAGTTGATTGGGATTAAGAAGCAGACTACGAATGCCACCATGGAAGATATTTCTAGAGCTGCTGTTGCGGATGCTTTGGATGGGGGAAATGCAGTTTTATTTGGTTATGGAGTTTTTCAGAGTGGGAGAATGGAATCCATGTTTGGATCTATTGCGGGGGATGGAATAGATCCTTTAAATACGCTTAGAGGTCGCACGTCGATCGGGCTTGAGTTGGGACTACTTGGGCTATCAGCTTCCGCGCTTTTGGATAAACAGACAGGGGATATGAGTGAGATGACATTCAAGATAACAATGGTTGAAATTCTTCAAGACAACGTGTTGAGAGATTTGCTCATGGAACCGAAAGATGCGTCAAAGGAATCAGAGTCGGCCTTGAAGATTCGCCATCCTGATATGAATGGGGCCATTATCGAAAATGCAACTGAATTATCCATAACGACATTGGCAGATCTGAAAATTGTAGTCAGGAGGGCGTTTCACTCGAGATATAACTTGAAAGCAAGAAAAATGGTGGGAGGACGAGGCCATGTTATTGCTGACATACATGTGTTTCCAAAGGGTGAACAGAAAGTTCAAAAGGGGCAAAAGAAAGATTGCAATTATACCTTGCTGAAGCTGGTTGACCTTGCTTGTGCACAGACAGAGCAGATGGACCAAGAAAGTGTGGCAGGTCGATCCAAGCTTGAGATGACCAAAGTGCAAAATAGAAGGGTTGCGTGTATTCGCAAGTCCATGGCGGGTTTGGGTGCACTTCTCCGTGGTCAAGTTGTTCACCAAGCTCGCCATATGCCTCAGTCGACCTTGTACCGTGCATGTACTTTGACAAAGCTCGTACAGCGTGCGTTGGATAATGAGAAAAGCCGTTCGATCATGATCAGTACAGTTTGCCCGCGTAGAGATTCTTACGAGAGTACGTTGCATACGCTGAATTTCATGCACAAACTATTGGTGAGACCAAGCAAGACCGCAGAAAGTCCATTTGATACAAAAGGCAATGAGGAATTCGAAGGTCAATCAATCGGAGGTTTTTTTTCTCCTGGTGATTATTCTGTTGCAAATTCTGTGGCCCAATCCGTTGCTTCCTCTGTAGCATCAGAAGCGATTCGATCTGAATTTGCTCATGTAAGAGGAACGAGGGCATTTATGAAAAGTCTTGTTACCGACCCGAGGCAAAGGTTAGCAACATTATTATCCCCAAAGGAAAGTTCATCTGGTGCAGGGTATCATGGTGGTGTGCCTATGCAAGAAATTACAACTATTAAAGAGGTTGGTAACGATATAGATGAGGAAGACCACTACGATACAAGAATGGCGGACTTGAAGAGTTTCCAGGACGAGTCTTCTAATCAATCTGGACTTGAATCACTTGATTCGACAATTGTTGAGAAGAGTGTTGATAAAAGTCATAGCAAGGTTTCAATCTTATCTGATGAAATTTCTTTTGAAGAAAACCAAGATGAAGACTCAGGCTCAGGTGTACTATCAAGTGAAGGGACTGACTCCACCAAAAGGAATGGCACATTTGACCAAGTGTTGGATCAACTGGACGAAATTGATGCTTACAATGAAGGTGACAGTGAATACTTGGTCAGCGTCGATGAAAGTAGTGTGGACAGCCTTGAACCCTTGGGCATGAGTAATGCTTCTAATGATGACAACGAAAGATCTGAAGACGTTATGCCATTGCGAAGACGCGAAGATCCTCCTGACGATAATGATGTACTCACTGATAAGAATAACATCGATGAGGTATATGCGAGTGAGCAAGATCTTCTTCCGACGACAGGAGCAACAAACCAAAACAACCTAGACGAAAATGAAAATGTGGATACACCAGACGGAAGTGAAGAGGTTGAAAATTCGCCAAACTCTGCAGAGCCTCCTGTGGAGTCACGCCCTGATCCCGTTGGTGTAACTGCTGATGAAATAACAGTTCAATCACCCTACCGTGCAGCACCCCGAGCACCTCAACCAGTCTATTACGCGGAATCGGTCAATGGAGAGACAAGTTCTAACGAAGATGTGATCGAGTACAGCGACTTTGCCCAATCGATGATATCAACTTTGACAATGACAAGACAATCAAGCGACGAATCCTTCCCTGATGTTTCTACAGAAGAATCTTTTGCGAGAACGTCTTCTCATGACGATTTGAGTGAAGAATCGTATCCAAGGGATGATGAGGATGATGACGAATCTTTCGGCGCAGAAGAATCGCACGAAATACAATCAGATGAGACGTCAAGGGAGGAGGCTTCATATCCAAGCAATAAGGAAACTGAGGGTCATGGACGTGAGAATATAATGCAATATGATGGTAACCAAGAAACACTTACTCATGACAAAATTCACAGTGCATCCAGATCAACCCCAGCTAGTAATGCTGAAAGTGAAGGATTTGCTCAATCAAGGAGTTTTAGTGGCACAGATGATGATGCCCCACATACAAGAAATGATGGAGAAATTAGGGTGTCTTCCGACGATAAATTTGTGGAAACCGATTCATCTGGTGACCGTATTCGAAGGGATGATGTCTCTAGCAGAGTTACCGGTAACTTCCCGGACGATGTTGGTAGAAGTGGACGCGTATCTGTAACCCAGAACCCTTTGAATGACCTTCATGTGGATTCGAGTGAAGAAGAGAGCTTCATAGATACTCGTGCTGCTGGTGTCACACACTCGACCCATCAGCAGGAAGCTCCCAATAACAATTTGGGTGGTGAACACCGTCGTGGAATAGATCCCGATGCCTTTGTTGAAAAAGACGTGTATCACAAACGGGTTGTTCAAAGAATACTGTCCCAATCCAGCACTCAGAGATCTGCCAAACTAAATAGTTCTCCTGAACCCATCCCAAGATCAGCATCAGCAATTCTGTCTGACTACGAATTTAATGATCCTTCCGATCAAATCACACACCAACAAAGTTTGCCCCCAAGAAAAAGATATAGACATCATGCCACAGCAGGTTTATTGAATGAGCCAACTCGTCGAGTAAAGCCTTCGAATCCAACCGCTCAGCCAAGAAACGCGAGGATTGATGCTCCATCAACTTCAGTACAAGATCAAGATCAAGACACAACTCTTCTGCGCGATGGCGGAGTAGTTGATGCTTCGTCCGCCCCAGCGCAAGTCCAAGGCCAAGGCAGAAGTAATGTCGCTCGCGGCGGGAGCTCAAGTTCACACGAAGATTATGGTAATGATGAAGATTCGTCTATTCAAGTGCAAGGCCAAGGTGCAGATGCTCAAGCTATCACTTCGACCGCTCGAGGATTAGACCAGGGTACACACATTGCACGTGGTGGGAGCTCCAGTTCACATCATGATCAAGCTGTCAGCGCACTAGATCCTGCATCTGCTCCATTGAGGGGAAATCAAGACACTCATATTGCACATGGTCAAGCAGGGGTTTCGGATACAATCTCTCAGCCAAGGAACACGAGGATTGATGCTCCATCAACTTCAGCGCAAAACCAAGGCAGAAGTAATGTCGCTCGCGGCGGGAGCTCAAGTTCACACGAAGATGATGGTAATGATGAAGATTCGTCTATTCAAGTGCAAGATCAAGGTACGGATGTTCGGGTTGATGCTTTCATCTCCGATGTAAAAGAAGAGGGTACAAACATTGCACGTGGTGGGAGCTCAAGTTCACACCATCAAGCTGTCAGCGCACTAGATCCTACATCTGCTCCATTGAGAGATCAAGATACTAACATTGATATTTCATCCACTCCAATAGAGAGCCTTCAGTCGAATGTCGAGACAGTGGAAATAGAATCAACTAGTGAAAGTAATAGGGAAAACAGAAAAGCTTCTTCGATGGAAAGAATTCAAACAAAAGAGAAATACTACGAGTCTCCAACTCGCCGCCGAGTCAAAAAGTCTGTAATTAAGAAAGTCCAATCGCTTGTCGGAGAGTCTAACGCTTTCCGTGCCTATTCACCCGACAGAAGTGTTGACGCGAAAAAGAGTCTCGAACATTACAAGACAATGTTGGAGGAAAGCCTAAAAGCCCTTGATGGTGAAATGGAAGGATCTTCAGTTGGTATTTTATTAGATCAGAGCGATGAAGAGTTTGGGGATGAAAACGCCATATCCCGAGAATGGAGATTACCATCCGACATTCAACAAAGTCAAGCCAATACGCCCCACGATCTTGCCTATTTAGCTTCTGATGCAAGCAGTAGCGACGGAAACAGTATGGATTTCGATGAATTGCCCGCCAAAGACGCCACGCGGACCGAGGAAGAATCGCCATCACAGCAGCAACGACTTGCTACGAACCGTGTTGAAAATAAAGACTCATCCGAAACACTCGAAAAAGAATTGAAATCCTTAAAAGAATCATTGAAACGTTGTGTTGAAAGCACAAATGAGTCAGAAGTAATATCTGAACTTGTGGAAGATAAGTTCGATATCGCAGAATCCTTCAACCCGTACAATGGTCCTGATCTCTCAAGGGAGGAAGATCCTATTGTGCGCACTGTTCAATTATTAACGTATCAGACCGAGGCCCTACAAACATTCATCAGTACAACTGTTGATCAATTGCAAGAGTCTCGTGGAGCTAAACGCGACGGTCAATTGGAACTATTGGACATGAATTCAAGGCTGGAGGAAACGCTTGACGAGATTCAAAACCTAAAATCATCGAATGATAGATCTTTGGATCAGATAAGACAGGATCACCTAGGTAGCATGAATTCCTTGAAAAGAGAAGCTGAGCAGGACAAGGAACTCGAATCTGAACGGAGACAAAAGTCCGCAATGCAAGAGAAATATTCACAAGAACAAAGGCGCTTGACCTCTGCATTGTCCACAGCTGAAAGAGAGAAAGAACATTTTAAACAAAACATTTCTTCCATGAATGATAATGTAGAGGAACTCAAAAAACGCCTGGATAAGACCATGGCAGACCGCAAAAAAGACAATGACACGCATGCAGAGGAATTGGCGTCATTAGTGAAGGCTCTTGATCGAAATGATGTCAACCAAGAACAGCAAGCGGAAACGCACCGGTTAAATGTGCAAGCATTGGAAACCCGATTTGCTGAACAAAAAGAGCTGACCAAGAGAGCTGAAGATGACCTGCAGGCTAGGACAGTCTCATTCTCAGAACAAACTGACCGGTATGTAAAGGACAGGGTAGCCCAGTCTTCTATAAAGGACGAGTTACTAGATATGAAAGCGCGCCTAGCTGAAGAGTCTACTTCGAAACAGAGTTCCATCGCCCGCTTGGAAGAAGAAGTAGCAAAGAAAAATAGAAAGAACGACGAGCTATCAGATGCCATTAAGTCCATGAAATCTGAGTTGGAAGAACGACTCGTATCAGAAAAGGTCATTAAAGAGAACGAAACTATACTTCGTGAACGTCTTGCCGCAGAAGAAAGGGACAAGGATGCATTGGAAGATAGACTTACTGATGAAATTAACTCTTTCCAGACTTCATTGAATGCCAAGAACAAACAGAATGATGAGCTCCTGAAAACATTAAAGTCGGCGAAAACTGAATTCGAGGAGAATTTTCTGGATAAGGACAGCACTCAAGCGCGCTTGACTGAAAGGATTATAACTTTACAAAGAGAATTAGATCTGAAAAATGGCAACTGTACAGATCTTGAACAGAGGTTAGAGACCCTCCAATCGGACCACGAGGATCGTTCTAAATCGGAGCAAAGTGAAAGAATTTCACTTCAAGAGAGGATCGCGCGTCTGGAATCAGAGCTTCAAGATGCAACCGTGACAAATGACAGTTTGGAAGATAATGCTAAGGAGCAAGTATCCACCTTACAGAGGGAGATCGATCAGAAGAATAGCACAAACTCTGACCTTGGAAGGGATCTAGAGCTGCTGAAGAAGGATTACGACGAGCTCTTGAATTTAAAGACAATGACAGAGACGACATTTGAAGAAAAGATCACCGTTCTTGAACAGCAGGCGGCTGAGGAAGCCTCCACCAAAAAGCAAGCCGAGTCCGATCTCTTAGAGAAGCTGTCTATTCTTGAGGAAGATATCAAAAACAAAGCAGATACCATCGAGAAGTTGCAGAATGCATCAAGTTCCACACAAAGTGAATACGAGAAATGTCTTAAAATGGAAGGTATCGAAAAGATGTCTCTCGAGGAGGAGATAGCGACACTTCAAGAACGCCTAAGAGAAGAAGCACAAGAGAAGGATGCCATGGAAGCGAACTTTTCCAAGAAAAATACAATTTTGAAGAGTGAGCTTGATTGCAAAAGCAGATCGGAACAAGAGCTTCAGGATGCCCTTGACACTTTGCAGAGCAAGCACGGCGCCCTCGTAAATCAGCTTGGTTCAGAAGAAAAGGAAAACAAATCCCTCAAAGAAGCAGTTGAAAGTTTACAGCACCGTGTAGCTGAAGAATCTGACAGTAAAGATGACCTAAAGACTCGTCTGTCTCATCAACGTTCATCGCACGATGAAGAGTTAGAAAGACACCGACACGTAGTCGGGGACCTTTCTGATAGGTTACAGATAGCAGAAGATGCTTGTGCTGATGCAGAATCTCGCCTTGAGACAAAGAATGTTGAAATTGCATCGTTAACAGATAAACTTTCAGAGTTCCAGGATCATTTTGACGAGGCGATGCAGCTAAAGGAAGAAGAAGAAACCAGACTATCCCAGCGATTGGCCGAGTTGAAGAAGCTCCTCGAGGAAAAATCGACCGCAAATGTCGAGCTCTCGAATAACGTTGAGAGCTTAAAGAGAGAACAAGATATTCTTCAAGAGAAGCTTGCTGCGGGTGTTAATGAGATAATGGAAGCGAAATCGTCTTTTGAAGCTCAAGTTTCATCCCTCAAATCGAAATTGGATCATCGCAACAAAGAGAAGAAAAGCTTCGAAGACAAAATATCTTCTCTGAGGAAAGACAATGGAATTTTGAAGGAAGAAATGAATATGAAGGCAGAGGAGCTAACATCCGAGCTTGCACGTATCGAGCAAGAGAAGGCGTCGCACGAAGCAGCGAAATCAGGACTAGAAAATTCTTTGAAAGAAAGGAGCAAAGAAAATAAACATTTATTGGAGGAAGTTTCTAAGCACAAGAATAAATTCTCAGAATTGGAGGACCGTCTAAGTTCTGAGATCAAAGAAAGAAATCTTCAAGAGGACGAATACCTGCGTCGAATTGAATTCCTAGAAAATTCCCTGAATGACTGTGGAAAGAGTAAAGAAGAGCTGAAAGAACGCATACGTATCCTTGAAGAAGAAGTGGAGAGATTGAAGAAAACCATCGAAGGAAACTCAAAGCTACAAGCAGGCGATGCTAAAAAGATTGCATCATTGGAAAGATTGCTTGCGGAAAAGATGGAAGGAGCGAGTCAATTGCAAGATTCATTGTCTCGATACGAAAAGGAGGTTTCTTCTCTTAACAAAGTCCTGTCTGAGATGTCCAGGGAAAATTCGGAGGCAACCCGTATTCACACTGAAAAGATTATTACTCTAACCCACACAATCAGAGAGAAGGAGGAGTTGATGGTTGACCAAACTGAAGACATCGCCGCGCTTCAGGAAGAAATCAAGCATTTGGACCAGAAGTTCAAGGAGGGAAATGAAACAAAGATCAAGTCTGAACAGTCTCATATCGCCGAAGTGATGAAATTAAAAGAGTTCCTCTCGAAGAAGGCAGCAGAAATGCAAAAACTATCATCTCAGTCAAGTGAACAGCGGTTAGAAATAGACACTATTCAGGAGAGGTTGGCAGTTGAGATGGAAGAGAAGAACAAATTAATGCTACAGGAATCGAAGCTACAAAACACTCTAGAGCTTTTTCAAGCAGATATTGCGGATCTCCATGACAAGTTACAGGTATTGCAGGACGACATGTCCAAGTCAAAGAAACGCACAGAGTCAGAAGCTAACCAAAAAGAAAAAGCGCTTTCTGCGCTGAACAACCTTGAAGTTGCGTACAAAAAGGACAAAGTAATTCTCCAAGATACTCTTTTGTCAAAGAGGGAGGAGACGCAGAATCTTTCTGACAAGATACTAAGTATGGTCACATCCTTGAATGAAAAGGATAACGCCATTGGTGATCTTCAAAGCACCGTTGTAGAACTGACAGCCACTCTCGAAACAGAAACTATCAAGGTACAAACACTCTACACCACCAAGAATACAACTGAGGAGGAGAAATCTAAACTTTTGGAAGAAAGGGATTCTCTCGTTAAACGTTTCACTGAAGAAATGGAGTCAAAGATATCAGAAGTAGACAAACTCCGACATTCTCTTGAGTCAAAAGCTTCCAAAAACAAAAAACTGAAGGAACTACTAGCCAATGCTTGCAGTGACAAGGACAAGGTTGAGAAGGCAGCGGAAGAGTCGCTCGAAGAAAGTAGGGCCGCAAATACTGACCTTTTGGATACTCTTACGCGAACCAAGGAAGACCTCAAAGCAAAAATCCGAGAGTTGGAAGAAGAAAAGAACCAACATGACATTGTCACGGATAGCAAGCTTGAAAGCCTATCCATGAGAATATCCGACCTGTCCATTGTGAAAGAAACACTTCAAAGTGAGAATACATCATTGATGCAAACAATCGATGAAGAAAAAAAATCGTCCGAAAAACTTGCGAAGAAGAATAAATTGCTGAGGTCAGCCATGTCCGACAACGAAAAACAGCTTCGTGATCAAATGAACGAGTTGGGGAGCACGATGCATCTCACTATCTCCAAGATCGAATCCAAACGCAAAAAGGCCATTGTCGAAGAAAGGGAACACTCCAAGATAGCCATCGAAAAGTTGGAAGATGAGAACGATGATTATAAGATCAAGATTGCACGGTTGGAAAGTGCAGTGCGGCAGCTTGAAAGGCACATAACAAGTGATGTGAGTGGAAACGACAGCAACGTAGACAATGCACAAAATGAGTCAACGAACAACCTGAGGGAAGAAAACGATCGATTACGTAGACGCATTGAAACATTTGAACAGACCCAATCATCGTCGTACACATTCAGTGAACGTCGCCGAGGAACACCTGGTCATAGCGACTCACCCGTTACACCTATCGGAACTCAGGTAGGTGACGGAAATAACTATTATTCCAATATCTATCGCAGTGAGAGGGATCGACGACTCAAGGCAGAGGAATTTGCAGCCGCAATGGCAGCTCGTGCAAAGGCAGGCTTTGAAAAGAAAAATGAAGAAATTGTAGGACTTCAAATGCACATCACTACCTTGGAAGCAGAAAAGGAAAATATACAGAACCACCAACAGCGATTGATGCTCGTAGATGGTGGGAATGGGAATTCGGGAACTTTGGCTTTAACGATGCAGGAACGTGACGAGGCACTCGAAGAAGCTAGGAAATATAGGTCTATTGCGAAGAAATTGAACCGTCAGGTGATCACTATGGGTCAACAACTTGAATTGTTTGAGGGGGACAATTATGTGATAGAAGATGAGAGCCTAGGTGGGGACGAAGTCGATAATTTTGGTGTATAAATTATAAA
>Ga0115005_10003653_pt1 | contig 12295 bp, 11 predicted proteins | sample ArcOceMetagenome_FD_87163 | JGI IMG/M metagenome (GOLD analysis project Ga0115005, IMG submission 87163) | Marine eukaryotic phytoplankton communities from Arctic Ocean - Arctic Ocean - Greenland ARC118M Metagenome | ecosystem: Environmental > Aquatic > Marine > Oceanic | place: Arctic Ocean...
ACTTCACTTTCCCCAAAAGCGGTGGCAGATTTATTGAAAAAAGAAATTGGTTTTAAAGGTTTAATCTTCACCGATGCTTTGGAAATGAAAGGTGTGTCAAAGCATTTTGCACCAGGAGAAGTGGCGGCAAAATCATTGATGGCAGGCAACGACATTTTGGACTTGCCAGATGATATTGAAAAATGTGTGAGTGAAATAAAACGATATATTCGAGAAGGAAAATTACCCGAATCTCGGATTGAAGAAAGTGTAAAAAAAGTGCTTCGAGCAAAGTATCGCCTTGGATTAAATGATTACCGTCCAATCAACGAAGCCAATATTCGAGCTGAATTAAATACTCCAAAAGCTTATGCACTCAAACGACAACTCATTCAAAATGCGATGACGCTAGTGCGCAATCCAAATAATTTAATTCCATTTAAAGATTTGGAAAACACCACTTTTGCTTCCATTAGTTTAGGTGCTAAGACTTTGACAAAATTCCAACAGACGCTTTCATTTTATAAAAAAATGACGCACCATCAAGCTCCTAAAAACCTAAGTCCTTCGAAGCAAAAACGATTAATTAATTCGGTTCAAAATAAAGATGTTGTTTTTGTAAGTGTTCATGATTTGAGTAGTTATGCGAAAAAAGGTTTTGGATTAACACTAGAAGAAAAAGGTTTTATAGATGCGCTTCGCAAAAAAACGAAAGTTGTTTTAGTGCATCTTGGAAATCCATATGCGCTGAAATATTTTGACAATATTGATTACATTTTGCAAGCATACGATGAAGATGACATCACACAAGGAATTGCAGCGCAAGCATTATTTGGTGCCATCGCAATTGATGGCCGACTGCCGGTGACTGCTTCTAAAAAAAGTAAATTTAATACTGGAGTAACGACACAAAGTTTGTTGCGACTAGGTTTTGACATTCCTGAAAGTGTGGGAATGGATGCTTATACTTTAGCAAGAATTGACGGCCTCGTGCAAGAAGCAATTAATATGCGAGCGACTCCGGGAGGAGTTGTTTTGGTAGCTAAGGATGGAAAAATCATTTACAATAAATCCTACGGTTACCATACTTATTCTAAAAAAAGACCGGTAACCAAAACAGACATTTACGACTTGGCTTCCGTAACTAAAATTGCAGCATCTACCATCTCTATGATGAAACTTTACGAAGATGGTGAAGTGAATATTTATAACCCCATGAGTGATTATATTTCAGAATTAAAAGGTACTAATAAAGAATCCTTGACCATCCAAGATATGATGGCGCATCGAGCACAATTATACCCATGGATTCCATTCTACAAGCAAACCGTTTCCAAAAAGAAAAGGCCTCTTCCAAAATATTATAGTAGCAAAAGGAGTACAACTTTTGATACTCCCATTACTGATAAACTTTTCATGAAAGGGACTTTTATAGATAAAATATGGGATCAAATTTATGAGTCAGATTTGTTAACTACTCGAAAATATAGATATAGTGACTTGGCATTTTACCTAGTGGCAAAAACGGTAGAAGAAGTCAAAAATCAATCCTTAGATGTTTATGCCGATCAGAATTTTTATAAAAAATTAGGACTTCATTCTGCGACTTTTAATCCTCTAGATAAATTTTCTAAAACCATGATTCCTCCAACGGAAGATGATAAATATTTTAGACGAAGTCGAATTCAAGGGAATGTGCATGACATGGGTGCTGCCATGCTTGGAGGAGTGAGCGGACATGCAGGTTTATTTTCTAATGCTAATGATTTAGCTATTATCATGCAAATGTTATTAAATGAAGGCTACTATGGTGGAGAGCAATTTTTCAGTCCTTCGACCGTTCGATTATTTACGACTCGGCATACCGAATGTACGCGTAGAGGAATCGGTTTTGACCTGAAAGAACTGGATGACAATCGTTCGCAAAATATGTGTACACAAGCTTCGGGAAATACATTTGGTCATTTAGGATTTACGGGAACTTGTGCTTGGGCTGATCCTGATAATAATTTAGTTTTTATATTTTTGACGAATCGAACTTACCCTTCGATGAAAAGAAACAAATGGAGTGGAGAAGATTTTAGACCAAGGATTCAGAGTATCATTTATGATGCGCTACGTAGCGGGTCGCTTTAGCTGCCCGCCGAAATTTTGAAAAAAATTTCGTAAAAAACTCAAAAAGGCAATTCTAAATAACGATAGAAAATCCCCTTGCAAGAAAATTTTCTATCTTTACCCTAAATCTATTTTTAAAATTTTTTATCAAAAATTTTACTGGCAGCTAAAGCGACCAGCTACTATATGAACTTACCTTTTAACATAGCCAAACGATATATTTTTTCCAAAAAATCTACGAATGCGATCAACGTCATTTCGGGGATTTCTGTATTTGGAATAGCAATGGGAACATCGGTGATGATTTTGCTTTTTTCTGTTTTTAATGGTTTGGAAGATTTGTTAACTGGTTTTTTTAATACTTATAATCCAGATGCGAAGGTGGTTCCTTTTACTGGAAAAACATTTTCACAGGACTCCATCGATATTGCTCAAATTGAAAATCTAGCAGGCGTAGAATTCATTTCAAAAACACTTCAAGAAGTAGCGTTTTTTGAATATGGAAATGGCGGTGATCAAACTTTTGGAATCGTGAAAGGGGTTGATGAAAATTTTGCAAAAGTCAATCGAATTGATTCAATTATTCGCGAGGGAGAATACACCCTCAAAATTGATGGGAAAGAAATGGCGGTTGTCGGTGCAGGTGTTCGAAAAAAATTAGCACTTAATTTAGATGATCCATTTACACCGCTTACTATATATTCTGCGAAAAGAAAAAAGGTATCTGCCACTAGCCAACCATTTAAAAAAGTATCAATTTTTCCCTCTGGAATTTTTGCAGCTTACCAAGAAGAATTAGACAATCAATATGTTTTTACGTCTTTAAAATTTACGGAAGAATTATTGAGTTTACCCAACAGATTGAGTGCCTTGGAAATCAAATTTAACCCTGACAGCAATCAATCAGAAACCATTGAAGCAATCAAAAAAATCATTGGTCCAAAATTTGAACTCAAAGATCGCTACCAGCAAGAAGAAACTTATTTTAATGTTTTGAAAATGGAAAAATGGTTGATGTTTGCGTTGTTGAGTTTTGCCATGATTTTGGTTGCATTTAATATGGTTGGCGCACTTTGGGTAATTGTTTTGGATAAAAAGAAAGACATTGCCATTTTGAAATCCATGGGTGCAACAGATTCTCAGATTAGAAATATATTTTTAAATAATGGAATTTTGCTAACCAGTTTGGGGATAATTTCGGGAATCGCATTATCACTCATTTTATATGCCATTCATCAAAAATGGGGACTCGTCACCATGCCGGAAGGTTCGATCATTGATATTTATCCATCAAGTTTACGATTTGGAGATTTCATTATTGTTTCGGCTACCGTGATGTTCATTGGGTTGTTAGCAACTTTAGGTCCAGCTCGCCGGGCAGCTAAAATCAATACTTTGATTCAAGAAGGGTAATCGGGTAATCAGGTAATCAGGTAATCAGGTAATCAGTCGAACGGGTTTTCAAATTATGGTTTCATATCGAGCCCAATTAACTAATCAACAAATTCCCTAATTTCAGTTCCACATCAAGCTTGGTTTTCCAATTAGCTAATCACCTGATCAACCAATTTCCCAATCAACTAATTTCCTAATCAATCATTCTTTCCATTCTTTTCAAAATATTATTATTTTTGCAGTCAAAAAAAAGCATGGAAGAGTGGAAAGTAGAATATGAATGGCTTAGAGTCAGACATGTAGTTAAAAAATCAATGGGAAAAACAGAATTACCCAACTTGAACAATATTTTATTTTTGATCGGTATTCAAGAATTGGGTCGATTCGATGACAAATTTTCCAAAGAGGAAAAACAAGACTTAATGCATGTTGCCGTTTGTACTTTGTTGGAGCCTGACGGTTACTTCAAGTTCAAAGGTAGAGATGCCGATGGTTGGCCTCATTTTGATGCGCTGCGGCAAGTGGATATCGAAGGTGTCGCTAGCCAAGAGGAATTACTTAAAGTCAAAGTCATCGAGTATTTTAAAAACTTAAATGACGAAGAAGAGTAGAATTTATTATCTAGTAATGAGTATAGGAGCGATAAGTGATTAATTTTGACGAATTGGACTAATCACTTGTCACTCATAAGTTTATCACTAAAAAACAACTTTTATGAAACGATTAATGTTATTATTTTTTATTGGAGCATTTTTGATGCTTTCCTCTTGCAAAGAAACTTCTCCACACGCAATTATCAAGACTGATCTTGGAGATATTAAAATCAAGTTATTTGAAAATACACCAAGACATACGGAGAATTTTATTATCCAAGCTAAAAAGGGTTTTTATGATGGTCTAATATTTCATAGAATATTGAAAGGTTTTATGATTCAAGGTGGTAATACTCAAATAAGAACAGAACCAGTAGCCGCAGACATTGCTCAAGAACCGCCTTTAATTGATCACGAAATAGGTGAATTTCACTATCGAGGTTCGCTAGCTGCTGCTCGAACTGGCAATCCTGAAAAAAGATCTGGCTCTCAATTTTACATTGTGGATGGATCTCCTGTAACTGACGTAATGTTAGATGGTTATGAGCGAACAAATGGCGTAAGCTATACTCCTGCAGAACGAGCATTATACAAAGAATTTGGAGGATCACCAGTATTGGATGGTAACTATACCGTTTTTGGAGAAGTAATTTCAGGAATGGAAGTAGTGGATAAAATTGCTACTGCTCCTGCGCCTCCAAATCGAAATGGAAGCCGACCTTTTGATGATATAAAAATGAATATCTACATCGTTTACGAATAATTTTTTTCCCAAAAAAGAACAATATCAAATTATGGTTTTTACAAAAAAAATAATTGGCTTGTGGTGTGTGATTGCATTCTTATTTGCTTCTTGCTCTAGGCCAACCGCAAGTTTTAGCGTTTCTGATAGTGCTGTAAAAACAGCACCTGCCAAAATTACTTTTGAAAATAAAAGTAAAAAAGCAGAGTCTTACGAGTGGGATTTTGGAGATGGAAATATCTCTGGCGAAGAAACACCATCGCATCAATATTTTAAACCTGGAAAATATACCATTACCCTTAAAGCAATTAAGGAAGGTAAAATCAATACCAAAACTCAAGAAATCGAAATCGAAGCTCCAGAGGAATGTTTGATTGAAATGGAAACTTCGATGGGTACGATGATTATTCTTTTATACAGTTCGACTCCTAATCATCGGGATAATTTCATCAAATTAGTAGAAGAAGGATTCTATGATGACTTGCTTTTTCACCGAGTGATTAATGGATTTATGGTTCAAGGTGGTGATCCGAAATCTCGAAATGCTTCGGCTAATGCTCAATTAGGTGGCGGAGGTCCAGGCTATCAAATCCCAGCAGAATTCATTGATTCTTTAGTGCATGTCAAGGGAGCACTTTGTGCCGCTCGAACCAATAATCCTCAAAAAAAATCTTCTGGTTCTCAATTTTATCTGGTTCATGGAACTCCCGTTACCACTAAGCAATTGGACCAGATAGAAAGAAGTACTGGTATTAAATATACAGAAGCACAACGGAAAAAATATTATGATGTGGGGGGGACTCCTCAATTAGATCGAAATTATGTGGTGTATGGTCAAGTTATCCAAGGCTTGGATGTGATTGACAAAATCGCAGCGACAGCAGTCAATAGATCACGCCCAAAGACTGATGTCAAGATGAAAGTGAGTGTGATTAAATAGACTGAATGCGAAGTAAGAAACTTTGTATTTCTCTATTTTTTAAAATTAACTTTACCAAATACTCTAGAATACTAAATCAACATCAAACATTTAGAAACCGTCAATTAGAAAATAGTTTTTATCATGACTGAAGATCAAACATTAGGAATAGATGTAGGTGCCTCTGGAATCAAAGGAGCTATCGTAAATGTCAAAACTGGAGAGTTAGTTACAGAACGATTTCGAGTACCGACTCCCTTTCCTGCCAAACCGAAAGCAGTTGCCAAATCAATTTCAGAAGTGGTTAATCACTTTAAATGGAAAGGGTTAATCGGTGTTGGATTTCCTTCTGTCATTCAAAATGGGATGGCAAAAACAGCTGCCAACATTGATAAAAAATGGGTTGGAACTAATGTCGAAAAACTACTTTCTGAAGCAACGGGTTGCCCTGTTTATGTAAGAAATGATGCTGATGTGGCTGGAATTGCTGAACTCCAATTCGGCGCAGGAAAAGGTAAAAAAGGAACAGTAATTTTAATTACAATTGGTTCTGGTTTAGGGTCAGCTGTTTTTACAGATGGTGTTTTATTACCTAATTCTGAATTGGGACATTTGAAATTTAAAGGAATGATTGCAGAGCGTTATGCTGCTGATTCTATTCGGAAAAAATTGGAGCTCAGTTGGGATGATTGGGGAAAAAGGTTTAATGAATATCTTCAACATCTCGATTTTTTATTTTCTCCTGACCTCATTTTACTAGGAGGAGGATCAAGTAAGAAATTTGATAAATATAAAGACCTATTAAAAGTAGATTGTCCTGTCATCCCTGCAAAACTACTCAACCATGCAGGTATAATTGGAGCAGCTTGCCTTGCAGCTTCGAATAAAAAAAAGACCTTGATTAGCTAGTCAAGGTCTTTTTTTTACTTAGAAGTCAAGGGTAATTGAATATTCAATCGCCCCTGACTGCTAAACCCTAAGGCAATCTATTGACCACTTTATCTAAATATCTTTGATAATAAGCTAAATCGGGTGTCCCACAAGTCTCTATTCGATTATAAATCATATCTGTCAAAATATCGATTCTATCATTCGTAACCGGTCTTGTTTCAAGCCATTTGATAGTTTTGAGCGGATCAGCTCCACCTCTTTTGACAAGTGATAATAATCCTTCTCCATCCCATTCAAATTCACAAATTATATTTGTGCAAAATTGATCTGCTTCCCTCACCGCTGTCTCATCAAAAACCATTTGCCCCATTGCATCAGTAATATCTAAAAGAATATCATGACCCTCTAGATCACCTGAAATAACCTTGCTTAATTTTTTACTCCCAAATTCATTTTTTAATTGATTCATCAAATTATCCGAATCAACATAAGCGATTTCATGAGCCATCACACCTACCAACTCATGCTCTCCTTGCAAAAATTTCAATAACCCGCTATAAATATATAAATGCCCTCCAGGAAGAATAAATGCATTTACCTCTTCATCATTTTTCAAAATAGATATTTTCCAATCAAATTCATTCCTCTTCTGAACATGAACCGTATTCGCAATTTGATCTATCAATGTATTCAAGTAAATATATACTCCTTGATAATCTTCCTCTTTCAAAATATTAAACCCATTGTAAGATTCACCCATGATCTCCGAAATTGCATTCCCGATCATGATCTGGTCTGCTTCATCAAATGTCTCCTTCGATTGTCCTACGACTACATCATCTTTCAGGTCAGGCCGACAAGTAGACATTAAACCAATCATCAATAATGAAAATAAAATAAATGAAGTAGACGTAAATGTTTTTTTTCTCATGGTATTATTTTTCAGGAAGGAAAATGTATTAAGGAATGTGTAAAGAATAACTTATAACATTCCTAAGCTTGGAGGGAATTCAACATTTCTTCTGTCCAAAAAATATGCCACGCCATAAAAAAAGCACCTTTAGGAAATAATCCAAAAGGTGCTTTTTTTAATTTTTAACATAATTACTTACATCTTAAAAGAATTTATCAAAGCTCTCACTTCCGAATCTTGCTCTAATTCTGGAGTCAACTTAAATAAAGATTCCAACAAGGAAGCATTCTCTTCGAGCGCCTGAGTCAATGTTTGCAAGGCTTCTTCTCTTTTACTCATGGCAAACAAACAAGCCACCTTACAGTACAAAAGTTCTGTATCTACCGTATATATTTGCGCCTCATCTAGAATCGAAAATGCCTCTTCGCTATCTCCCATCTTCATCAAAAAGGTCGCGTATTGTGTCCAATATTTACCTAACTCAGGAGCCATATCAGTTGCTCTTTGAAAAAATATTCTTGCTTGTTGCGCATTCTTATTTTTAAAATAAGCTTCTGCGATTGCAATTAAATACTCCTCCCGATCACAATCTGCCTCAATAGCTTGATTGTAAAAGTGTATGGCATCATCCCATTCCTCCTCAAACATGTGGCATTCTCCCATTCGAAATAATGCCATGCTATTGGAAGCATTTTCTTCAATTGATTTCAAATAATGTTTTTTGGCAATTAAAATTTCTCCCAAGTGTTCATAGCAAAATCCAATTTTTGCATAAACATCACTATCGCCTGGAACGTTTTCCAGTAACTCTTGATACATTTTGAGCGCCTTTCCATAATCCTCTGCCATGATGTAGGACTCTGCACCATCTTTATATGCTATCTCAAATTTACTATTGATGATAAAAGAATATTCGAATGCCTCCGCAGCAGTTTCATAATCTTCGAGACAAAAATATGCTTGCCCTAAATTATACCAAGCCAAGTAAGAATAAGGATGCTCCTCGATCAGCGCTAAATGCAACTCCACACTCTCTTCATATAATCCAGCCATTTCTACAGCTAACCAAATCTTATTTAATAAAATAGGATGGTTTGGATCTTTCTGCAAAGCCTTTTTCAATACTGAAAACATCTTTTTGAAATCACCATTGATCTCATGAATTTTCGCCAATAAAAAAAGTACTTGGGATTGTTCTGCATTTCCAGAGCTTTGGTATAAACTTTTTAGAATATTGTAGGCTAATTTAAATTCGCCAAATGCAACCCATACTTCTGCTTGTAAAAGATTTAAATCAAAATTTTCAGGTGAGTAAGCTAAAGCTTTTTCCAAGTATCCTATTGCCTCATCGAATTCCTTTAATTCTATTAATAATCTACTCTTGTGAAACAAAAACTCCATAGAGGATCCATATTGAGCTATTCCAAAGTCACAAACCTCCATCGCCTTCTCAATATGGTCATCATTTTCGAAGAATAAGATTAAGTCCAAAAGTGCCGTTTTCTCAAAAAAAACCACCGTTCCCTTTTGTGACATGTCCGAAAACTTTAAAATAAGCTTTTTTAATATGTTTTCTTCGTGATAATATTTCATTTTTTATCTAGTTTAAAGTTGTATCTATTGTAAAGATTGAAAAAATCTATTTAAGAAACTACTTTTTTGAAGAAAATAATTTTAATATTTTTTAGTATTAAATTAAATCATAAAGTGTATAACTTACTGATAATCAATATATTATGAAATGAAATAAATTATAAATATTTTTAGTATAACCTTTAATTGGCTCTTTGTCATGCACTAATACATCGCAAAGAATCACATTTATTTTGAGAAAAATGAAATTAAAAAACTTGATTTTTAGGTAGGTTAAAAATTACTAATTTTTGACCTTTGTGACAACACATTAGATAAAATTCTATTTATTTTGAAAGAAACTGATTGGCCTACTCACTAAAAAGACTCCTGCAAAAATTAAAATACCTGCTAATATTTTAACTCCTCCCAGTTCATCTTTGCCCATCGTCAATGCAATCATGGATGCAAATAATGGCTGTAAATAAATATAAATACTTGCAACGGAAGGATTCACTACTTTCAAAGCAAATGCATTAAATAGGTAGGTTAAAAATGTAACTGCAATTAAAACATAAGCAAATGCAAACCAGATGGTAGGAGTAAAAGTTGACCAATCAATTGCTTTTACATCGTTCCAGCCAAAAGGTAAAACCATAAAAATACTAAAGGTAAAAACCCATTTGACTACCGTTATTGGATGATATCGAATCATTAGTTTTTTTACTAAAACCAAATAAATCCCATACGACATAGCATTAGTAAAAATCAAGGCATCTCCTAATAATTGATCCTGCTGCAACGAAAATGAACCTCCTTTGCTAATTAAAATAATTGCTCCAATCGCGCCAAGAGCAATCCCGATCATTTTTTGAAAAGTGATTTTCTCTTTTATTAAAATCGCAGAAGTAATTAAAACGAGTATCGGAGTCGTGGTCATAATCAAGGAAGCATTGATTGGAGTCGTATGTTTTAGCCCCATAAAAAAACACATTTGATTCACGGCTACGCCAAAAAATGCACACAAAATTAACATGGGAATATCTTCCCTTTTTACTTTTTCCCTAACAAATATTAAGTGAAAAAACCAAAATAATCCCAGACCACTCAACACTCGGAAAACAATAAATCCAAAAGGTTGAATATAATTATCATCCAGCACCAATTTGGCAATCGAATAATTAGCTCCGTAAATTAATGCCACTAAAAATAGGGCAATATGCGCTTTCACAACTTTAGACATAAATATGGTTTATCCAATTTGATCAATAAAAAAATCGGCGCTTATAAAAAGTATAAGCACCGATTCTTGCTCTACAAATGTAGAAAATTATGGATAAATCTTTAGCGTTTAATTTCCGCTTTGCATATTAATTACGTCGCTTTTGTCGTTCCTTTCTCCGGTCTTTCATCATATCTAAAATAGTTGTTTTAAATTCTCTCTCCGCTACGTGGAGCGTTGCAATTTTCCTAATGGACAAAACTTTTTTCAGCTTTTCAAAATATGTTTTTTTCAAATCTAACAACTCTTGATCTTTCTTGAAGTTGCTGATCATTTGCTCTTCTAATTCAGAATCAGACATATTTTCGATCCTCTGCGCCTTTTTATGTTTTCTCCTAATGGCCTTTCTCTCCTTTTGAAATTGGTTATAAATTGGCCAAAACTCAGCAGCCTCCTCTGTCGTCAAATCTAAGCGATTGGTGATGTAAGCTACTTTTTGAGCTTCTATTTTTGCATTTGCACGGTCTTCTGGTTGAGCAAAAAGACTTACTGCACAAACACAAACGAAACATAATCCTAAGATAAATTCTTTCATATTTAATTTTTTACTTGGTGTCCTACATTTAGGTTTTGATGTTTTTTATAAAAAATCTTCTAAATCGGAAGCATCAAGATCATCTATTATTTCTTCCAAATACTCATCTAAGTCTTCCTCTTCTATTTCTATGCCTGTCCAACTTACTTCTTCATTTTCCAAAATATTCAATAACTCTTGCTCCTCAAAATCATCAATATTTACTTTAACGTAATTTTCTAATTCATTCCAAGTAAAATCTGCTACTCTAGTAGCAGATTCACTTCTATCGTTTAAAGTAAAAACCGAAGCTACTCCCAACATAATCATCATCGCAAATCCAACAACCATTTTAGGGTGAAAAAATATAGCTAAACGTTCTGTCAATTGATCCAACCAACTACTTAATCTTGAAGTTGAAACAGTTTCGGCAACGGTTTTATTTTCAGAAAAATCAATCTGATTTAAAATCTGGTCAGGCAATTGACTGAAATAATTTTCAGGCACGTCAGACACTTCTTCTTTTTTCAACTTTGAAAGCGAAGGTGCCAATTTTTCCAGCTCGTCCTGAATTTCTTTTTTATTATTTTTCATGATATATTTTTTCGAACCACGAACGCTTCGTTTTAAACGTCAGTTTGTTCGTTCAAAAAATGTTCAATTTTTTTTACTGCGTGATGATAAGATGCTTTTAATCCACCAATCGAAGTTTCCAACATATCTGAAATTTCTCGGTAACTCATTTCCTCAAAATATCTCATATTGAAAACTAACTTTTGTTTTTCAGGCAAAAGTTCAACCGCTTGATTCAATTTCGACTGAGCTAAGTTTCCATCAAAATAACTATCCGCACTCAACCGATTCGCCATATCCAAATCACCATCATCAATCGAGATGGTTGCTTTTCGCTTTTTTTTATTTAAAAAAGTAATCGTTTCATTTGTCGCAATTCGATAAAGCCAAGTGTATAATTGAGCTTTGCCTTCGAACTTTTTTATGTTTTTAAAAACCTTAATGAAGGTATTTTGAATCACATCATTCGCATCCTCATGTCCATTGACCATTCTTCGAATATGCCCGTACAATCGCTCTTGGTATTTCAATACCAGCCACCTGAAAGCTTGTTCCACATTGATGTCGTTTTGGAGCAAGTTTAAAATTTCTTCGTCCGAAATATTTGATGTCGATTGCTGCAATATATAAAGTTTGATATTTTGACTTGAGAAATGAAAAAAGGTTTAATTAATTAGGCAATTAAACGTAAAATACTATTATCCTTGTTACAAGTTACCTTCAAAAATAAAAGCGGTGGCATTCCGCTTGGAATGCCACCGCTTTTATTTTTAAATTCTGTGGAGACGAGAGACAAGGCATCCCTTG
>Ga0115005_10003654_pt1 | contig 12292 bp, 14 predicted proteins | sample ArcOceMetagenome_FD_87163 | JGI IMG/M metagenome (GOLD analysis project Ga0115005, IMG submission 87163) | Marine eukaryotic phytoplankton communities from Arctic Ocean - Arctic Ocean - Greenland ARC118M Metagenome | ecosystem: Environmental > Aquatic > Marine > Oceanic | place: Arctic Ocean...
TAGAGCCAAATGAGTGCAGCCAACAAACTTGTAGTTTCAAGGATGAGGATTTTATTAAGCAATCGCTCTGCTAATCATGGGCAGGGCGACTATCTTCTAATAGTTTATCTAAATCTTTTTGTGCTTTTTGGGGATTGAGTAAATCCCCTTCTTGTAACATTTCACACTCATCATTGATCATCTGCTTCACTGTGACGGGGTAAAAACGACAGTCTTCTGGGCGGTCGTAATATATGTCGCAGGTATAGAGTGTTTTGTTTGGCTCTTCAGGGTTTTTCGCTTCCCGTAAAAAAGGGCACAACGATAATTGTTTACCACTTTGCGGTGAAAACCAAATCATGCCCTTTTTAACGTATGCGGCTATATCGGGCTTAAACAACTCCCACATATCAATATCTTGATCTGATGCAGACAGATCGCCATTACTGTATTTAACACAGCATTTTCCACAAGAGTTACAGTCTTGCATCAGGCAACCACCCTATCCAGCATAATTATTTCCTGCGACTTGATTCTTTTTTCATACGAGCCGACTGTTCTGCCCTGTCGTTCTGGCGCTTTTCTTTACGGTCTTTTTTATCTGGCGTCAGTGAACCAGTTTTAAAACGCTCTTTACGATCAACTTTGTCTGCGGCTTTTTTAGCCGCTACTGCAGCCATCTCAATCACCTCTTGTTCAATCATCGGAGGTGTTTCAAGGCTAATACGTCCAAGTTTTCCAGAACGTAATTCGTTAATAAATACTTCACATATTTTATGTAGATTAACCCGTCCACCCGTCATTAATGCTCCACGACGAGCAGCTGCAAGCTCTAGAAACTCAATTTCAGTGTTAGGTATATTCTCTAAATCAAAACGCGCTTTGAGTAATTCTGGGTAGGCTTTGATCAAATAATCTGCTGCAAAAAAGCCCACATCGTCATATTCCATAGCGGTGTCTTTAATTGCTCCTGTCGAGGCTAATCGATAACCGCTATTTGGATTCTCTAATTTTGGCCACAATATGCCCGGGGTATCGAATAATGTAATGCCATTACCTAAACTAATCCGTTGTTGGGTTTTAGTAACGGCCGCTTCATTACCTGTTTTAGCAATAACCCGGTCTGCTAAAATATTGATTAGAGTCGACTTACCCACATTCGGAATACCCACTATCATTGTATGGATAGCTTTAACGCTGGCATCTTTTTCTGGCAGCATTTGCCTGCATAGCTCCAAGATTTGTTTCATCTTGGCCGGTTCCTCAGTAGTAGAGGTAAAGGTTTTAACTGATCTTTCGCGCTCCAAAAACTCCTGCCATGCAGCTGTAACCTCTGGATCAGCGAGATCTGTCTTACTCAATACTTTGATACAAGGCTTATCTCCCCGTAGCTCAGCAATCATGGGGTTTTCACTGGAATAGGGAATACGTGCATCAAGCACTTCAATCAATACATCAACCTGAGGCAATGCTTCTTTTATTTCTTTTTGAGCTTTGTGCATATGCCCGGGGTACCAATGAACTGCCATTTAATCTGCCTATTTAATTAATTTAAAAATACGGTGAGAAATATTCTGTGGGAATGGTTCTGTGAATACGGGCCTTAGTTAGCGTAATGCATAACCAATTGGATGATTACCATAATAACTAACAAAGGTAATATCCAGCGACCAAACTTGCCCATTTGTTCGTTCGACATTCTGAAATTGGAACGTTCAATCATCGGAACAATCACAACTAAGGCAATAAATAACACTGCAATAATAATTAATACTGTCATCTATTATCTACTCTTCTAATAGTTCTATTAAACTTTCAAAGCCATAATTTTATTACAGGCCCATAGCATATTTCATAGCACTAATTTTTATTGGGCCAGCATGATTTGCCAACTTCAAACCTAAATTACGCAACAATTTGATTGGCATATTACTGTTACTAAAGGTGGAATACAGCAAGTCCATAGCACTCATCATCACTAAGTTATCTCGACGCCGGGCTATTTCGTATTTTTTCAGCCACTTATTGTAATGACTTGAGTTTAGAGTAGTAGTGCGATCATGTGAAGCAAGCTCCTCACTGATCACCCCAAGTAATGCTGAAACGTCTTTAAAGCCTAAGTTAACTCCCTGCCCTGCTAACGGATTGATAGTATGAGCTGCATCGCCAATTAGCACTGTGTTGCCTTTAAAGTATTGATTCGCATGCATACGCGTCAATGGAAAACCTGCCACATCTAACACCTCAAAATCCTGCAAGTCGGCTGGAAAATGATGCACTATATGTTGTTTTAGCTTTTCTTTAGACAAACTTTTCAAATGTTTAATGTCTTCAGCACTGTGATACCAAACAAGCGACGCAAAACCATCATACAGAGGCAAAAATGCCATAGGTCCATCTGGCGTGAATTGTTGCCAGGTAATATCCTGTTGGACACCATAGGTTTTAATTTGAATGCCTAAAGCCTGTTGCGCATATTGCCAACCCTGAACGCCTATGTTGGCAGCATCGCGGATCATAGAGTTACCACCATCAGCACCTATGAGTATTTTAGCTTGGATAACTAGGCCATTTTCTAAGGTAACTTGAGAAACGTCTGTATATGTTATGTCCGTAACTTTTAGGTTCTCATAAAAAACCACATTATGGTCAGAGATAATCGCAGTATGTAAGCCTAATTGTACAAGTCTGTTCTCAATAATGTGGCCAAGATGAGGCTGCTTAAGAGCTGCACAATCGAAATCTGTGCGGCAAGATGGTTTATCCCAGACTGACAAACGTTTATATGGGCACACGCGCATATTTTGAATATGTGTCCAAGCACCTAAATCTTGCAACAAAGTTTCTGAGGTTAAACTTATGGCAGCCACCCGCATATCAGGTGGTTGTTCTGGTTCAAATGGCTCAGGCATAGAAGGTTCAATTATTGCTACTTTAAAGCCAAGCTTTGCTAAACCCAGAACCATGGCCGAACCGACCATTCCTCCTCCCACCACACAAAAATCAAACACGTTATTTTTCCTTATTGCTTCACCTTGATACTTTAACAAAAAAAGCCGAAGATTTACGCTAAAACATCTAATAGCAGGCTGTAAAAATCACAATAAAATTATCTGTATGTGAAAAGTCTGACTATGCTCGATATACAGCAACAAGAGTTAACCTTTACAAGTTGATGCGCTGAATTATTTGGAGATGTAATGTCGATATTATTTAAGTCAGTTTAGATAGTGTTTATAAATGTATTTTTAATGAGTTGTGTTAGTCAAAATCCACCCTGCGAAGATATTTTAGAAGTAAAACGTCAAACCTTACAATGTGAACGATGGCGTAAAATCATGAACAACAATAATTTTCCTCAACAAGGCTCAACAGCCAAAGACCGCTATCAACAAGAGTGCCAAAATCTGCGCTTTATCGAGATGACTTCGACACGATTTGTAAAGGCAACCAAACGGTTATAGGCGGTATTAAATAAACAGCAACGGGCAAAGAGTCAAGTGATCTTTGACCTCCCCATAGCCGTCAATGCAGATCCACTGATAACAACAGCCGCACCAATATAAGCCCAATGATCTAAATAGCTGGCAGTAAAGTGTTGCGGTAGCCACTGCACCGCAATTAACATACTTAAGAAAGTAAAGATTGGAGATGTGGCAAGTACTGCACTCACTTTAGCGGCCTGCCATATGTTAAGAGCTTCGGTAAAGGCACCGTATGCAACTATGGTATTAGCGCAACAAAACAGTAAAGCTAATACATGGATCATCTGCATATCCATCAGTTGATACACACTAGAAAAAGGCAACAATACACAAAATCCGATAATATAAATTAACAAGGTTAACTGTTTGGCAGTCAGTACTTTTAATAGAGGTTTTTGCATCAAGGCATAGGCTGCCCATGTGGTAGCGGCAAGTAATATAATTAATACACCAGTAGTAAACTGACTCAAAGACAAAAATAAATCGGCGAGTCTGTCATTAAAAAACAACATCAAGCCAGAAAAAAGCATTATAGCACCGCAGATTTCGAGCCGACTTAGACGTTCTTTAAAAAACACCACACCACCTAACATCAACATAAAAGGCGCAATTTGCATCACTATTTGCGCTGTTTCTGGGTTGAGATACTCTAACCCTTTTACGTTTGCGACATAGTTAACTACCAAGCACAAACTAGCGATCAATAACCATATGCCTTTATTTCTGCCAAGTGCGAGCAGCCTCGGTAAAGAATTACTTTTTAACAAGAGTAGAAATACAAATATTCCCGCCACAAAAAACCGATATAGGGTGATAGTGACAGCATCCATAATTTCTAAACTCAGAGTTAAAAAAACCGGTAATATGCCCCACAAAAAAGCGGTGGTCAGTGATAAAAAAAAACCATACCAATGTTCTGTTGTCTTGATGTTTGTTAGTTTCACTGCTTTCCCAAATAAGTCTTAATCATTGATCTCAAACATTTGTATAAGTCGCTACTAACTGGCTAATTTTTCTACAAAAATCTTGTTTACAGCGTATTTGCATTCTACCCTAGATTAAAGCTATTTATACAAATCACATTGAAGAGAAGCTCATGAAAAAAATCGCGGTATTAACATCTGGTGGTGATGCCCCAGGTATGAATGCTTGTATTCGCTCAATTGTATTAACAGCCGAACATTATGAACTTGAAGTGATCGGTTATAAACATGGTTATAACGGCCTAATTGACCAAGAATACAAACTGCTTGCTCCTCTCAATGTGAGTAATATAATTCAGCGAGGCGGCACTATTTTAAAAAGTGGCCGTTGTGCTGATTTTCATACTGAGGAAAATGGCAGAGCTGCAGCAAAAAACCTTCACGATTTAAATGTAGATGTTTTGTTAGTGATTGGCGGTAATGGTTCTTTTCGTGGTGCTCATCATTTATGTAAATACTACAAAGGGCAAGTTATTGGCTTACCCGGCACCATAGATAATGACATAAGTGGCACAGATGCAACCATTGGTTATTATACTGCCATAGAAACAGCACTAGACTCCATCGATAAGGTACGAGATACCGCAGATGCTTTTGAGCGTATATTTTTAATTGAAGTTATGGGCAGGCATGCAGGATTTATTGCTTTAAACGCTGCGGTGGCATCCGCTGCTGATAGAGTTTTAGTACCAGAAGATTGCAATGATATTGACCTAGAAGTGGATAACATTATTGAGCATTTACACGCAGTATATAGTCAGCGAGGTATTTCTAGTTACATCGTTGTGACTAGTGAAAACTTATTACCCGGTGGTGTAATAACTCTAGCGAAAATGATCACTGATAAAACTCAAATTGAGTGTCGTCCAGTTATCTTAGGACACGTACAAAGAGGCGGTTCACCTGTGAGTCAAGACAGGATTTTAGCCACCAAGTTGGGTGCTTATGCGGTTGAACAAGCCTTAGCGGGACAAAATAATGTCATGGTGGGTGAACACAATAGTCAACTGGTCACTCACCCTATTGAAATTAGTTGGCAACAACAAAAACCACTTGATAAATATTTATTGAAGATCCAACAGCAATTATTCAGCTTATAACTTAATCATCTCTTTAACTCTGTCACGATGACTACGACTAACTTTAAGTTCGGTGCCGTTATTCAATATTAAGTGGTATTCGCCACTAATATGACTGACCATTTTTTGCACAAATTTAATATTAACAATAGCTGAGCGATGAGTCCTAACAAACTTTTTGGGATCGAGATCGTTTTCTAGTTCTTTCATAGTGCGGCGCATAATATGCGTCTGATCCGTCGCGTGCACGCACATATAGTCACCTGCAGCATCAATCCATTGAATATCATTTACTGCCACACGGGTAACTTCAGAACCATCCTTTATCGCCAAAATATCAGGATATGGGTTAGTGGTAATGCTTTCACCGCTGGCCAATTTTCGCAAAATATCTTCACAATCGTCACCAGTGAAATCTGCAACCAGTCTAGCGAGTTTTTGGTTATCACCATCCTGCTGTTTGCGCTCTAATGTCAATTGCACTTTATCTACAGCATCTTTCAGACGTCTTCCATCCACTGGTTTCAAGACATAGTCTAAAGCATGAACATCAAAGGCTTTAATGGCATAAGAATCAAATGCAGTAACAAACACAATCAAAGGAATGGGTTGTTTTAATTCTTGTAATTTATTGATGACTTGAAAACCATTAAGTCCAGGCATTTGAATATCTAGAAATACCAAGTCAGGGCGTACTTGGGGGATAAGTGTCACTGCTTCTATGCCATTTTTACACTCACCAACAATGTCTATATTGTCAAACTCAGACAAACGTAAAGACAATCCTTTACGGGCGAGTGGTTCGTCGTCAACTATGACAGTGCTAATTCTCAATTTTTGAGTCACTTGAATTCTCGCTTATTTCGTAAGGAATGCGGATGTTAATTTTTATACCCGTTGGATAATTATGGGATATCACAAAAGAATGGTTATTGACATACAAGGCCTCTAATCGTTCCTGAATATTGTGCAACCCTACCCCGCCATTTTTGCTTATGGGTAATTGTCCGTTTTTAATCTCAGCTCCAGGACCATTATCACTGACATTTAGCATCAAATCACGACCAAACGTTTTAGCTGAAATACTGATACGTCCGCCGTCTTCCATTTTCGAAATGGCGAACTTAATCGAGTTTTCTATAATAGGCTGCAAGATTAAACTTGGTACGAGGGCAATTTTTGTCTTTTCCTCTATATCCCAAACCACAGTAAGACGGTCCTCAAACCTAACCTCTTCAATTTCCAAATACAGCTCTAGGGCCTTAATTTCTTGGATAAGAGGAACGCGCTGAATGGGGTCTTTATCAAGGGAATAACGTAAAAAGTCACTTAAACGACTGACCATAGTCTCAGCGGTTTTATTTTCTTTCATCAGAATAAGGGTTGAAATAGCATTAAGGGTATTAAAAAGAAAGTGAGGATTTAACTGATATCTAAGCATTTTAATATGCGCTTGATGAGCCATAGAAGACGCTTTAAGCACATTTTGTTTTTCTTTCATCAGCATTTGGTAGTTCTTGATACCAAAATAGCCGCCGGTCCAACAACCAATCATAATAAGAGAGTTAATAGTATTAGTGAAATACATATACCATTCTTCTGGCCGATAGCCTTTCTTATATATTTCCCAGTTATTAACGTTTTTAACCATGGCCCAAATCAGCGCAGTAAAGTATAAACTTGCCCCTACTAAAAGAAGCATTTTCAAAGGCGATAATGTCAGGGCTTTACGGTAAATGTATCTAAGAGGGATAGTTAACAACCATCCAGCATTGGCGTTAAGTACAATGACGAACAACCATATACTACGCATTTCGTGCATAAAAGAGCCGATCCAATAAACGATTGCGAAGCCGCCCCAACCAGCTGTATGCAAGGTCCAAAACAGACGTTCTCGACTATCGACTAACTTTTCCCACTTAGGCACATGTATTCCAGAATAATTAACAGAAAATAATTATACAAAAATTAGACCAAGGAAACTCTCACTTGGTCTTAGATTAGTGTTGTTTTACCGCAACTTGATTTAGATTTAATGAATGGGGTTAGTAATTGATATTTAAACGTTTTAACCAATGCACCCACCACCAAGCTGGCCCAACCAATAAAAATTGTAAATCTTTTAAAAAGCTCGGTTTTTTACCTTCAATATGATGACCAATAAATTGCAAAATCCACATCACTACAAACAACGCAATACTGAACTGCCAAACAGAAATACCTAGTGACACCAGCAATTTGATACCAAAAAATGACAATATAGATAATAAGGTCATTGCTGCGCCTATTGGTCCAGACAGACGGAAGTAATAGTACAACGTTGGGATAACTAGAATATGCGCCCAGCTGACGTCAAAATAATCCAGAAAAGCAGGGGTTGGAATAGACCAAAGAAGCGCTAGAGTGACAAAATAGATTGCCGGCACTGCAACAGCATGGATAAGAATATTGGTTTTATTTTTGTGACTTTCGCCATACTCATTTAACAGAAACTCTATTTGACGCATGTAAACCTCACTGGTATTTCATTAACGCTAATTTAACAACTCCATTGGCTTGCATCAATTAAAACCTTCTCAGTTAACGATCATATTCATGAATTAACCTGTCGCCAACATGATATCTTGTAATAACATTTTAACTTGGTCTGCAGGTGTTTCAAACTTGACACCGTAATACAGGCTAACTTCGTCAGAATTACTGTTCATAATAGTGCCTGTCAGGAACATATTCTTGTCTTTTGCTGTGGCAAAATACATTTTCACAAATTGTCTAAGTTTTGGCTTAGTCCCGCTTGCCGCTTTTTCGATACTCATTCGACAACCATTTACAGATATATCTAGCACCACAGAATCACATATAGCTGAATCACTTAATTCATCAATCAAACTGGTAGCAATCCGAGTTTTTGCTCTGGGTTCGGCACGTAAATCATGGCGTTGAATAATCAAAGGAAAGCTCGTGAAAATCAAATGGCTTGGTTTAGTGGTAACTAATTTGATTTTAACTTTAAAGGCAATAATTTCGCCGGTATCGTCTTCAAGGATATATCTAGCGATCATCGACTTGTCTTTAAAAATACCATCACCTAATGATCCCCACTTACCCTCATCAGGGTATCTAAAAATCATACAACGGGTGCCATCCATACCCACAAATTCGGTTCTTACCCTTTTGGTTGTAGTGGCAGTAGTTAATTGTAAGTCAACGGGTCTGCCGGGGCGCATAGAACGAATTTTTCTAAGGTCTTCATTAGTCAGCCCAACTTTATCCTGCAAAATTGCCATTTAATTAATAATCCTTGAACACTTTTGTTATTATCATTGGCATTAAGCCTTCTAAGTTAATGTTAAATAAAGTTTATATAAACAACAAGCCACTATGGCATGTTTATCGCTGCAGCCACCAATTAACATCGTCGAAATGTCATTAATTAGAGAAACATCATGCATACTCATCCCTCATCCATTCATTACAACGTTAACGTTTCGTCTATCGCTGGGCATACATTTAATGTCAGCTTGCGTATTGAAAATCCTGATAAAAACGGACAAGTTCTGACGTTACCTGCTTGGATACCAGGTAGTTATATGATCCGTGATTTTGCCAAAAGCATTGTTACCATGATTGCTCAGGATGATGCGGGACAAGAGATAAATATCCAAAAAATTGATAAACAAACTTGGCAAGTAAAAGCTGTTAATTCCGCTGTGACGATTAAGTATGAAGTTTATGCTTTTGATTTATCGGTTAGAGGAGCCTATATCAATGATGAAATAGCCTTTTTTAACGGCACTAATATGTTTTTGGCGGTTCAAGGGCAAACAAACAAATGTTGCAGCTTAACCTTACTAAAGCCAGAACAAGAAAGTTTATCCCATTGGAAAGTGGCCACCACTATGCAAACTAAAATGCAAGAAACACATGCATTTGGGGATTATTGGGCAAATAACTACGAAGAATTAATTGATCACCCAATATTAATGGGTGAATTTGATATTTTGAATTTTTCTACGTCTGGCGTGGAGTTTGAACTGATACTCGCAGGTGGACATCAAGCAGATGTAAAGCGAATAACCAAGGATTTAACCAAGGTGTGTCAGCACCATATTAACTTCTTTGCCGATATTGCGCCGGTTAATCGCTATCAATTTATCACTCTACTAACAGATAATGCTTTTGGCGGTCTAGAGCATATGAGCTCCACCGCATTGATGTATAGTAGGAATGACTTGCCAAGCCTATCTGATGCGGGACACATGACAGATGGTTATCGAGTATTTCTGAGTTTATGTAGTCATGAGTTTTTTCATACATGGCATGTAAAGAGGATCAAACCCCAAGAGTTGTTTGGCGCAGCACTCGATAAAGAGCGATACACAGAACAACTATGGATTTATGAAGGATTTACAAGTTACTACGACGATTTTAGTCTTCTTCGATGCGGACTCATCACTCAGTCAGAATATTTAAAAGTAGTTGCCCAAAACCTTACCCGACTTATACGCAACAAAGGACGCTTTAAACAAACCATTACCGAGTCCAGTTTTGATGCTTGGACAAAGTTCTACAAACAAGATGAAAGTGCCGTGAATAATATCGTCAGTTATTATAATAAAGGTGCGATTTTAGCGATGTGTTTGGATTTGCTAATAAAAAATAAAAGTGACAAAGATTATAGTTTAGATGATGTGTTGCGGCATTTATGGAATCAACACGGAAAGCTCAGCATTCCAACCCCAGTAGACGTAGTTCAACGGTTTGTAGAAACTCAGCTGAATTTAGATTTATGTGATTTTTTCCATTCTGCCTTATATTCCACTGAAGAGTTACCGTTCACCGAGCTGCTTGAGAGATTTGGCATTAAGTGTCATTTTTCGCCTAGAGAGAGCCTCGATGATAAAGGCGGTGTAAAAACAACATCCCCAATTAAAATCGAGTTTGGTGCACAAATAAAAGCACGGGAAATAGGCATTCAAATCACTCAAGTGACAGAGCAAACTGCAGCATATAACGCTGGGCTTCAGGTAGGTGATGTGTTGATAGCGGTAGATAAATGGGCGGTGAGTAAAGAAAATTTAATCGCACAACTCAACTATTTACCCATTGGTCAAGTCACGCAACTTTGCGTATTACGAGACAAAAAACTCAAGCAATTGACTTTCAAGTCCACAGCCGCACCATGCGATAGCATAAACCTAGAAGTAATTGATCAAGAGCGAACTAATCATTGGTTGGGATTGCCAGCCAATACACACGAAAAATAATTACAGATTAACCACTAATATGAAACTCGGTTACAAAAAGTAAGTTAGCTGACAAATAATCATTTTGTTAACATGTTTGCACTTACAACAAATAAAAAGAACCAAGATGATAAATGCATACGCTGCACAGTCGGCTAAGGCTGCTTTAACAGAATACCAATTCGATCCCGGTGAACTTAAGACCGAAGAGGTTGAAATTGAAGTGATGTATTGTGGTATTTGCCACAGCGACCTAAGCATGATTGATAATGAGTGGGGACAAAGTAAATATCCCTTGGTTGCGGGTCACGAAGTGGTAGGTAAAGTCAGCCAGGTTGGCTCACAAGTGAAACACTTAAAAAAAGGGCAACATGTTGGCCTAGGTTGGCACTCCGGTTATTGTAATCAATGCACAAATTGTGATGCAGGCGACCACAACTTGTGCTCCAAGGCTAGAGGTACCATTAGGCGTCACCATGGAGGATTTGCCGATAAAGTACGTGCAGATGCCAACAGTGTGGTAGCGATCCCTGACGGAATTGATTTAGAAAAAGCAGGACCGTTATTTTGTGGTGGCATTACCGTATTTACGCCATTGATTGAATACGATATCAAACCCACTGATAAAGTAGCTGTTATTGGTATAGGTGGTCTCGGTCATATGGCTTTGAAATTTTTAAATGCTTGGGGATGTCAGGTGACTGCTTTTACCTCAAGTGAAGCCAAGAAAACTGAAGCGTTAGAGCTAGGGGCACATTTCACTTTGGACTCAAAAGATCCAGATGTCATTGCCAGCGCAGCCAGAAAATTCGATCTCATTATTTCTACTGTTAACGTTAAATTAGATTGGAATTTGTTCTTGAACACCTTAAAACCTAGAGGTCGTCTGCATTTTGTGGGTGCCACAACCGAACCTTTAGATGTCAGTATATTTGCATTAATGGGCGCACAGCGTTCAATTTCTAGCTCACCTGTAGGCAGCCCCGCTACCATCAAGAAAATGCTGGAGTTTGCTAAGTTACATAAAATTGAACCACAAATAGAAACATTCCCATTTGAAAAAATTAATGACGCCATCGATCATTTAAGAAACGGTAAAGCAAAATACAGAATTGTGTTGAAGCGATAAACTAGAATATGCCCCATCAACAATCACAAATAAAAAACTCTGATTAGGGGCATATATTTTACAACCATCATTAATTCAGCGAAACCATTGTAGTTATTCTTTTTTGATAAAGGCATTCTCTTGCTAACTTTTGATTTGGATTCTTTTAAAAAATCACTTTTTTCTTTCATTAAACAAAGATACCCACGAACATTCAGTAGAAGATAAGTCACAAGCATCGGTTTTGAAGACTGGGAATGTTATACAGCTATGCCATCAAATATTTAGAGTCATTCATTCCTTCGATCCTTAATAGTCTCTTGATTTTTCAAGTTAGCAAGGTGATTACTGTAACTCATTTGTTAAATGAGGCTATCGGAGCTAGGGCCAGAATCAGAGAGCTCCCCTCGAA
>Ga0115005_10003655_pt1 | contig 12292 bp, 9 predicted proteins | sample ArcOceMetagenome_FD_87163 | JGI IMG/M metagenome (GOLD analysis project Ga0115005, IMG submission 87163) | Marine eukaryotic phytoplankton communities from Arctic Ocean - Arctic Ocean - Greenland ARC118M Metagenome | ecosystem: Environmental > Aquatic > Marine > Oceanic | place: Arctic Ocean...
AAAGCGAGGGATATTGAAGAATGTGAAGTCTCCCAGCTTGGCTTTTGTGAAGGAGCCTCCTGGCAAGTTGTTACACCGTTTGATGGCTTCAGAGCGTGTTCCTGTGATCACTACGGAGGTAGATGTTGAAGATGTCTTTTCGATTGAGAGCACTTCAGCAGGGTGACTGATCGTAATGGATTTAGTCCTGATACCGTGCTTGGAGTCGAAGCGACAAGTCCACACGACCGGCCGGTTCCGTATCCGACACAGCTAGAACATCCGCCTGATGCTCCTTGAAGATGGAAATAGGCCCAACGGGATCCAAATAGACCTTGGTCGTGCCTGTACACGTACTAGCAACCCGAACATACACTCCAACAGCCGCCAAGACAAGGTCCAAAGCTGCCCTACGAGCAACATGGGAAGCAACGCTGCAACCCTCCTTCACACATAGCTTTCCTGATTGACCCACCTCCACACCACACAGAGTGCAATTGGACACCAAGGTAATATCCTCATGTACAACAAGAATGCACTTACCGTGGGTGACAGGAGTAGTAGCTGCACCACCCAACCCCCCCATCTGCATACGCTCGAAAGCTCAAATTAGAGAATTGGCAGCAGTCAATCGGTCCAGGCGGGACAACAAAGTAAGTAGAATAACGTCTTCAGGCAAGGCCGGTAACGAAGCATCATGAATAGTCATTGCTGCAAGGGAAGAGAGTAAACGGCAGAAAATTGAAAGGCCAATCGATTAGGAGGTAAATTAAGTTCTCCTGAAAGGTATTCAAAAAATCTGGTTCCAATCTAGAAATTGCGAATTCCATAATAGCGACTTGATTCCTACACATAAAGCGTCTATCCTTCAGTCAACTAATGACGTAGCATTAAATTTAATCTTTGTCTTATATCTTTGCCCATGCAATCGAGGGGGGAACGGTGAGGACTCTAATTTAAATTTTGATCTTCAAAAAGTAGTAACACTTCAATTTTAGATCTATAACTTCGTATCAGAGTCACCTTTACTCATTGTACAGTGAGGATTCGATTTTACTCACCGTACAACAAGTAAAGGTGACTCTGATACGAAGTTCTATCTCAAATTGAAGTGTTACTTTTTGAAGAGTCAACATTTAAATTAGGAGGTTGGATATTTATACAGAGGTAAAGATAGTATTAGAATCAGTGAGTACTTGGCGAGGATATTAGGTATCGCTCTTTTGGTGATAGGCCTTTAGGGGCTGTCTGTCTGTCAACACCCCCCTTCGCGCGAAGCGCGAGAAGAGGATGGATTTTGCTGTTGTTCGACAGCGTCTCTGGAACATGTTCCTGAGATGGTGAAGAATGATAGTGAGATTGACGGGCAGATAGTTCTGTGATAGGTGAATCTATCTCCTTAACATTAATGGTAGCAGGGCGGTGGTTGGGAGGAAAGGATACAAGGACGTCTCGCATTTCAATGTAATGTGGTGCGTCTTTGTCTTCTTTAGTGCAGATACCGGAAGCTCCGAAATGCAACTAAAAAGCTATTATTAGGCTATTTAAAATACTATCAACCTTTCGAGTTGAAAAAAAGGGAACATTAATTTTTGCCTACGATACCTACATACCGGTACCTCAAACCTCAACCAGTCCACAACCACAACAACAGGCTTGGGTTGTATACAATCCCCAATCCCTTCGACTACAAACCAAACTCAGTATCATCAAGAAATACGAGGAACATGAAAGAGCAGCCCTATATTATCATTGCAAACATCTCAAAGAAGCCAAACATCAGGTGCCTCATCAAGAACGCAGTTGCATTTGGAGTCAAAACGATATTTGTAGCAGGACAGCGAAAGTTTAATTTTGATGCTAGCGATGAAAAAAGTGATATTCCCAAGATAATAAAGCCACTGATAATAGAGGGCCATTTGAAGATTGTCCAGTTCGAGAAAATAAAGGAATGCATAGAACATATTCATTCCCTAGGCATCAAAGTGATTGGAGTTGAAATTGACGAGACTGCAGTGGACGTGGAAGACACCGATAACTGTTTCTCGGGGGATACGGCATTCATGATGGGTAATGAGGGAACAGGAATGAATGAAAAGCAAATGTCACTGTGTGATGGATTTGTAAAGATATCTCAGTATGGAGGCGGCACTGCTAGTTTGAATGTAAGCATTGCAGCGGGAATTATATTACAGAGGTTTTATGCGTATTCACAGAGCAAAGATTGTTTATAAGTCTCTGAACTGAATCGGTGTTACTTTCAACTAAGTCTTAGTAAGAATATAAAATATACAGTAATGCAAAATATTCAACGATGGACATCTACACCGAAAAAGGAGCTTCGTTTATTGGTTTCAATGCCATTTCGTCATCTAAGCCCTTTTCTTTAAAAACGTCAAGTTCATCGACGTGAACATAGTGCCCTGTCTTATCCGTCGTTAGTAGTAGAAGCAAACCATCCCTTACGGACTCTGCTGTCCGCACTCCTTTCTTGTCAGCTGCTTTTGGAAATGATCGTGTATCCACCATTCCCGGGGAAATAGTATTGACAATGATGTTCTTGTCCTTCAATTCCTCAGCGATAGATGCAGAGTACCCTTCTAATGCAAACTTGGATGCGCAATAGAATGACATGTTTGGTATTCCAATCTTTCCAGCTTTGGATGAAATGTTGACTATTCTCCCTGATCCATTTTTCAGCATTGTCTTTTTAAGAACTGAAGATGTCACGGTATGAACCGACGCAATGTTCAGATCAAGTAAATCTCTCAAGTCGCTGGTTGCAAGTTCGTAGGAAGGGCCTTTTCCAGCCTGGTTGCTGCCTCCGTTATTGATGAGAATGTCTATTCCACCAAACTTTTCGACGATGGAAGAAACCATACTATCAACTTGCTCTTGATCTTTGAGATCCACCACATAGATACCCATATTCGAGGATGGTTGAGTAGCTTCCAGTTCTGCCATCGTTTCCTCCAACTCCGATTTTGTTCGTGAGCAAATAGCTACATTTGCTCCTTCACCTGCACAAATATTGGCAATCGCTCTTCCTATGCCTCTTCCTGCGCCTGTTACTAGAACTCTTTTGCCAGAAAGAATGGACATTGCTCCGCTGATATTAATGACCTGTAAGAATAATATTGATGATAAGAGGAGTCTTTGAACTATGTGACTGTTATGGCACATTTATGTAGCTGCGACGAGTACTACGAAGAAAGAAATGTACAATGAAAAGTACGGCGATGCAAACTGGTTGCTGTTGAAAAAGTATGGTGTGTGGATGGAAAGGGGACAGGTTGTTTTCAACTCTTGTTAGATTGAAGATATGGGTGCAAAAGTGAGAGTGAGTGTGTGTGAGTTTAGAGTTTAGAGTGGGCAATCGATGATGACCTTCGATCTACCGGCGGTATGTGATATCTAGATATGATAGGTTTTGGTTTTAAACACAATTCCCCCCCCTCTCCTTCTTTTTTATTTTCGAATTTGTGATGTTTCCAAAAGTTTGAAAGTGCGTTTTCTCTCACCGCCATCAAAAGTGGTGTCCGCATCATGCAAGCGAGCATGATATGAGATTATGAGTGCTGAATCGCAATGTTTGTATTCTCTAGAATTTTCCACAGAATTCAATTACGAACGTTGATGTTCTAAAAAGACCTGCATTATACAGTACTGTAATTACTTCGTTCCTCTACAACTACAAATATAACAGAGATAGGAATGGTTACTTTCAACCAAAGAGGTCTCAACGTTGTTCTTGCCCTCTCAGTGGTAATTCCGGCATCCATCAATGGGTTCGCCTACGCACCTAATTTCGTCACAAAAATCATTTCAGAGTCTACTGGGAAAGAACCCTTTGGCCTCCTTGATATCCCATCGAAATCTGATGAGGGGGTGGAAGAATCAGGTGATGACAGTGGAACTCCCAGCGAAACCAATTTGCTTTTAGATTCACCAATCATAACAAGGTTCCCTCCCGAACCAAATGGTTATTTGCATCTTGGCCATGCGAAGGCTGTATCTTTCAACTTTGCAGTTGCTAGAATGTTTGCTCCAGACGGACGTTGCAATATGCGTCTTGATGATACCAATCCCAGTAAGGAAAATCAGGAATACATAGATTCAATCCTCGAAGATGTTCGATGGATCCAATCTGATACTGAAGCGTTTCTTGATGCACCATTCGACAATGAGAATGCCGAGAATAACGGACCGTGGTTTGGAAAGGTGCACAAGACATCTGATAGCTTCCAACTCATTTATGAATGCACAAAAGAGCTTATCAAGAGTGGCGACGCATATGTTGATAGTCTCAGTGCTGAGGAGATGAGAGAATATAGAGGTTCCCTCACTGAACCTGGTAAGGACAGCCCTTTCAGGACAAGGAGCATCGAAGAAAACTTGGAACTCTTTGAAAAGGTAAGCATGGAATCTCGAACATATTATGCCACTTTGAAAAGGAATATATTTCACACTAACATATTGTTCTACAATCGTAGATGCGTGCTGGTGAATGTAAAGAGGGGGAGCATATAGTACGTTCAAAAATTGATATGGCATCGTCTAACATCAATATGAGAGATCCTGCTTTATATAGAATCAAACATGAATCGCATCCATCAACTGGTGATGAATGGTGCATTTATCCCATGTATGATTTTTCGCATCCCATACAGGATGCAGTCGAGGGGATCACTCATTCTTTGTGCACATTGGAGTTTCAGGATCATAGACCTTTCTATGAATGGACATTGGAGAAGTTGATACCTACTGGATTGATTAAATCCAAACCTCGTCAAATTGAATTCAGTCGTCTTAACTTGAAATACACAGTGCTATCAAAGCGCAAACTGATCCAACTTGTCGAAGAGAAGTGTGTGAATGGCTGGGACGATCCACGTATGCCAACATTGTCTGGAATCAGACGCAGAGGGTCGCCACCAGAGGCTCTTAGATTGTTCTGCGAGCGGGTTGGAATTTCAAAGGTTGATTCAAATATTGATGCCACTGACTTGGAAAATTGCATTCGTGAGGTTATGGATGATACCAGCATGCGTGCATTTGCTATCCTCGAGCCTCTAAAGGTGACAATCACCAACTGGCAAGGTAAATACTGTATTTGGAAAGATAGTTGTATGCACCCTGTAAAAACTCACGCTTTAAGGCATGCTTATCGCAGGCTCAAGTTTGGAAGAGTTTGAGGTTCCTCGCCATCCAAAGAAAGAGAAAATGGGTAATCGCACTGTACCATTCGGAAAGAGTTTGTATATTGAGCGTTCTGACTTTTTCGATTTAGAAGGACCAGAAGGTGAAGCAAATGGTGGAAGAAAGCCAAAGGGATTCAAGCGCCTTCTTCCAAACGATAAGGTTCGTTTGAAGTATGCATATGTGATTCACTGTGATGAAGTTGTCAGAAATGCAGACACAAACGAACCAGTGGAGTTGAAATGTACATTGTTACCAGAAACTCGCGCTGGAGTGACGCCAGAGGGAACGAAACGAGTCAATGGAATTATTCAGTGGGTTGAAAGTAGCACGACTATTAAATGCAAAATCAATCAATATGATCGTCTCTTCAAAACAGAAGAGCCTGGAAAAGCAACTGGAAATTTCCTCGACGATATGAATGCCGATTCGCTTGAGGTTTTAAATGACTGCGTTGTGGAACCTAGTGTAGCAATGGATTCCCTTGCAATGTTGGCAAAGATTCGAAATTCAGAAAAGGACAAGAACGGCAAAAAGATTTACCACAGTGAATTAGCCTATCAGTTTGAAAGGACTGGCTACTTCGCACTAGACCCGGTTTCCACGCCAAGCAATCCTGTTTTCAATCGCGTTGTGACTCTACGCGACACTTGGGCGGTACCAGAGCCAAAGAAGGGAGAAAAAAATGATGCAAACCAAAGAAACAGGGGAGGCAAACAGAGTGCTCCTAACAATGGCGCTGTTCTTGACGATGTTCGTCGCGTTGCAATTCGTGCAGGAACTATTCTAGAAGCTGGGCCACACCCCGATGCTGATACTTTGATTGTGTGCAAGGTAGACTGCGGCGACGAAGGTTCAGAGCCGCGAACAGTTGTGGCTGGATTAGGAGGAAAGATTCCATTGGATGAGCTCGTCAATAAGAAAATTGCATGTGTCACCAACTTAAAGCCCGCTAAGATGAGGGGCATTGAAAGCACAGCAATGTTTTTGGCAGCCTCTGATGGAGGTGAGGGTGAGGACGAAAAGGTCGAGCTCCTCAACATTCCAAACACGGTACCTAATGGCGAGCTCTTGTCTTTTGATGGGAAAGAACCTTGTCAGCCAGACGATTTGATGAAGAGCAAAGGTGCTCTGAAGGCATTTGAAAGATTCAAGGCATGCCTCAAAGTCAATAATGATGGTGAGGCAGTGTTTGTCGAGGATGCCGTAGGATTCAAAATGCTTTCGTCAGGTGGTCCCATCAAAGTTGTGTCTTTGAAGGATGTTATAATTCAGTAGAATTTGAGTTACGGCTTTCCCGTTGGTTGTTTCGTGAAAGGATAGAATAGGTCGTAGGTAGGACACCAACTCTCCCTTCTTTACGTGCAAATGCAAATTTAATTAAAAATTAGGGTAGACATGCCTCGATTTTTATTGCTACTAATGTTTGAGTTTACACAGTGATCGCAACGCCACCTGTAAAATCGGTATATCTAGACAAGATCTAGATGTCATTCAAACTTGGAATCCACGCTAACGGATGAATACGTGCGAATATAGATACATGAAGGTGTGATGTAGTAGATTTGCAGAAACGTGCTGCAGTTCTTTATAAGTGTGAAGTGGAGGTGCTACCGGTACGTGGCTGTACTGTAACTGACACAGAAAGTGAATTGAGAATGTCCACCTTCAACCAAGATGAATAGAAATAGGATTCCACCGCCCTTCCTTGCCTATTTTCGACTACTACAAGCTTGCTAGTACGAAACAGTCAGGTGAATGTCAGATATCTATGAGTAGTGTAATAAAGAATTGAAATGAAAACCATTTTGAATTGGTTAATCTGACATTTGACTCACAAACAAACCATGCATTCATCCCTTCACCATTGACACCGTCTTTCTTTTCTTCATCAAGTAAGTGATGCCGCCTGTTCTTCGACCAAAATTTGAGACAAAAATCGTAAAATTTGAAATTGTGGACGTTTTCACAGGTGGTGTATTTCCAGCCCCTGCTGTTGACGTGGTAATCAATCTACAGAAACATAAATAATATGCATGTCTTTCCCGAAGCATGACAGCCCATTATTTTTTTTATGTTGGGCTTCGTCACCATCTAAAAAGAGTTTTCTTTGCTACATCCGTCATGGCCCATTCCCGACCAAGCCCAGGTTGTCCAGAATTAATTGGGTTGCAGCATCTTGTTGACGCCGCCACTGCACTCACTCAATTGGTGAGCTCTGTTCCATCAGCCCAGAAGCAAGGAAGATCGCACACTATCAATGATGATGAGGAGTTACGCAGGGCAAGGTTGGCATCTCAAGCAGCAACCATGACACCTCTTCCTTTAGGAGTAGCTATCAATAATGTGCCTATTGCACCCAATGGGGCAGTTCCTCTTCAAATCTCCCCGAGAGACAAGAAGTCCCTTCAACACTGCCCTCGACAGATATTTCCTGAGAGGCTGATGTGTATCCTATCTGATCAATCTATCGCAGACATCATCACTTGGCTCCCACACGGAAGATCGTTTGTGATCAATCAGCCTGAGGTTCTTGCTGATAGTATTCTTCCCAAATATTTCCCTGAGTCAGCCGGAAGCTCCAAAATTTCTAGCAGTGCCGCGTGCAAGTATCCCTCCTTTACTCGAAAGCTCAACCGATGGGGTTTTCGCCAAGTTACTAGAGGTCCTGATGCTGGTGCATTCCATCACAAGTTCTTTCGCCGTGATGAACCTAGGCATTGTCTTCAAATGATTTGTCAGCGTTCTCGTCGTCGCAAAGGAGATGACAAGATGGATGTCATCAACATTCTTCCAAGGAATGTCAGCCCGTCTTCAATCAACACTTTAACAGCTGTTACTGATGGCACTGATAGTGAATCTATTTCTTCCGGTTCTGCAAAAGTCGCTGCACCCCTCAAATCAAGCGTTTTTTCTCAAATTGGTGCAGCTTATAACCATATGAAGACTCCTACTGGAACCATTGATAACTCAGTTGTTGTTTCCAGTACTGATTCGCCAACTCCACTAGCAATCATCGCCGCTTCCGGAACTTTTGCGCTGACACAAAGTCATCAGAGACCAGTGTCTCAAATTATGAACAGACATATTACTCAGGACACCTTGGTAATGCATTCATCTGCAGAGACGAATGCAACCACCCAGCAATCAAACAACGGGCATATGCCAGGCTACGCTAGTTTCCAACGTCCATTTTCTATGCCTACTTTAAAGCAATTGACACCATTATTACCTATTGCGCCTCCTGTCTTTGACAATGTTAATCAAAAACTCAATCCTAACTCTCATCAAATGGAGGGATCTGCAACCGTTTCTGTGCAATCAGAAGCTCGTTCTAATTCTTCACATGTGTCTGCTCCTCCTCCTGCCAAGACAGCAGGAGATTCCAATGGGCAGCTAGAGGTAGTATCTGAAGAGGATGCCCGAATCGCAAATGCTACAACTATGCTTTACAAAGCTTATTTGAAGGCTCTTGGTTAGGTATTTTCTGGTGACTCTGGAGTGTCATGAGGGGATGTCACTATTCGAAACATTTTTCTTTACAAATCTACAATATAATCTACAGTCTCTAATTAAATAAGTTTACTTAATCTTTATAATGATTTTCTTCTTTTACATCACTATGAAACCAAAATTCAATTCTTTGGTGGATAGTAGGTAGGGTAGGTGGCAACTCATCATTCATTTTTATGTACGAAAAGACATGCGTAAGAAGTGACCAGAATTTGTCACTGTCTGTGATTGGATCAAGAGTGTGACGTCTTTGAAGGATGGAGCAGAGAAGACATGCGTAAGAAGTGTCCACTTTTTGTCGCTGCCTGTGATTGGTTCGAGAGTGTGACGTTTTTTGAAGGATGAGATTGATTTGAAAAAAAGAAACCAGATCTACTAAATTATCAAAGTTGAGTCTTCTTCACGAGACAAAAATAAACTACGCACGTGGAAAAGTGATCCGATCACTTTCCTAGATTGGATTTTCCCACAAAAAATCAAAAACGACTCAGACAAAGATTCAACCTCTACTTACCTCTGCTGCCGAAAATACTTTCTGAAAACTATGCCACAGAAGTCTTTCATATGTATTCAAGAAAAAATGGTCTTTATCCTGGCTAATCTATGTGGCCTGATCACACAAAAACTACATTTTCCACAGAGCTTTTTTTTCGACGTAAATTTCTACGTGAAAACATACCAGAAAATCATGTTGATTACCCATTTCATACACTTCAATACAACTAGTACAAAGCATAAAACTTCTTATTTATATATGGTCTATGAAGCTGTCTCTTGGTTTTGTTTGATTTGTATGTTTATGTTCACAGGAAAATGCGTGTTTTGTACAAGATAGCAAGGAGCAAATTAAGTGAAAATTTAAGTGATCTGATCTGATCACTTTTCCATGTGCGTAGATTAAGACAGTTTCATACCCTGGTGTTGTTTCTGACACAGTTGTTCTCTCTCTCTCAGCACTTTTTTAGTCTCCATCTGATTGGGCTTCTTCGGGTTGGGGTGGTTTATAATGTGTTTGGAGGAAGCTCTATCATGTGGTCCAAAGTTCTATTGGTCTATCACAACAATAGCAGGGCACAAAAAACTGATGCTGGAAAAATTATTATTATGTGCTGATGGTGAGAGGGAGGGTCTCTGTAGAGCTCTTACTACCTTATAAAAACAATATACGGTAGTACCGTTACTACTACTCTTATTTTTTTCAAATTATTTTCTTTTAATTTATTATTTGAGTACTTCTTATGAAGAATACTATGTGAGCATCCTAAATCTAAGGGTATTCTTGGGTTCTGATATTTTACTTTTCTTCCGTTTATGCTTCTTCTCATGCTTCCTACGGTAACTGGCGTTGGCAACCAGAAATATGTTTATTCCCATCGCTAACTGCTTGATCTAATACATTCAATTCATAATGTTTATCAGATTTAGTGTTATATATATGTATGGTGATCTTCAGATCCCTTTCTTAATGTATCTTCGCCCCCGTGGACTGAGATATTGTTTATTCGATAGGGACGTTAGAACCTGTTGACTAGACACTCCTCATGCCATCGTGAAGTAGGGTTTATGTCATCACGACAACCTTTAAAGTTCCTCTTTGTGCTCTATTTATTGTGGTTAGCATTAGAGTTCTCCTCCTTTGCAGCTCCTGCCTTGCGTTTAAGTTTCTCTTTGTTGTCCTGACGTTCCTTGGGATCCTTGTGATATTTCACTTCGATCTGCTCACAACGAACAAGGAATCTTGGACTATCCTCCATAGTCTCATAGTCAGTTTCCCATGAATTGATCATGTCGCGGTAGAATACAGGGAGCATTGAATACTGAATGTCTCTTTTGTCATCTTCAGTGATGTCTTTAATATCATTGAATGCACTCCAATCTGCCATGGTAGGATGTCTATCACGTACTAGGGTCCTTGGTGGGTAGAAAGGAAGGTAATTTAGAAGGACTTCAATCCTCTGGAAAGCCTTCCTGATAATCACATCGTATGGTTTAATGATGTGATGCTTTAGATATTCTAACTTGAGTTGGAAAGCATGGTACCTGTTGGCGCCGAACATCTCTTGATGGATGCTGGTCCAAAACTCTTGATGGTAGTAGTACCTGGTGTAGATCTTCTTGCACATCTTGGCAAGCTTTGCCTCAGTGTCCAAGTCAACTAGTCCAAGGTGTCTACTCAAGTAGGTATACGGCATTTTCTTCTTGATTTTGCAAACGTGTTCGCGAACACTAACGGCTATGTGAATTCTGCGAACAGGCATGAAGAAGCCTGTTATGTTCGCGAACCGTTCGTAAGTAGCCATTTGACGAACATGTAATAGTAAGGTCTATAACCTATATACTTTATGTAACTGTAGCAGGAACCACAACTAAGAATGCATAACCTGCCAACTTGGAACTAACAGAAAGGATTTGAGACAGGTAAAATTAAAAAGTACTCCTTCGCTAATTTGCCTCAAATAATCATATTTCTGCCTTCTTGATAGCTAAACAGGTTTGAAATAGAGGTGTTTGTACATATATTGGTTGTACTCAACGGACCATTGGTCCACGATTTACAGTCTTGTGTCTTGTGAAGTCGGAGGCATGAATGAATTTTTCGTGTCTGTCAGAATTAAAAACACATGTTTCTCAATACACAAGGGGCAGTTATTTTCTCAAAAAATGATGTGATGTCAGGTAGGTAAGGTAGATTTTTCGTTATAAAAAAATTTATCGACGTCAAAAACTTTCTTTCGTGAGGTAGAATTTTGACCATATCACAGTGCATAACCTATTGCACTGAGCATCCTGAACTTGTGTCCTCAAGTTATCATCGCTTCACAGTAGTTGCCACATACTAATGGTTGGCCGCTTGCTCATCATAGTGCAACTTCAATATAAGTACAAACATTCATTTGAGTAACAACCGTTTGGAACCACAATAATAACACCTCAAGCTCAAGAACTACTGTATAATATTGCAATTACCACAACCCTGAAGATTCATATCAAGCGAAGGTCAGAATCATCGCAATGTGCTTGTTTCTTAAAAAGTAAGTAATTTTAAGCGGTATATTACTAGTTGGTGCTGATTCCGACTGCTTTTATTACTTCTTTTTCTCCTTTAGTCAGGCAACAGATTGCTGCCAAACATTGTCTCCCTTGCTTCTCAAGAATAAAAGCCTTTGATTTCAAGAGTGAGACATCTCCGCCTGACCACATTATATCACATCCTGCAGTTGTAAAGAGACCGCACACATTACGAACTGGATTCTGTTGTGGCATATCTGACGAGAGCACTAAACTCCAATCCTTTAAATCAAGCTTTCGTTGCTTTGATTCTGTCCTATTGTTCTCTGATTGAAGGAACTTATATAGCAGTTAAACCATCATTGGTCGCATTAAGTTGCGGAGAGTGTTTGTTTTATCGTTTGCTGAGTTTATTCCAACAGATCGACATAAGGACTCGAGGATCTCCTCATTAATATCACCTAGCTTTGTGTCCGACAGGCACGCAAACACATCTTCACCTTCTCCATATGGCACCAACTGCTCCATACTGCCATCTTTGAGAACGCTGGATATCATCGAATCATATGCAACTATTCTTTCAGTCATAAAA
>Ga0115005_10003656_pt1 | contig 12292 bp, 14 predicted proteins | sample ArcOceMetagenome_FD_87163 | JGI IMG/M metagenome (GOLD analysis project Ga0115005, IMG submission 87163) | Marine eukaryotic phytoplankton communities from Arctic Ocean - Arctic Ocean - Greenland ARC118M Metagenome | ecosystem: Environmental > Aquatic > Marine > Oceanic | place: Arctic Ocean...
ACGTTCTTGTTTTTATAATGCGTGCAACTAAAATTTTATGCCAGAAAGAGAATGTGCCCTTTCTCAAAAGGTAAGATGAGAAAACAATTCATGGTACGAGTAGGTTGAATCCCAATACCTAACCTGGGAGTTGCTCAAAGTATTTCCTCTCTACGGATGTGATTTCCAGAGACATCACAATTGAATCTCATTATTCCCAGGTTCAATGAGAATCTATATTATTTTTATCACATGATTGCGAGACTTATGCCGTACGCCATGCGCTATCTCCTGGGGGGTTGAAAAAGGCCAAGAAATCGTCAACTTTTTTCATATCCTCAACCTCATCCGGCCTCATGAACAGTAATACTACATCCTCACATCCCCACTTCATTTCATTTGACCCAATCGCACTCACAACTGTGTCGAAGTTCAAGTCCTTAGCAGGAAGTAGTCGACGCTCCCACTTCGCCCCAACCACCTTGATGGCAGTGACTCCTACCAATACATCTCCTTCATAAATGGATCCCATTCTATCGGCGTATCCTCCTTCGACTAGATCAATAACGTATACTCCCTGACCTATTTGCATCTCCTCGAAGACGATTCCGAGGGGTCTTGGCATAGACACCTCATAAACTCCTTTCGGCAGGTTAAACAATTCTGGAAAGTCTTTGCGGTCCTCTTCGGGAAATGGGGACATCCAGCTGTCGAATGACTTGTAAAATCTGAACTGTCCCTTTCCGTACGAATTTCCGTTATTCCACATTCCAGATACCTTGAATTGGTTAAGTGCAGTTGATGTTGTTGCATGATGTGGAATCCTTGTTTGGAGCGCTGGTGTAAAGCTATTGACAGCTCCAAGGCATGATAGAATGATGGCAACAGTAGACTTCATGATTGTTATAATGTATAAGCTTGTAACAGGTCGTTTATACTGCAGACTCAAGTTATACTTCAATTGACTGATTCACTTGTGCTAGCTAGCGCTGCTACCGGGTATGTACCTGCTACCACCTGAAGATTCGATGATGTGTTTTCAGTTTTAGTTTGTGAACGAAACGAAACGTGGCGTACGTAGTGGCCGGGCGCGGGAAAGTGTTCGCGCGCGTGCAGTCAGGAGTTTCTGGCTATTTTGAAAAGCCTTCAAAAATGACCGGCTTTTTGTCGAAGTCTTTTTGGAAGGTCTTCGCTTCGCATAAAATCCATTTTATGAGAAGTATCACATCACCGAGCAATCACTTGTGAAAGTAATTTCCATTTTATTGTCTCACAACGCAGTTTGCGGAGCATAGAGTGAAAAATGGAAACCGCAAAATCAGATGGACACGCTGACCCGCTCCTCGCAGCAACAGCCCCACCAGTGGGAAAGAAAGGTGAAACAAGTCACATGATTCATGACGAAACCCGCGATGATGTGATGCGTCACGAGAGTTGGCAAGAAGGGAAGGCAGATCCACTTGCTCAAGCTGTTCAGAAGCATGCTCAAATAACTTCTCTCAAAGGTGGGAAAGCTCGCTTGAGCAACCGAGCATAGCTGGACACACTTTTAATGAAAAAGGAGAGGAGGGACATGAGGGAAATGATATTGACGTTTAGAACAGTTCCAATCATTTATATAAGTAAACATGAATTCGATAGACTTTGAAAGTTATAAGAAGGACACGTACTCTTTTGCAAATCCTGTATTATGTTTAGAATAAATCTACGTGTACGTGTAGTATCTAACATGTTAATATATTGGCATAGTGCTATGCTCTCAGTCAAAACTGCGTAAATCAAAACAAGAAAGTATTCGGTGAAAATCTGTTGTTGAACTACATTTCATACCACCAGCGAGGTGATGAGAAGAATAGAAGAAAAAAGAACATGACACCTTCACCTACCTGGCGAGTTCGTACCAGCAGGTACAAGTCCCGGCGGTGAGTTTGAGTGAGAAGTGCTGCAAAACATGCGCGGAAAAGTCTCACAAAAACCGTTATGTTGCTAAATTTGAATTGACCAATGACAAGCTCAAAGCCAAAAGCCAAGCAGTTCAAACACGATGTGTGTGTTTTACCAAGTTTTACAGCTTGCAACCGTGCTAAAATTATGTAATTCACTCAGTCCTTACTCCTTTTCTTTCTTCATTCTATTACTTATTCTCTGCAAACCGACCGTGAGAACATCACGTCGCTGAGAGCAGAGGCACATTACAGCCTCATTATCTTTATTCTGCTTTCTACCTAGCAAGGAGTAAGAACCTAAGCGAAGCAAAGGCGAGAGAGAATCTGGAAGCATTTGAATATGTCTCATCAGCAAGCATACTTAATCTATGATGAGCGAATGGAGTTGCATAAGGATCAAAAAGAATATTCGAATCAAGTTGAACGCCCAGAACGCATTATATCCATCATAGAGAAACTGGTTTCTTTGCAAAGTCGTCTTCAACGTTACCGGTATACAGAAATCGATGCGATTCCATCAGACGAAAGCAAAGATTGTCCAAATACTGCAGTACCTTTCATATTTCTGAAGTGCGAAGCTGCCACTCAAGAAATCATTGAACTTGCGCACACAACGGAGTATTACAATCGCCTTAAAGATACTGCTTCGTTAAGTTTAGAAGAGTTGAAGAATCTTCACACGATTGATTGCACCGTTGAAGAAGGCTCCACTGAGGATGATGCAGACATGTATTTTTGTAAGGATACATTTGAGGCAGCTACGCTTGCATGCGGTGGAGTAAAGGTGAGCGTGGATGCAGTTACCTCTCCATTGGCAAAGACGAAAAGATCTCTTGCAATAGTAAGGCCCCCTGGACATCATGCCTGTGAACAAAAAGCTATGGGGTTTTGTTTCTTCAACTCTGTTGTTGTGTCCGCAAAGCATGCTCTGAAATCACAACGCGCAAATAAGGTGGCGATATTAGATTGGGATATTCATCATGGTAATGGTTCTCAAGATTTGACTTACAACGACCCCGATATTCTATATATTTCTTTGCATCGTTATGGGAAAAAATACGGCGAAGAGTTCTTTCCAGGCACTGGCCGCCCAAATGAAGTTGGTGGGAGCGATGAAAATGCAAAAGCCGTAGGAAGTGAGTTTGTACTTTACTTGTATCAATGTGAATTTTGGATCAATTGATCCTTTCTTCGTAACTCACGATAGCTCTCCTTTAGCTAATGTTAATCTTGCGTGGACTCAAGCGCGTATGGGAAATGCTGAGTATGCAGCAGCTTTTTGCGAACTTATTCTACCTTTGCTTCAAACATTTGGAGCAGATTTAATTCTAGTCAGTTGCGGCTTGGATGCAGCAAAGGGTGATTTGATCGGGGACTGCGATTTGCTACCGAGCATGTATTATACCATGACAGCGAGCATATTGAAGACATTGGGCGATGTACCGTTCGTTGTTGCATTGGAAGGTGGATATAATACAGATGTCATCGCTACGTGCATGGAAGCAGTGACTTTGGCTCTTCTAGATGAAGAGTGGGACGAAGACGGACTGGGTCGCCATGCTACGGCATTCAATGATTGTGAGGAGCATAACAGTTCGGTCGAGAGAGATCAAGCTGCCCGTCTCAAAAGTGGGCGCAAAATGCTGTCGTCAGAATATGATTATTACGCAGTTGACCCCAACAAGCGAGGGAAAGTGAAAAAATCGGCAATCAAAGATATAAACAAAACCATTCGACAGCTGCGGGGTACTCCAACTTGGAAGGATTGCCTTGACTTGAGAGATATACCATTTCAGGTGACAGAGACTGGTCGGGTCACAAGACGGGTCACAAGGTCAAAGAAGGCCAATGAAGAAGAAGAAGAAGTGGAAAATATGGATTTGTCGTTCCAATCTCTGACACTTTGACATTATTATCTCAGCCCCATGCGTTAGTGCTTATAATGAAATGAGTTGTATGAATGCAAACTTGAAATGTAAAAAAGATGTAAATAATTTTATCATTCGCGCAGAATTTATTGTCGGTTCTAAGGCTTGGTGATATATCCGAGAAAAGTATGCATACAAGTATTCATACAGTGCGGGTTCTTGAGTTGTTTTAGATCATGCTTGTATGACACCAATAGGCGGTGGCCTATTTGATCGGACGGAGACAGAGATTTTACATCGGGGAGCTCTAGCTAGCTGGCAGCATCAATGCACCTTCAGATTATCATTCTACATTGGAAACTGCTCCTAGGTGGGTGCTAACATCCATTTACCGCTTTCGTTTACCTTTCTTCTGCCTCTTGTTCTTGTTTGACAGAAACTGTTTTGCGTGATTCTCTGCCCCTTCCAAAAACCTAGCATCTCGCCGCATAAAGACAAATTTAAGAATCACCCTTCTCCCACTCTTGAGAGCAGAAACTGAGTGCCTCGCTCCTGAAGGTCCCGCTCTCAAAATTATTGCTGAATTGGGTTCTGTTTCGACCTGCTTTAATTTGATTTCCTGCCCATGAACATTTGCATCTTTTTGTGCTTCTTCCCACATTGTGACGCAATCCGAGTTATTTTCAACCGTGAAGACGACTTCTATTTGTTCTGGTTCATAGAGTAAATCATCTTGATGCCATTCCATTCCAGCACCACGTTCTTCGTATATCCTCATTTCCACGGGAACTACCGGTGATAAAACCATTTTCATGTTTTGCTCATTGTTGAGATCGGCGTCGACCGTTACTTCGTTGATTACTTTCATAAAACTTCCTTCAGGGTTTGAAAGTATCTTTATAATCTGACAACCGGGAGGAAGCTGAGCACCAATACGCTTATGGGCAACGGAGCTCATCGTCTCTTGGACTAGGTTCAGGGAGAGATTGGATAATTCTTCCTTCACAATGTTGAATTCTTGATCCGTCAAGAGTGATTTTTTGTAGAATATGCCATACTTTTTAAATTTTTTCACGTACTGTTTCTCTTTGGTGTTGTATCTTTTCAAGGAATACTCTTTCGCACTGTTGCTGTACGTGCAGTAATCGTTTGAATTTCCTGATAACTTCAAATGTATACTTGGACAAATACGTGTACTGGCTTTATTCGCTATTCCTCCCGACTGTTTTACGTGTAGTAGGGAAGTAACAGAAATGATTGCTTTGAAGTAGAATAGTATATGAAAGAAGGACGAATTGCATTTTATCTTCTTGTCCATCTCTGTTTGTACGAGAGAGTGAGGAGTAACGCAATAATGCAGATCAGGGTCGAGCCTTTGAGTGCTGGTGAGTGCGTACTAATTCAAACGAGATGATGTTTTGTTTTTGTAGACTTGTGCGTTGTGCGTTGTGCGTTGTGCGTTGCTTTGTGGATTGCTGTTCCGCGTTCGTTATGAATCTTGGTAAATCTAAAGGTGATGTGACCATGAGGTCATCTGCGATCACAGAAAGCCGTGGGTGGTTGCGAGCGCACGCAGGAGATAATAACTAATTAAATGGAAAAATGACTAGAACCGTTATTTTTGATAAATATTCAAAGGGGTTGAAAAGTTCAAAGTGGCGGTTGATTTTTTAATTTCGAAAATCCACTTAGCGCGTAATTATTAGCCCCACTCTCATGTACCGGCGGTATGTACATACCGTACAGCAGCTATGTACTACCGGTAGCTACTTGCTTTTAAGTTAGCAAATGCTTTGCACCTTGCACCTTGCACCTTGCACCTTGCACCTTGCACCTCTCGCACCCAGTATCAAAGCTAAATATTCGCACTGTGAACTGAACTTGTCAAGGGAATAGGAGAATTAAGTGTGGCATTCAAGCATTTTACACCACATTGCTACGATGACTGCAAGGCTTCCTCCGTATTCCACGTTTCGGACTGACAAGACTGTAAGTTTATCCAGCTTGAGTTTGAGTTGGGCTTCGTCTGAAAAGATCTTTGGAAAAATGGATATGTTGAGGTTGCATTTAAAAAAATCTTGTTTGGATGTCAGATTGCCTCACATTTTGAAAATGATCTCATCACACATGCATGCGCTTCATATCTTTTGGGTTACGTTACAGCAAGTCATGGTCCCCCAGGCAGTGTCACACGGGAACATCCTCACATTCACACCTAAAGGGTTCAAGCAAACTCTCAATGTAAAGTTCCCTGACTCACGTCTTGCCGTGTGCGAAAAATGCAAAAAGAATTACAAAACGAGAGATTCGTGTAGAGTTCGATCAGGTCACACCACCGTTCCATGGACGACTGCCTACATTTGTATCACACTCGACGATTCATGTACCGATTCGGCTGGGAATTATGTTGATAAACCGCTGACTGTCAGAATGATCAATTGGCAGCCGTATTGCGTCAAAGAGTTGTTTGATGACAAGACACCAGTTTGTGCAGCATGTAAAAAAACAAATCGAACAAAATCGTTTTGTCGGATTCGGCATAAACATCGACAGATGCCGTGGTGTACTGTATTTGTGATTTTGAGCACTGTGGAGTCGACGGATCCATCCACTGTAGTTGCAGCGCCCTCTGTACCTGCTGAATTCATGCTATCCTGTCCAAATTTTAATGATCATTGTACGACAGACAATATTGAAGCTATTGAATCCAGCAGGACTTTCTTGGCAAAGATATCAGCAACAGAGAGCTCAATTCATTGGTTAAGGTACAACAATGCGGAAGGTAATAATTCTGGGGCGACAGAGAGTGATGTTAAGGCGTTGAATGATGCAATTCGAACTCTGGGGGCTGGAGCCCCACCACCTGTTCTGGATGCAAATCAGCAATATTATCAAATGACGCAACAGGTAATACAGCAACAAGCTTACATGCAACAACCATCATACGGATGGCCGTACCCTCCGTCTATGATGCCAATGACGGTGGCGCCCTCTGCTCCCTCTGTTCCGCAGACAACAGAAATAACAGGGACATCATGGGGCGCTTCTAATGGCGGATCTGGGGGCAAAGAAAGTGGAAAGGATGATGCCAAAGATTACAAAGATAAAGGGGGTGAAAATACGGTGGATGCGTACCAGCAAGTGAATGGTCAAAGTACAGCAGATGCCTACCAGCAAGTGAGTGGTCATCAGTACTTTGTACTTATTCTGATGCCTCGCTCATTCATTTCTCATTTTTGTATTTTACTTTTACTTTTATAGCAACAAGCATGGCAAGCGCAGATGATGTATCAAAATCAATTGTATCACAATCAAATGTATGCTACTCAACAACAACAATTTTTAGCAAGCCAGCAGAAATCACATGACAACGGGCAGGAATTCAGTCAACAAGATATCGGTACTGGTAACAGTAAACAATCATACTCTCAGCAAGATAGCACAGCACCGTTTACAGTGCCAATACCCTTGACATTGCCTGTAACAATGTCACGAGATAATCCACAGCAGGAAGCATATTCATTGCCACAGGAAAGTATGAACCAGGCACACCAAGAAACTCCAGAAGTGTTCCCAGAGGCACAAGATATACAAGGAGTCATAAACGATATCGTGGAGCCTGGGATGAAGATTGAAGATGAAGATTTATCACAGTCAATTTCGCCAAATTTCTTCAGCAATTCGTTCTCTTCGCCGTCAGAAATCCCAAAACGCGGTCGTGAAATGGAAAATCCACAGTTTTCAAGAGAAGTTTTCGATGGGCAACATGAGTCAAAAAAGCGGGCTCGCGTTGACGAGGAACATAATACGTCTATATAGTTCTGTAGATTAGGGACCCATGTTTTGTATTATTGGGGTGACATTATGTTTATTTGGATTGAAAAATGTACAGTAATTTTTAGATTACAGTATTTGGAAAGACGATGTGCAATTAGACTATTTCAGATAACCATAGGCTTTGAGTTTCTTTTCATCCTTTCTCCAATTCTTGTCCACTTTCACTTCAAGGTTCAGGAACACCTTCTCTTGGAGAAATTCCTCGACCTTTTCCCTCGCTTGGACGCCAACATCCTTGATCATGGCACCGCCCTTTCCTACAACAATGCCCTTCTGGGAGTCTCTTTCAACATGAATTGAGGCCTTGATACGTGTCAATGGACGTTTATCACTTTGATTTGGTTCCTTGAATTCGTCTATTCTGACTTCGCAGCAGTAGGGAAGTTCTTTCCCAAGGATGGTAAAAAGCGTTGCACGAATGATTTCGGATACAAAGAATCTGAAAGGAAATATAGAGGTGAGTTACGGCATTCAAAAAAAAATGAAATTGGTCATCGAGATGATATGACTCAGTAAAATTCATCTAAAGTTGTTTGTCTGTACACAAAGAAAACGGGGCCGACTAAAGCCCCTTGTTGTTTGCCTTCAGTGTAGCTGGTTAAACATCATTGTCACTTTTTCATCGCAAACGCTTGACCAAACATATATGAAAACTCACCGCTCAGTTCTGTCAGTAAGAGTATCAGGGTCATATAACGGTGGACTGATCGGAATGACCTTCTTTGCTGCATCGTTGTCCAAAAATTGGACCCCAGGTTTGAACATGCCTGGAATTGGTCTCCCTAACGCACGAAATGAAGCGGGAACATCGGGGCCACCAAAGAGTAGAGTGCGCAAAGCAACCACGCCAACATTCTCTGGACCTTCTGAGGCGCTCAAGGGAATGATCGCTGTGGCATCTGGTACAAGATTTCTCCAATTCTGTACTGCGTCTTCAACTGTTATGGTGCGCACGTACAAATGTTCAGCTTCTTCGTCGTCAGCATTATGATACTTAGGCGAAGCTTTCCTTGGGTTCACTTTTTCAGCTAGATCGATTTTATTAATGATAACAATCTTCTTCTTATCTGAAAGATTCAGCTTTCTGAAAAGTTCATCATCAAGGATGGGCGTAGAGAACATGTCCGTAATGACGAGAATTACATCAGCCGAGCGAAAAGCACCTTGTACTGCTTCCATCATGCCTTCTTGCAGTTTATATGAAGGATCCTCTATAACACCAGGAGTGTCCATGAAGCAAATTTGAACTTCTTGCTCTTCAGAGGTTAATACACCAAGAATTGAATGACGTGTAGTCTGTGGGCGATGTGTGGCAGTGCAGAGAGTTTCTTTGAGGAGTGCATTCAGTAGAGTTGATTTTCCCATATTCGCTGCACCAATGAGAGAAACAAAACCACATCGGAAATCATCATCTGGTGATAGAATGCGACCTTCGTAATCGAAATTTTCTTGAAGAGTTGATAAAAGACCTGGGTCATCATCCTCTTTAGTGGCTTGAAGAAATGTTGCACCAAGTCGATCATTCAACAGTGGTCTTGCGAATGATGGAGTAATGAAGGATTGAAAGGCGTCGGCTAGCGCAAGAAGAGTGGATAGTGATACTAGCACAAGAAGTGCGCTCACCCTTGTTTTGGTGGCATTATAGTTGGTTGTTCTACCATTTGTTTTATCTTTTGATGCCATAACTGAACATAGTGTACATATCACTTGCTTCCGAGCTTGCAAGCTTGTTATAATGTGAGGTTGTCGGTGATCTGTGAAATGTGAAGGTGAAACAAATGTGTGGCCGACGATGAACCTCAGAGCTCGGCAGAACATTACAAAAAAGGAACAAAAGGAAAGGAAAGGTGAAGAAGATTTGATGCGTTGGATCAAGCGATTTTTGTGGTATACTCTTATTTTTCAACGGAAGCAACTAATTTGTCCTTATGCCAGCAAGCCAGTGGTGAGCGGAAGACAGAAGAAAATCTGAAAACCAAGCACACAAACTACGAGTACATACACAGTCTATCATAGGAAGAACAAACTTAGTTCCTACTAAAAATCACTCAAGCTTCCAGGCGGGTTATCAAAATGGATGGTGGAATGTACTACCAGCCCCCGATGACAGGATACCCATCTCCTGAACAAAACTTAATTTATCAGCAACAAAGTCAACATGGAAATTTCCAGCCGAGTGATGAGGACAGCATGTTCTACCAACATATGGAAGATACTCAACGCATGATGTACATGCAAGGTGTCAACGAACAGCATAGAATGCAAGAGCTTCAAAGGCTGCAACAGATGCAACAGATGCAACAGATGCAATTGTTACAAGAAAGTCAAAGATTAGCAATGTTGCAGCAACCCCATTTAGAAGATGGCATTGAAGAGATTAATCAATTGGAGCAATTTGAACAAATGCAACAGAGACTCCATAATCAGCTTGAAAGCCGTCGCGTTTTAGAGCGTCACAATTATCTTGCTGGAGAATTAGAGCCAATTGATGAACCTCAATTTGAAAAGCGCGCCTTGCCAAAGTATTCTGCATCTGCGCGGTCTGTCAATAAGAGGTTGAAAGATGCTGGAAGGAAGCATTATCCTCGTAGTAAAAGTCTTGGACGCGTCCCGGTCAGAGATGATGATCGAGATGAAGTAACGCACCGTGCGCGCTCGTCACATACTCGCAGTCAGCACCAAAATCGATCGAAATCAGCCCGTTCGCGTAGGAATCGTGATACTAATAAGAAGAGGGATGCACCAGATTCTAGGTCGCGGTCTCGCAGAGTTTCACGACGTGAAAAGTCGGAAGATGCTTCGGTTTCATCGGGTTCATCATCAGATGAATCAAATGTGAGCGATGGGTCCTGGAATGCAGCACCTACTCCTATGGAAATTTTGAATGGAATGATTGAAGGCATTAATTCTACATTTCAAAATTTGACGGTGAAAGCTGGCGATTCTGGTAGTAGTGAAGATTCCGATGAGTCATATGAGTCATATGATTCTAGAGAATAAAAGAGGAAAATGCTATAATTACAAGGTAACGTACATGCCTACCTTCGGTACATGTGTCATTTTAGTTTGATGCAAATTCCACGATATTTACATTGGATGGTAATTTATGATAATATCTGTGGTAAAAGTAAGGTGGAATTATGCTTCCTACACGATAATATATAAAGATGTGGCAGTGGTAATGAAAGAATTTGTTCAGACTGTCAGTAACAAGATGTTATAATCTGAAATCCCGCAGAGTAAAACGCTTTCTATTGGGATCTACTTGTAGTTGTAGGGCTTCTCATCTGCCATCTTCAATCTGCTTATTGTGATAGGACTGAAATCTTCATGCACCCTCGTGCAATGGGGATGCCAAAGATCGTGTCGTTTCTACGGTCACTCTGTAATTGGTGTTTGAAAACATTAAGCATTCATTCCCCTAATCTTCATTGAAAATTCATTTTTTTTAAGATAATTATCCTACGTTATCAGATGTGGAATTATTACATCACAATCTTACCCCTGATCTACTTTTGAATGTGTCTCTCAGACATTATCAGTGGTTGTTTTCACTCCTCCTCAGAGAGCCAGATAAACGTAACGTTTATTGTCGGTACGTGTAATTATATTCAAAACGCACATTCATCTTCTATTAGACCAATCCCAACACTGCCCACCCCCCAATCATCAATAGACCTCCAATGGGTGTAATCGGCCCTAAAACTTTCTTTGGCCCAACATTTAGTGTGAGGCAGTATATGCTTCCAGAGAAAATTACAGATCCAAGCCCCATCAGTTTTCCCGATTTTAACCACTTGACTGAATTCTTTCCAGAACTAGAAGAAAGAGCAGATAAAGCGAGAAGAGCAGTGGCGTGAATCAGCTGGTACATAACAGCTGTTTTCCAATTCTCCACCCCATTTGTTTGTTTTTCTAGTGTTGACTTCAGAGCGTGTGCCCCAAAAGCTCCTGCGCCAACGCCAGTTGATCCGAGGAAGGCTGCGGATCTGAGGAGGAAATCTGATGCGTCGCCTGACATTTTACTTGAGTTTGCTTTCAATTGCTGTTTTGGTGATTTTTCGTACCGGTACTGGCGACTGGGTCGCAACTGACAACTGACTGACTGACTCGACTCTACTGTAGACTCACTCACTCAGATCAGAATGCTGACAATCTGAAATCCAAAAAGGCGCCATTTATTTCTACTGATGACTGACCTGCCTGCTGCGGGGGGGGCTAAAAACGTCTTACCAACTATTGTTTTCATGGATTAGTCATAACACTGTCACACAACACAATATACCGATTAGATGTCCCAAGGATCTTAAACTGGAGATTAAGAACTACATGTACTCATCACACAAAGTAACTTTTTTAATGCAGTACACAATAGTCAAGTCATAAAGCAACGTCTCCTGATTTTTGCTCTGCATTCTATTCTATTATTATATTTCATCTAAACGCAAACAGCGAGTTTCGTCGGAGTGTCCACGCTGTAGAGAAGACCGTGAACATCTACTACACATACTCACCTGCAAAGAACAAAGCGCTAGTGACCTTTTTGATTCTCTCCTCGATACACTGGAAGGCTGGTTAAGAGATGTTCACACGAACCCCCTCTTAACTACCTTCCTCATCGATGGACTTCGATCATGGCATAACGACCCCCAAGGAATAGAA
>Ga0115005_10003662_pt1 | contig 12283 bp, 10 predicted proteins | sample ArcOceMetagenome_FD_87163 | JGI IMG/M metagenome (GOLD analysis project Ga0115005, IMG submission 87163) | Marine eukaryotic phytoplankton communities from Arctic Ocean - Arctic Ocean - Greenland ARC118M Metagenome | ecosystem: Environmental > Aquatic > Marine > Oceanic | place: Arctic Ocean...
GGTCAAGTTGATTTGTATGTAAATAGTATGGTGCGAACCGTCACTACTAATGATGAGGGGAAAGCGACGGGCGTTTCTTTTATCAATAAAGAAGATCGATTGGAATACAAATTAAAAGCTCGTTCTGTGGTACTGGGAGCATCAGCTTGTAGTACCGCTCGAATTCTATTGAATTCCAAAAGTAAGCAACATCCAAATGGTTTGGGAAATAGCAGCGACAATGTTGGTCGTTATTTGCATGATTCTACCGGTGGAGGAAGAGCAGCTTTTGTACCTGCGTTGATGAATCGAAAAACAGATTATAATGAAGATGGAGTAGGAGGGTTACATGTTTATTCTCCTTGGTGGTTGGATAATAAAAAATTAGATTTTCCTAGAGGATATCATATTGAAGTTTGGGGTGGATTGGGAATGCCTGCTTACGGATTTGGATTTAATGTGTCAGATTTGAATAAACATATTGGCGGGGAAGTCGGTGGATATGGTGATAAATTGAGAGAAGATGCGAAACGTTTTAGAGGTGCGGTAGTTGGGATGGCAGGTCGTGGAGAATCCATTGCGATGCGAGACAATCGTTGCGAACTTGATCCTGATGTAGTTGATCAATTTGGAATTCCTGTGTTAAGATTTAATTATAAATGGTCGGATTACGAAAGATATCAAGCTAGACATATGCAAGATACTTTCGAAGAAATTATTGATGGGATGGGTGGAATTCCTCTGGGGGACAAACCAACCAAGGAGCAAGATTGGGGATTGTTAAAACCTGGTCAAATCATTCACGAGGTTGGAACTACTCGAATGGGTAACGATCCTAAAACTTCTGTCACCAATAAATTTTGCCAATTGCACGATGCTGATAATGTCTTCGTGGTTGATGCTGGAGTTTTTACGAGTCAAGCTGATAAAAATTGTACTTGGACGATTATGGCATTATCGATGCGAACATCTGAATTTATCGTGGAGCAATATAAAAAGAAAAACATTTAATAAAAAGGAGTCAGATGGGAATATCGAATAAGGATTTGAGAATTAAGAAGTTTGACGAAACTTCTCAAAGTTAGTCCGAGGAATATCGTCAAACTTCTCAAATCCTTGTCCTGAAATCAATATTCGATATTCAAACGCCTGAAACCTCTTAAAAATAAGAAAAATGAAAAGACGAGATTCACTCAAATATTTGTTAGTTGGAACAATTGCGGGAGCAACGGTCACTTCAACTACTAGTTGCAAAACGGAAACTGGCGAAGTTAAGGAAGTGGTAAAAGAAACTGCCGAAGGTCTCTATGGAAGAGTTCCTGCGGAGATTGATCATGACGAAAAAGTAAATGCGGCAATTTATTTTAATGCACATGAAATGTTAACTATTGCCACGTTGTGCGATATTATTTTACCTGCAACTTCGACAGCTGGTTCTGCAACTGAAGCGAAAGTGCCTGAGTTCATTGAGTTTATGGCAAAGGATTTACCTTCCTATTTTCAATTACCTTTTCGAGGTGGATTGATGTGGTTGGATGGTGAAGCAAATAAACGATTTGAAAAACGATTTGTAGATTGTACTCCTGAGCAAGAAATTGAAATCGTTGATGATATCGCATATCCTGATCCAGATAATAAAAAACCGGAAATGGCTCCTGGGATTAAGTTTTTTAGTCAAATAAGAAACTTGACCATGACTGGATATTACACCACTAGAATGGGATTTGATGACCTTGGCGTGATGAGTAATTTTGCCAATGTTTGGGATGGTGTTCCAGAAGAAGTTTTAGCTAATCATGAGGTAGATTATGATCCTGAGTGGCTAGCGAAATGTGTCGATCAAAGCAAACGAAATGATATTGCAGAGTGGGATGAGGAAGGAAATTTATTGACGTAGGCTTTTCCATCGACTGGCTGGAAGCCAGTCGATGGAACGTTGAAAATTTAAGTTAAAAACAGCATTTTAAACTAAGGAACGCGAACTAAATAGATTCAGAATTTTCACTACTTCTTTTGTCCTTATTTTTCCCTTTGAAATCAATCATTTATCCAGATAAAGTCATGCTTTCAAAGCAAAAACTAAGAACAAAATAAGCGACCGAAAATTCTGAATCTATTTTATTCGCATTCCTAATGCATAAAAGAGAACGATAACAGCGCAAGCGGAAAATTAATTTCTTTTCAAGAAAATGAAAGCGATTTGTTTGCAGCAATTCGAAATCGAGTACAAGCAGGACGTGGAAAAGTAAAATCAAAGGGAGCGGACTATTTGGCTTACACTTTATTGGATAATATCATTGATAATTATTTCGTTGTTTTTGATGAGATCCAAGATGTCATGGAAAATTCTTAAGAAAAGTTATTAGACCATCCAGATAACTCCATCAAAAGTGAAATTCATCATTTGAAAAAAGAATTACTGGTTGTGCGAAAATCCATTTCTCCCCCCTTCGAGAAACTATCAGTCAATTTTCAAAAGCAGATAGTTCTCTGGTGGAAGAAAATACCACGATGTACATTAAAGACGTTTATGATCATACCATTCAGATCATGGAGCTCAACGAAACACAACGAGATATTTTAAATGGAATGCAGGATCTTTATATTTCGGAAATTTCATTTAAAATGCATCAAGTGATGCAAGTGTTAACTACCATCACGACTATCTTTGTACCTTTGTCTTTTTTAGCAGGATTGTACGGAATGAATTTTGAGAAAATTCCAGAGCTAAAATATGAAAATGGATATTTTGTTTTGTTAGGTGTGATGTTTTTGATCTTGGTCGGTTCACTAATTTTCTTTAAAAAGAAAAAGTGGTTTTGATTTTAGAAAATAAAAGTAAGTAAGAACAATTTTAGAGCTCAAAACATTTCAGTAATAGACAAATTAATTTTTTCAATAAAAATTTTAAATAAAAACAAAAAATGAACGTAAACATTCAAGCCCCTTTTACCATAAAAAGTGATCAAGAAAGTGAAATCATTAAGCAGGTTAAATCTTTATCCACCTTTAATGATCGAATTACCAATGCAGAAGTTTTTTTTAAAATAGGTGATGGAAATGCAGCAGACTCCGTAATTGCTGTGTTAGAGTTACGTGTTCCAGGACCAGTAATTTTGGCCTCTGCTGATGACAAGCAATTTATGGTTGCATTTAGTGGAGCAATTAATAAAGCAAAAAAGCAATTGATCAAAGCTAAAGAATTACGTAATAATCATTAATCCTTTTTTGACATCAGAAAAATAAATAATTGATTATAATAATTGGAAAATCACCATGTGGTTTTCCAATTTTTTTTGCCATTTTGTAGGGGCAATCCCTTGTGGTTGCCCAACATCATGGGAGACACCACAAAGGTTGGACGCCACAAGGTTGGGCAACCACAAGGGATTGCCCTCTACAAAATGTACAATAATTAATAATTTCAAGAAAGTCAAAACGGATACCCCACCGCCAAATTATAAACAATATTATCCTGCCTCCAGTTTCGATTTCCAAAGTCAACTTTATCAAAAGACCATTGAAATCCATCTCCAAAATAAGCGCTCCGAAATGGCATCGCAACATCCAAACGTAAAACAATAAAATCAATATCCACACGGAAACCAAGTCCTCCACCCATGGCAATTTCTTTCCAAAAAGTATCGAAGGCAAATTTTTCACCAAGGGTTGCATCATCACTAAGTAGCCAAACATTTCCTGCATCCACAAATGCCGCACCTTTAAAAAAGCCTAAAATGGGAAATCGCCATTCCGCAGTCATCTCCAATTTAACATCTCCTGTTTGGTCCAAAAATTGTTGTTCGACATCTCCACTCGCTACACTTTGCCTAGCAAATGAGCCTGGCCCTAAATCTCGTAATCGGAAGGCTCGAATACCATTGGCGCCTCCTACGAAAAATTGTTCAATGTAAGGTAGAACTTCCGAATTGCCATAAGCAAAACCAACTGCAGGTGAAAAACGAAATGCAAATGTATTGTTATTTGATATTTTATAATACCTAAGATCTGCTTCCAACGAAGTAAATTGGGCAAAAGGAGATTGGATAATTTCAAATTGGTCTAGATTGTTTTTTGGAAAATTAAATGTTTTGGCAGCGAGTTGGAGTAAGTTTCCAGAGGTTCTAGCATTGCCTTTGAAAAACCAATAATCTTTAGTCACATTTGCTGATTGGTTGGTAAAAATATAGGTGTAATCTAAACCTGCAATGAAGGAATTTTGAAAACTATTAGTTAATCTTGGAGTAGTACTGATCAAGTTTTCGAACGCAGCGGTCTTGTTTAATACTTGCACTCGATTGATACTCAGCGGGTAGAGGGTGTGCTGTTTTTCGGAAGTTTCTTTCCATTGATATCCAAATTTTAAATTGGTAGAATTGATGCTGTAAAGTGAAACGCTTCCTTGAAAATTATTACCAAGGGTAAGAGTAGTTCGTGGTACAAATAATCCTGAATTGGGTTTTACTTTAAAGGGTAAAATAAATCGAGGGGCAGCTAACTCAACTTCAGCGTTTAAATTGATGGTATTCAAAAAAGATAAAGTATTTCCAATTTGAGTTTCCACTCCTCCAGAAATAGAGGAAGATAAAGTGAGTGCTTTCTTAAAAATATTTTTGTGTCGATAAGTAGCAGAGGCACCGATTCCGTAAAAGTCACCGGTACGATTATTAAGTTCAAAATTGGCAGAAATATTTTGATTGAAGTTAGGTGTTAGATAAAAAACGCGATCCAAAATTGGTTGAAGGGAATCACCTTGACGTTCATACTTTAGATTTACAAACTTGAAAATACCTAAATCTAACAAATGATTGACGGAAATATCTTGGTATCTTTTAACGATAACATCGCCTTCGCTTTGCAAAATCATTCTATCCAAAACCTGATGCGCAATCAAGTGATTATCCTCAATAATAGTGAGGTCACTTTTATATTGCAAAGTATCTTCTTTTGTAAATGTATTGTTAGATAAATCGTAATTTGGATAAACTGTCGTTCTGCCTAACCGATATTTTTGATGAGGTTTTCCACTAGTTGGCGGTTTTACTTTGATGAAAATATTAGCAAGAAATTCCCCTGGAATAGTGTCCACGAAGTAATAAATATAATTGTTGTCAAAATCCAAATATCCTTGTTGAGATGCTATATCACTTAATCGTAATCGTTCCTGCGCCAATAAAATTTCAGAATAAAAATCATCTTTTTTGATCAGACATTTAGCTTGGTTTTGACGGACTAATCTACCAATAGCAGTAGTGTCGCTTGGTAAAAAAATATCATTAACCTTGTGTTGACCTTTCGTCAATATAAGATAAGTCATTTCTACTTTTTTTCTTTTAACTAAAGTATCTACCTTAATATCTGAGCTGAAAAAACCATTATCTTTTAATAGTTTTTTCATCCGAAGCTTATTGATTACTTGTACTTGTTCATCATAAATCGCAGGAGCTTGACCAAAATTTCTTTGCATCCACCTTTTAAATCCTTTCTTTTTTTTTGACTTTTCTGCCCATTGATAAATTTTCACCGGTAGTTTAAAAAATCCCGTATAAGATTGGGGTTTAATGATTGCATTCAGCTCTGTTTTGAATTTTTTCTCATTTTTGGTTTCCTCTGCTTTTTTATATTTGATCGTAGATTTGGTAATGAGGAGTTCATTATCCTTTAAGTTTTTAGTCACCTTGCAACTGGTCAAAAAAACAAATGAAATCAATAAAAAAGTAAAATATCTAATTACCATTATTTCTTCTTTTTTTTCCCGCCAAAAGATTTACTAACGGAAACACCTGCTCCAGTTTTGACCGAATTTTCTTCATTTAAAGCATCAAAGTCGCTTCGTCGAAACACTTTTAATAAATAATTTCCTGACTTGGTCAATTTGTATTCTAAGACAAAATCTCCTGCCACTTGAGAAAATGCTGAGGACCCTGAGGTCTGAGAATTTGGACTTAAGCCAAAATTCCCACCAGCTTTTAAGCTTAATCTATCATTAAATTCTTTGGTCAAACCGATATCTAATTCCGTCACATTAGCTCCTGCACCTTCGTTGGCGTATGGTGACTTATAAGAATTTAAGTCAAAATTAATTTGCACGCCTTTTATATATTTATCAGCTAATTGATTCAGTTGTTTGGAAAAAAATTTACTTAGACTTCCCAGCACCACCGATCCTCCAGTTCCTTCTAAATTGGTTGAAGCAGAGGACACAATAAATCCATTGATCAAAATTAATCCGAAAACTTGTTTATTTAATTCGCTTGGATTAGTTCGCAGTTCCGCTAATTTTCTTTGGATTTCACTATTGACAATGGACCCTTCCGATTCGGGTAAGTCAATGTCAAAACTCAATTCAGGGCTAGCAATATTTCCATTCATCCTCATCAATACATCTACCTTTTGTCGCTTTTGAGCAGAGCTCGTTTCCGATGGAGAAAGTGTGGTTTCGTTGCTGACCAATTCGTAGGGGGTTGCTTTGGTCGAGTACTTCGCAGTTACGTTAAATCGAGCATTGAGCGGGTCACCATTAAATTCAACCGAGCTACCTTTTACGATTTCAAAATTCCGTTTCACTAGATCGGTATAAGAAAACCGATACTTTCCAGATTCAATCATATATGACCCGAAAATATCTACGGTACCATTTGATAATAAATTAATTATCATATTAGAATTTCCTATGCATTCCAATTGGTCACCAGTTATTGGATCGATGATGACCCTGAATATAGCCTGATCGGTAAGTTCTAAATTTAACCTGATTTCTGCTGGTAGGGCACTCTGTACTTCGTAAACCGTTTTCCCATTTTCCTCTTGTTCCTTTTCATAAGTTGCTGGGTTTCCAAAAATAATAAATGATTCTTCCTGAAAACTATCTTCTTCAGAGAAGGCTGAAACGTTCAATTCTGAGTCAGTTAAAGTTTTTGCTTTGACCTCGATAACTGGTTGTTCTAGCGGGCCTTTGACGGTGGCGTTGGCACTTAAAAATAGTTTTCCGTAAAATAATGAATTGTCTTTCGACTCAGTATTTAAGAAAGTGAATCGTGAAGTATTGAGCTGGAGATCAAGCTTCATATCTGAGAAAAAGTTATGGGTGATCTTTCCATTTAAAGTGGCTTGGTCATTTTTTCGATCTGTTAATTGCAGGGTACCAAGATTTATTTCTTGATGATTAAAAGTGACTTTACCTTCGTTGATGGCATATCGAGTTTTGGTGAAATCAATGACGGTACTGATTTTATTTAAATTGATACCACCGTTGAGTTGAGGCTTCTCAGGTGTTCCTTGCAAAGTAAATTTTCCATTTATCGTTCCTTTACTTTTTCCAAAAATGCCAATCATAATTGGATCAATTAATCTAAGTTCGAGTGATGTTAAATTTGCGTTGACATCATATTTTTGAGTGCCGAAATTATAGTCACCGGTGATATCCATTTTATTTTGCTCTCCTTCTAACAATACATTTACATTAATCAGTTGAGTATTAATGGGGTTGTCAAAGTTGATGGAAAGTGCACCAATTTTCTCTTCATTGAGCGACATATTGGGAATGGTCAGGTCTGCGGTATAATGTAAATTGTCGAATAGCTCAATGGCTTTAAGTTGTCCATTGAGCTGTCCTGCAAAGGAAGTATTTTGAATATTAGCGATGTTGGAAAGTGCTGCGATTTGAAAATTTTCAAATGAAATTTCGATAGGAGGGACAGGTTCTGAATTTTTACCTAGCAAAGTATGAATCCCCATTGATTGGTTTTTATAGCTAAAAATCAATTCATTTATTTTTAAAAAATCACTACTGAAATTAATGAAATTCTGCTGATCAATACTCCATTTTAGATTATTGGCAATCATATCTTTTTCAAATTCTAACCGATACCCTTCGGTGGAATTTGTCATCACGGCAGCTAAATCAATGAGTTGGTCAATCGTATCGTTTTCTATATCCAAACGAAAGTATATGCTGTCATTTAGCATTTGATTGGTCAAAATAGTCTGAGGAATTCTTACCCCATTAGTAGCTTCTAATTCTTTGATGATCACAGTGTTAGCTATTTTACTGGTATTTCCTGTTGAGCTAAATACGATGCTTTCTGCACCAACTCCGTTCATTTTGATGTTTTGAATTCCAAGGTCAAGTTGCATCTTTTTTTCAACTGAATTGAAGGCAGCGGTGAGGCGAGCATTTCCCATATATTCCAATTTTGGAAGGAAAACAGCAATCGGTTTTGCGTTTTTTAGATCAAATAATAATTCAAAATTTTGTGGCTTTTGGATGTCAGGAAATCTTACCATTTTTTGATCAGCAGAAAGCAAATTATCTAGGGGGAAATAATCGTTGAGGTAGGCTAAGGTCAAATCGTACATCTCATTGAAATCATATTCACCAGTTACTTCACCCGACAGAAAAGAAGAACTTATGGTCAATTTTCTATTATTGATAGTGGTATTATCTGCCACAATTTCGAGTGTATCTGTTTTAAATGTTTTCTCCTTGTTTTTTATAAAAATATCGGTGAGGTTTATTTTTCCATCAAAATCATTTAATTTTTTTCCACTAAAATTCATATCCATTTTAGCATGAAGACTCAAGTTTTCTTTCACTAAGTTTAATTGAAATAAATTTAAAGTATCCACTTGCATCGTAAATTGATAAACAGGTTCTTTCAAATTTAAACTTACTTTTCCATCAAAATCTATGGTCGCATTTGGATCTTTCAAATCTAATTTTCCGGTAAAAATTCCCTGTTGTAATAATCCATCTACAAGAATATCATGGTAGGTATAATTGGAATATTCCAACGCTTCAATATTGACTTCAAGATCAGCATTCATACTATCCAAGGCAAAACCAGCTCCGCTTAATGCTGCATTTAAGGTCACTTCACCAACCTTTAAACTGTCGCCCAATAATTTTCCTAATTGAAAAGTATTCAATCGAATATCTCCTTTGTAATCTGCGGTAGAATAATTTTGATCGAAATCCATAAAAATATCGCTCTCCAAAACCCCTAATTTCGTCTCTAGTTTTCCAGTTAAATCAAACTCTGTTAAGGTTCCTTTAAATTCTCCTTGGTAATTTATTCTTCCCAAACTATCTAAAATTTCAGGCATTCCAGTTGGAGAAAAACCATCCAAATCATCGGCGAGGGTATAGAGGTTTTTAATGACCAAATCCATAGTTAGATCTTCTAACTTTAATAATCCCTTTACCGTTCCCGTTACATCAAAACCAGAATTAGCATCGGTCGTCAAAACTAACTCATCTACCTTTAAATCATTGAGCATCCCTTCCATTTTTCCATTGAGATTAAAAGTACCAAAGCTTTTTAAACCTTCGGGGAGTTTCACATTTCTTGAAATGGAGTTGGCCTTATCGTAGGAGGTGGATAATTCTTCAAGATTAAGATTGAATTTTAATTGCTCTATATTGAGTATGTTTTGAACTGTTCCATTCACTTTTAGTAGCATAGCATTTTCTACTTCAGCTTCGAGTGACTCTGCGAAAAACTGATTTAGGTTACCTGCAATTTTTCCATTTAGCTGAACAGACAGATTGGTACTCAAATCCAAAAATGGAATTTCTCCAATCGTAGATACTAAATATTCGAGATCTTCAGAACCAATTTTTGTTTGAGAAAAATCAATTGTAAAAGTAATGTTATCAAGATTATTAGCAAGGTCAGAAAATTCGTTAAATTGAAGATTAGTCGTATTTTTAAGGTAGCTGTTAGGTGTTTTAATAGTCAGATTTTCTAAGGAAATTTGCTTTGGCGTCAAAGCTAAATTTAGACCAAAGTCTTTTATTTGGAAACCACTTTTTTCCTGAATGGCAATGTTTTTTAGCAGGGCATTCAGTTTATCTTTTTCCCAAATAAAATCTTGTATTTCTAACTGAATATTTTCTAAACCAATATCTTTTGGATTTAAAATGCCAGTTTTTTCTACTGTATTTTTTTGTTGAAAAGAAATATCGGAATCTGCAATTTTAAGATCGTTAGCTAGTAAATCCCAGCCTGTATATGGAAAACTTACCTTAGTTGTTTTATTGTTAAGTTCCTGATCTTCAGTAATTTGTGATTTGTTGTTATTGCTTTGAATAATTCTTACCGTTGATTCTTTTAATAGCAGCTGATCGAATTCTAGTCGCTGGTTTTTCAAATCCATGACCTCCAAGTTAGTAGAAAAATCACCCACCTTAGCAGCCACATTGATACCACCGAACTCGTCTTCCATTTTAAATCGAACCTCTCGTAACAATACATTTCCAATCCCAAATTCCCAAGCGGTGGAAGTAGTCTCTTTTTTTACTTTTGGCTCAGAAGAGGAAAAAGCATCTAGTAATAAATTAAAATTAAAGGAGGAATCTTCCCGAGGACGGGAGAGGTTGACCGTAGCATTTTGCAAGGCAACTTGGCTGAGTTGAATCTTACTGTCAAATAGAGAAAGTACGCGAATAGTAGCATCTAATTCTCGGGCGAAGAGGAGCGTATCTTGGCGTTGATCTTCGATGTAAATATCTTGAAGTACTACCGTTTTAAAAAAATTAATATTTACTTTGCCGATGCTTACTTTGGTGTTTAGGGCTTTGGAAAGTTCCATTGTTACACGCTGTACAACTTTCGTTTGCACGGCAGAGAATTGTAAAGCAGCCCATGCCAAAATGAAAATTAAGACTAGGGTAAGTAATAGCATTCCAATCCACCTGATGACTTTTTTAAGGATTTGCATTTAATTTTATAAAATAAGAAAACATTATAATGTTGAAAGATATGAATAATTATTAAACGCTTCAATCCTTGATAAAGGTATAAATATTCAGGGGATGAGAATGCTCAGATAAATAAGGGAAAATCAATAACTTCTGTCAAAAGGAAAACTTATTGACCTCTTAAAACTAACATCGGTATTTTTGATTCCAATGCCATTTTCTTAGTAAAACTACGATGCATTAATCGTTGCCAATAATTTCGATACGGACTATAAGTCACTAGTAAATTAGTATCGAAAGTATCCAGAAATTCAAGCGTGCATGTTCCATAATTACAATTTTGTACCAATTAGGTTGGGTATGATTATCAGGAACTAAACCGAATTCGGTAGCCACATTTTTATGAATAAAATTACTTTTAATGGTGAGGATATTTGATTGAGGATGTCGGTAGAATTTGACATTTAACGCGTCCAATTGTTCATACATCCACATTGCCCTTTTTTGTAAAATGTAAATTTTCTCTTGCCAAGCGAAGTTCCCATTCTTCACTAAAATCATTCAAACTGCTACCGCATTTGCTCCTGATCTACTTCCAATTGAGGTAAAATCTTCTCCCTCTAGATAGCAAGGGTGAAGGAAGTAATGTACGGATTTGCAAAAGAGAGCGTGATATGATTAGTGGTGAACGGGAAATAAAAACCACCATAGGCGCCGTCAATATGTATTTTATTTTCACAAGGGAATTGATTTAATTCGTTCGCATAAGTATCAATGTCATCGACTGATCCAAATATGGTCGTCATCATATTGCACACCACAATGAAATATTTTTTGCCGTCTTGGATGGTTGCTTGGATGGTGTTTTTAAGTGCTCAAGATTGATCTTGCGAGTATTATTTGCAACAGGAACTTTATACAAATCAACCACTAAAACATTCTTTGCTTTATCCATAGAGTAGTGGATGTCTTCGCTATAAAGGATGCAAATCTCATTTAGTTTCGCAGAATATTTGAGTATAATAATTTCGATAAACCCAAAAGTATTATCAATTTTCTGGCGAATTCGTATCCTCACACCGGAGGATATTTAGCAATGGTTTCCGCAATCCTTGCAATTGCTGCATGGTGGGTAAAAAGTAAAATAGGCAAAACAAATGAAAAAATTATCTCTTCTTCTAAGTATACTGTGGCTAATTAGTAGCTGTACTCCAATACCTAAATCAATTGAATACGGTTCGGGTATGTGTGTGTGTGTTTTGCAAAATGAGTATCGTGGATGTCCAACATGGAGCAGAGCTAGTTACGTCGAAAGGGAAGGTTTTTAAGTTCGATGCAATTGAATGCTTAATTGGTTTTTCCAAAGAAAAAAGGATACTCAATACGCATTTGAATTGGTCAATGATTACTCCACGCCAAAAGAATTAATTGAGGCGAAGGAAAGTATGTTTTTGATTAGTAAAAATTTAGCCAGTCCGATGGGGGCAAATTTAACAGCTTTTGGAAATAAAAAAAATGCAGAAGAAATGTTAAAGATGAAAGGAGGGAAGTTGTTTACCTGTCCAGAATTGAATAATCATTTCGCCAAAGGAAAATAGAAGA
>Ga0115005_10003663_pt1 | contig 12281 bp, 6 predicted proteins | sample ArcOceMetagenome_FD_87163 | JGI IMG/M metagenome (GOLD analysis project Ga0115005, IMG submission 87163) | Marine eukaryotic phytoplankton communities from Arctic Ocean - Arctic Ocean - Greenland ARC118M Metagenome | ecosystem: Environmental > Aquatic > Marine > Oceanic | place: Arctic Ocean...
TCCACCTCCTTCCCCTTTCCTACTACACGTACGACCCACATATTCATATTCATATCATTCAGACGCATCCTCATCATTGATCAGCCCAAATTCAAATTCAAATGGCAGTGATGAAAATGAAAATGAAAACGAAAATAAAAATGAAACTATCAATGCCACCAATGCAATTATTCAAGACTCAGAGTTTCCATGTCAGCCAAGGAAGATTCATTTAAGCCTTGGAAATCGACAAAAGGATTCTTCCTTGACAGGGATGCACCTTTCCTTTTCCATTCCCAATTATCGCTTGTTCACCAATACCAACGCCAACACCAACCGATGTAGTCCTGAACATATCAGAATTGAGGTGAAGTACGGTATTGGCACTGCTGCTGATAATGACAATGACGTGGTGCACACAAAAATCATTGACGTTCATTCCCTAAATCACAATGACGGTAGTACTATTACACGTAGCGGTAACACTGTCGTGAGACAGTACGATACAACCAGTCCCATCACACTCGAACATTATTCAAGTGATTACATTTATCATACTGCATTGGATGGTTTGAAGGGTGATACTTTGTATTGGTACACTATTCAGGTATTTTCAAATGGAAATGATACATGGATGCATTCGTTTGATACTAGTAATTGGCAATCAACATCACAATCGCAAGAGGTGAAGCGATACCTGCGTTTGGGGAGCATGCACCCAAGAAGTTTGGGAATGGCCAATCGCCAGGATCAGATGTTCAAGACAGCACCAATGCCCACGAAGAAGGGCGTGGCTCGTCCAGTTAAATTTGGAATTGTGGGTGACCTGGGGCAGACATACAATTCTACAGTGACCATGCTCAACATTCTCTCCACCATTGACATTGGTGACAATGGTGACAATGGTCACGATCAACATTCACATTCAACGGCATCTGTAACGCCAGTCACGGCAGTACTCATCGCGGGAGATATGAGCTATGCAAACTCCATTCAACCACAGTGGGATAATTGGTTCACGCTCATGGAGCCAATCTCACACAGAGTCCCCATCATGGTCGCTGCTGGAAATCATGAAATTGAATGCGATGCAGATACATATGTACCGTTTTTAGCCTATGAGAATAGATTCTACATGCCGAATCGGATTCAAGATGCAGATATACTCCCCGTGGAGGATCACTATCGTGATTCTAAATGGGGTTGTGCGACACCGAGTCAGTTCATTGGGACATATGATTATGGTAATGCTTATTATAGTTTTGAGTATGGATTGGTCAAGACGATTGTTCTGAGTTCGTATAGTGATACAAGAAAAGGATCGAAGCAGTATAATTGGCTGGTGGAGGAGCTGGAGAGTTTAGATAGGGAGGAGACGCCTTGGTTGGTGATTATGATGCACACGCAATTCTATACGACCTTTAAAGCTCACAATGATGAAGAGGAGACGGTTGTCATGAGGGGAGCAATGGAGGAGTTGTTCCTCAGGTATCACGTCAATCTGGTGTTTAGTGGCCATGATCATGCTTATATGAGAAGTAGACCCATGTTTGAGGGAAGAGTTGTGGAGAATGGACGGGCTCCCATTTATATGATTGTGGGGGAAGGGGGGAATCGGGAGGAACACGTCAAGGACTATCTGAATGAAAATCCAGAGGAATGGGTGGAAGTACGTGATAAATCGGTGTATGGGTTTGGTACTTTGGAGGTTATCAATGCAACTAGTGCTCAGTGGATTTGGAACATGGGTGGTAGCCACTGTTTCCAAGACGACGTTTGGATGAGTAACCAATACCTGTAAAGTATTGTAACATGTTTTTGCAGTTTCAATAAAACATCGTGCAGGAAGATTGGTAAGTGCTTCCTTGCGTCTTCAATTGTTTCACCCGGCGAGATTGGTATACATTCCCTTGGTTGATAAGGTACTAGTAGATACCGGTAGTACTTCACAGTAGTGCTCGTATTGCCACAAGTGGCAGGGAAAGCGAACACCAGTGGTCATACGGCAGAATGCGACAGAATCATATGTTGACAACTTCTTGAAAATGAAGGAAGTGTGTTTCGAAATTGATCTGAAAAAACCCTCTCCAGATTTGGAGTTTTTAGTTTAATGGTATTGAAAAACCACCACTCCTCCTTGACCTGGGCCTACCAAACCCACCATAATCCTCCTCAACATACTCGGACCATGCTTGCTCGGACTCATCAAACTCCGAATCAACTCCATACATCTCCTCCACAGTATTCACATTCCCAACGGTCGTCACATAAATCGTTGCCCCACCCTTCTTCTTTGACTATTATCATGTATATGCTCGCAAGAGATGATATCTTTTAAAACGCCAGAAAGAAATTTGAACCTTAACGCAATGTGAATTTCAATGAAATCATAGATACGCATTATTTTAGCTTGAAGCTGTCGGTGATGAAACTGCCTCGAGTGAATACGGCCTTAGTCACTGCTGTCAGTACGAATGACAAAACAACAAACACGATGGACTTGATCATTGGAGATGTTTTCATATTTTTTGTCCTGATAATTTTCTTCCAACATTTCGCACAAAGACCAAGGTACGATCATAAATCATAATACTAAACCGAATGCCAGAGTTGCTGTCCAAAACAGTCTTTCTTCAGCATTTTCCCCTTGAAAGCCATAAAAAGGCTTGCAATACAAACTTATTATTGATAAAATAAGAAAATGAACCATTGAAATATTTATAAGGACTATTCGTCATGCTCAAATGCACAGCTCAAGAATTTATCTATGTTTGCCTAAATATTTGGGTTTTCTTCTTCGATGTATTGTGAGTATTGTATGAAGTCCATTCAATATGGTGTATTATTGAGCGGGACACATTCCACACATCTCGGGACAATTCCTTGCTACTGCCGTATATTTGCATCGCTTGGCTCTCTTCTTGGCCTTATTTTTAGACTTATCACCTGCTGCCCATACACAATCAAGATCGGGTATATCCCAAAATAGAAACTTCGGGTTGTTCTTGCAGCAATTTGTATCCGTTTCGTCTTTGCATGCACAGTATCCGCAAGTTTCTCTGCAAAACTCAAATACACGTTTGCCCGACTTAAGCTTCTTCTTACAGCGACGCTTCGGATCTTCTGTTACCCATGATGCACAGGTCCTGGCGGCTCTACCATTTCCAAGAAACGAAGCATCGTCTTCACACGACGCCTCGTCTGTTCCCACTTCCGTTCCCACTTCCGGTTTACGAACTTTGATAACATCACAAGAATCTTTCATGAGTATTTGACAGTGAATCGCTTGGAGTCCACTAGTTTCTTGGGGATCTTCCGACCCATCAAAACAATAATCACCATTTTGTTGGATTCCAAACCTGGTTGTAACACTACGATCGACATCGCTTACTTCAAACAATCCATATACGGAAGATTCGGCGTCTGACTCAGTGCAAGTTTTCTCTCCACTAATTTCAACTTTGTTGTTGACAGCATCCCTTTCTACCTGGATAAGATCATGCACACTATAGCACGGACAGATATTTTGCACCAAGTTCGCGCAAGTATCCGTCAAAAGCTTGTGGCATGCCTCTGCTTCTGCTGCGCTGATCTCTTGGTGTACATCATCCTCTGAGCATTCGTATGTATCGTTAACGGCGTCAAATATAGCACCGAGGTGATTGTAGTGCACACCATCAATCATGCCAGAGAATGGGATTCCTTCTAATTCTTTTCTTGCGGCTTTGTTATAAACGTAGTTCATGGAAATAGCGTTGTTATTCATGGCACACGAGGACGGTCTGTGGATGTCTACTAGACTTCCGGCGATTTTGAGGTTGGCCCACTGTAGCCCGTTAAACTGGCCGAAACAGGGACACTTAGCTTCAATGTCTGCTGTACCCTCGGTGTATTCCCATTCTTCTGCGGCCTATCGTAATGAGTGCAGGTACAAAACAGAAGGAATTAGAAGAGGACTGCATGATATTGATGACAGCTAGCTCCCAGCTCCCAATATAGTTTAACCAAACGATAGTGGGACTGCGATGGCTGATGCACGGTATGCAGAGAACTGCAATCACCACTCTTACCTTGGCGATAGGCGCGATTGAAAGGAGACCAACGAGGCTGATGGCAATGATGGAGAGACGGAATTGCATTTCGATTGTTTATGATGAATAATTAGTAATTAGAAGCAGTATTAATGACCGGTGATGACCGGAGAAGAGTTGATTTTTGATCCAGATTTGATGCCTTGATGATTCGTGGGAGGAGGAGTAGTGCATTTTTCTTGTCACTCGTGGCAAGATCGATGATCTCGAGATTTTTAGTGACAATTTCCGGAATAAAAAGCGCCAAGATTTTCTCCATTCAAATTCAAATCGTACTGCATAATAATAGCAACAACCAGCAAAGGATTAACGGTATGTCTCGAAGTCATTTGTCAAAACGTTTAGTCTTTAGTCTCACCAACAATGCCCCCTTAGTCCCGCAATCAAACAACTCAAACATGTTCAAAAATGTGGATGCTAACACTTTGCTAACTTGAAACTGCTGTTTGACGTTCAAGAAGGTGTTGACAGACAGACGGCCCCTATAGCCTATCTCCAAAAGAGCGATACCTAATATCCTCGCCAAGTACTCACTAATTCTAATACTAACTTTACCTCTCTATAGGCACTAATTCTAATACTATCTTTACCTCTCTACTATGGTTCGTTCTTTTTCACATTGTGGCTTCCCTTCTTTGGCAACAGAAACATTACTCAGTTCGTCAGGGATACAGCGGGGATAAGCCCGAGTTCCCGCCAGCTTGTTTTGTATCGTATCCCTGACGGCGATCAGCCCCATCCCTGACGAATTCAGGAATATTATCAAACCCAGCCACTACCTTGGACTACTACGGTAGCTAGCTTGCTACTAGCGAGACTATTCATAATTGCATTGCACGACGGTGTTATCAATGTTAGATGAGGAAGTGAAAGAACGCCAACAGGCAGAACTAGACTTTGTCACAGCAGCTTATTCTCCAGAAGAGGCATGGATCTCTTATCAACCAATCATCAAAGTGCATCGTCTGTTGCATTTACCTTTTCAAGAAGTCCGAGATGAAGAATCCACAACTTCTTCTTCGTCAATTTCTATAAAATTGGAAATATCCATGCCTCAATATTATCCAGTAGAGGAATCATGCATATTATCCATTGGTGCATTCCTGCCTAGTTCTGCGTCGGGAGATATTTTTTGGACAAAGATCGCTATAGATGCCATACCAAATCTACTAAATAAGCTGCAGTCCGTTGCCGTCGAGAGTGCAGGGCAAGAAGCAATATTTGTGGTATTATCGACGGCAGAAGAATGGATTGATGTAGAGTGGAAGGAGATTGTATCTTCTGCACAATCAATTGGACATGGTGGGCTAGAAGGAAAAGAAAATGAGATTGATCACAATCACCTGCGAGAACGTAAGCAAAGTGGCAAAGTTGTTTTGGCTAGGAAACTCATATATTCCCATCATATCATTGCGAAAACAAAACGAAAGGCGATTGCTGATTTATCTCGCGATTACCAACTTGGAGGGTATGCGAAGATTGGATGGCCGGGTATCATCATTATAGAAGGAGAAGAAAGCAGTTGTGATCGATTCATCGATGAGATACGGTCGATGAGATGGCAACATTTGGTTGTCCGAGGGGAGGAAATTGTACCGATAGATGATGACCAAAGTTTAGATGGTTTCAGGAGTTTTCCTCTCAAACTGGAAGAGCTGGCAGAGGATCAAATGTCATTTCTTGCAGAGTCTTGTAGAAAGGTTGGTTTGGAGGCTTTATTCAAAACTTCCATGAAAATGTATGGCAGAGAAGAAGGCCAAGAAAGCGATGGAAAAAATCGAAACAAAGGTGATGCATCGCCCGAGGAACAAGTGTACGGGACAATGACCCATGTCGATCACATGAATGATAGTAAAGGGTACCAAAAGTGGATACAGAAGGCTTGCAAATCTACAGATTGCTTTGAACTGATTATTAGATGCTACAAGAACGATAATACTTCTTCGCCACCAAATATATTTGTTTCCATCTTTGGACCGAAAAGTTCTGTCAAGCAAGTAATGAAACGGTGGAGAACAAGCAGAGTGGATGTGGATTCGAAGGGAACTCCTTGTCTTGAAAGAATGATGACCGTGGTCCTAGAAGGCAATGTCATTGAGGCAAATGATTTACAAGAAATCTTGGAAGATGCCAAAGGATGTAAAGTGGGCTACAATGGATATCTGAACCTCAAGGACGCACAGGATATTTTCTTCTCCATTGGGGGGTCAGATTGGAGAGAAGCAATAATCGGTTATTGTTCATAACCATTTGCACATTGTACAATTATTATTGTCGATTCTACTTGTACTGTACCAGTAGCTATGTTCAATGTAGAACTGTCATTACACAGTAAGTACATGCAGTAATAATACATCAAGTCTACTCTATTTTATGTGTATCCTACGAGGCCGTCCACCGATATAGTTTTTCCGGCAGAACAACGCGAACCACTTGCAAATGTTTCTTTAACGCAATCGGCAGTTTGCTATTGTTGCTCGCTAACGCGTTTCATGCTTCCGCGATGTGTTCCATATCATTTCAGCAACCACGGATAATGTTTTATCGAAAAATGCATCACAACGGGCATGAAGACATTATCACAATCACCAGGGGCAGCCGCCTCTGCAAACGTCGCAATCGCTGCACAAATCACCATATTTTGACCCGACAAATCCCGCAAACCTAAAACATGATTGAATGCATAAATCCCACCTATCGTCCCAAGAAAGACGCCAAAGAAGCTTCCTTCAATACTCTTTTGACCACTCATCGGAAACCGATATTTGAGATTTCCGTAATATCGTCCAATGATAGGTGCTAATCCATCTCCAATTCCAAGCGCCGCAACGAGTATTGAACCCTCCAAAGTCATGAATTTCTGTGTTCCTATCCACATCATAAATATTGTGAATTGCAGCGGTCCCCATAACAGTTCCGAAGGGGAGGATGATCTCGACATTGTACGGACATCCTCATCGTTTGGATCTTTCAAGATTGCCCCCTGATATTTTGGGGATGACAATAACAGTAACAATGAAAAGGATGAGCTTGATTCATTCGATGTGTTTGATAGCACGCGGGAAAGAGACGAACATAACAACGACGGAACTAACTACCTAACCAACTAACCGACCGAACAAACTCACCTTGTAAAACAACTTCATGCTCATGACAGAAGGCACTAGAATGTTCAATCTCCACGACCAGTGTGAGACATCAAACAGCGGCCAAAATAGGATCCAGCACGCAGCACCCACGTGAACAAATTTGCGGCTTTCGTATGCACACCTTAGCTGGTCACGAATATTTGCTGCAATTGTCTGGACTGCCTTCACGTAAACGACAGTTAAGAGGGAACATATTATGTTGTTCCACAGTGGGGTGACTTTCAAGGATGTATGCGCCAAAAGAAAATTTGCGATTTCACCAGCCATTTTCACTCTAAGTTGCCTAAGGAGATGCGGTCAATCCTGCGAAGTCAGAGAGGAGAGAGAGGAGATTATATGGATTGGATTGGAATCCAATTGCGATTTGCGATGCGATGCGGTTGGGATGTGTTGCTTTTTGTGATCCAACACGGGTTGAATTTCAAACGAGCGGTGTTGATTAGAAAACCCGGAGTATTACGAGTTTTTCTCTTTTTTTGTGCTGGCGTCCGTCGTAGCTCGTCGTAGCTCGTTGCTCGTAGTATTCATGCACCAGCGGCGTGGCTGAGCGTGGCCTTCTCGCTCGTAGCAGCAGCGAGCTATCAAGCTTCAGTAATTCGTTTTTCGTCAACAAGCTTCATTTCTACATCAAGGGATTCATCCACAAAACAAAGCTCATTTTTGCGAGGTTTACCAAGTCTGATCACTTCGAGGTAAGTTCCTGCGAAGATGGAAGTATTTGTGGAAGTCGTGATTGTCGTTTCGTGTGCAATATGCACATAGATGAGGCATTATGTGTTTTTCTCCGGCAGGAAATATCATATACCGTCATTATTGCTTGGAATCTCATTCTAATCGTCTTTTTCATCTTTCAGGTAAAGAATTCACACTGGAGTGGCTTTAGACTCGAAAATTCAAACTACGTGTAGCGGACAAAGCTACTGTATTCTGTATTCCGTATTCCAACTTCTACAGAAACAACATCTATCTTTTTGAGTTCCTACGAACAACTAGTCTTGTGGTTACAAACAAGTAGTTTTCAGTTAGGTTCGCTAGATTCATTTTGAACCAATCATGGCAACTATGGTATCTCAAGACTCCGACTCCAAGACACAAGTATCTGTGGGACAGGAATCTGCCCAAGCAGCAGTCATCAGTAATTCTGAAGGAAAGAGGAGGACCATCACTGAGTTTGTTGAGGCAAAATTCGCAGCTTGTGAGCAGAAAATGAGACTATCGGGCACTATCGCAAAAGCAAAAGCTACGGAAGCAGATGAAGAAAATGCTAAATTGAAGAATGGAAAGAAAGACACGATTTCAAATTCCTCTGAAAGCAGCACTACTAGCGGTAAAACCGAGGCTGAGGAAGAGGACGAGGAGGCCTATGCCACATTTACATACCTCATGATTCTTACCGCTGTATACCTACCGTTTCTATTATTTCTCTGGATCCGCCGCAATGTGTTTGGGACAGCTTCCCTCGTTAGATCTCTGTTCCTCGGGCATATGCTCCGGTTTGGAGTTGCGTTTATGCTACTGCCTCCCTCTACTATCAAGGCATTCCTACCTGCAAGGGTGTGGAATTTCGGAATCAAAATGGGGAATGCTGCAGATAAGTTTTGGAATGATAAGAGGACTCAAGCTATGATTCCTAATTGGGTACATGTCATAATGAGTGTTATTTTAGGAGTACAGACTGATACACAAGCAGTGGGAGGCGGAGCGCTCGAGAAGGCAAAGAGCAATGGACCACCACTTTCGCTAATGGGTCTTGGAATATTTACAGTTTTGGCTTTTCTAGTGAATCCGGATGGATTGACTTGGATACTGATAGGTCGATTACGGTGAGTACAGCATGTTGTTCCGAGTTGTTCCGACAGCTTTGACTGCCACGAAATGAGGTTTAGATCAATTGTTTCTCACTTCATGAATCCCCTTCGCAATATCCCCGTTGCACTGATGCCTTTATCAATGCCTGTATCACCAATCAAAAGTGATTCCATGCATACCTTTGCCAGTCAGGGTGTAGACTACGTCCAAGGAGTTCGTAACGGGACTATAAAGATAACGTTGTCGGAAATATCAACCATATTGGCAACTGCTGTGATCATTGTCACAATTGTGAACAGCATTCGATCAAACTGGAAAAAGAATAATCCTCAACCTCATCGGGAGAAAGCAAATAAGCAAAAGAACAAGAAAGGTAAAAAGGGACGGGGACGGAACAACCATCAAGGAGGACCAACTAGTAGTCATAAGAACAAGATAAGGGGCGGACATTTCCGCTCTACAAAAGAAATGTTTGACGAAACCAGGGATGAATCTCCTCCTCGATCAAGGTCACTTTCACCATCACCATCTGAACTTAGACGTGCTCGTTCGTTGAGTGATACGGAGGGTTCGACTATGAGCACAGGTTCGGATGCAATTACAGCTGTTTTGGATGTTCCTAAAATCGAGAATATTACTGAAGTGGCTCCTACATCAAGAGACCAGACGAAGCGAGAGACACAACCTTCAGTTCCAAAACTAGCACCTGTCATGCAGATACCGGAAGATGATAAGTCATGCTCTTCATCGGTTGCAACAGTTCAAACCAATACAACTGACGGAGGGAGCCGAAAGAAGAATAGAATGAACAAGGGAAAGAGAGGATTGCAAAAGAGCGTTGCGTCAGCTCCATCTACGCCGCGAGGAAATCGAAGGGCAAAGGCCGGGAATAGTGCTGTGATTCCATCGTTGTCAGCTCAGGATGCGTCCGAAGGAAAACGAGAGCACAGTTCGTTGTCAACGATTAAGAAGAACAGTGATGAGAAAAATCGGTTGCATAGGGATATTTCACGAAAGAATAAAGAGGAAGCGCCCAATAGAAGTCGTTCTTTTACTTCCCCCGAAGTGGAGCGCAGAAAGCCAAAAGCCAATGCAGAGGTTTGTGCGGAAAGGAAAGTTTCTCTGGAGAATCATAACTCTTCTCCAATTTTCGTGCCTTGTGTGCAGTCCTCTCAGTTGAAAGAGTTGGCTCCTTTGGCACCCGTAGGAAGTGCGAACAATTTATCTGTGGAAAGGATCAGGTCGCCTCCCGGTCTCGGAATAGAAAACCCAAACATGTTGAATATTATGAATCAAAACTTCTCACTTGAGAATCAGATTCAATCGAATTCTCGCAGTCCGCTTAGCCCAGCAAAGATGGAATTACATAGTTTCCTCTCTCGCATCTGTATTGAGGGTTCCATATTTGTAGAACTCATGATGGATCTTGACAGTTTAGATTCTTTTGCATTATTGACTGATTCAGATTACATCAGGTATGGTATTAGGGGGGGTAAGAAGGCTGAAATTATGGTTATGTTGGAGGGACGAAAGTTGAATATGTTCGCTGACAGGGCTAGAAAAACTGTCGGGTGGAATTGCGCTGTTGTACGACCTCCCCCTGGATTGAATGCTTTGGCACATAACGCTGTCGTTGGAGGTGCTTCTTCTCGATATGTTCCTCCAGTTGGAGGAAGTCTCAGCACTGCGCAAAGTTCGTCGCTTCCGTACTTTTCGTCCACCACCTCTTCAGTAGCATCCACCTACAGCCTTACCCCAGGATCATCAATGAGCAGTTTTTCGATGCCGTTGGGAATGCCGCAAAATGAAGGAGGTCAGTCGCGCGAAAGAGCAAGTACTTTGGAGTCTGGCCGGAATTTAACTCTGCCTCCCATTTCACCCATCGGGCGCAGTATGCCCCAGCAATTAGGATTTTCTCCTGGCTCCTTGTATTCTCAGCGTCAACACAACGACGAAGAAATTGAAGCCGATTTGCAAGAGCTTGGAGGTCAAATGGCTGGGAGTATTTTGGATTTTTAACTCTGGATGTAATTTGTGTGATTATTCTAGCTTGTTAAGAATACAATTTTGATTGGGGGTGAAAGCTTTCATACAATTGTATACAAGATATTATAAGTACCTAAAGCGATTCTTCGACACTTTCGCCTTTTTCGTGTATTGGATAAACGATTGTCCCCGGCGTACGAGGCCGTGATTGCGTGTACTCGTACAGCGATGAGCGATGATCCAAAGCCTTTGCCCTTTGGTTCAACCTCCCGTTATTGGTCAGACTTTTTGCGGGGGCAGATTTTGGTCTTCTCCTTTCCTTGTGCCGCCGGATGGAACTTGGTGCATCCGAAGCATTTCCCCTAACCTTCACCTCATGTGCGATGTTCCTTCCTGTTTCTCGTTGTGCACTAGCACGAACCTTCTCCTCATGCGCGATATTCCTTCTTGATGGTGCTCTAGTGGCTTCTTTCGCAATGGTGTAATGTTCACGCGCTTCTGTTGGAACAGGGTTGAAAGATTTCATAATAGAAGAAGACATTCTTACTAGTGTTCTCCGTGACCTTATCCTTGCATCTAGCAGAGCAGATGTCGTTGCGTCAACAGTATTCTCAGCTCGTATGCTTGCTTTCAGCACTGTACTCTTCAGCTTTGCCTTTTGCTCTGAATTCATTCTTTTTACTGTGTTCACAGCGCTTTTGAAACTTTCTCGTTTTATTTTGGAGTCTTTGATTGGATTACCTGTCTCTTCACCCTCTTCCTTTTTATGGTACAGTTCCAACAACGCTTCTTCCGGATCTCCGCAGTAACGAAGCATGGCGTCTACTCCGCCCTCCTTGTATTGTCGAAGCAAAAGATGTGCCTTTCGAGCATCAAAGACAACCTGATGCTTCAATCTTTTTTCCCCCGGTCTTTTCTTCTCAATGTCTTTCCAGTATTGTAGACCGAGGACCTTGGATTGGATCTTTCGTTGGATTCGGAATGCCGGCAACAATAATAAAGAATGGTTGGCTGCATAATTTGTGAACGACATCAAGGTCAATACACCTCCCCTAACTTCCGCAAAATTTGTAATGTCGTTGAGGACACTTCTTCCGGTGGAAGCTTCTGATAGATTGTTCCCATACAACTCATGCACCATATGTTCAATTTCCGGAAGGGACAATTCCCCAGTTTTTTTCAAATCGTACAAATCGAATGTGAAGTTGGTGAGGGTATCAATCTTGAGGGTACACATGTTCCACACGCTGACAACAAACTCTAAAAA
>Ga0115005_10003669_pt1 | contig 12270 bp, 2 predicted proteins | sample ArcOceMetagenome_FD_87163 | JGI IMG/M metagenome (GOLD analysis project Ga0115005, IMG submission 87163) | Marine eukaryotic phytoplankton communities from Arctic Ocean - Arctic Ocean - Greenland ARC118M Metagenome | ecosystem: Environmental > Aquatic > Marine > Oceanic | place: Arctic Ocean...
CCCGCCGGGGGGGGGGGGGGGGGGGGGGGAGGGGGGGGGGGGGCCCCCCCCCCCCCCCCCCCCCCGGACCAGCATCAACCACGCTGCCCTTTCCGTGCTCGCTCCCCGACACAAGCTCGCGCTCAACTAGAGTGTGTGGTTGGCCGCCGAGAAGCATTGTGGGCGTTGCCTTGGCGGTGGCAAACCTGGGGGGAGGGTGGTGTGGTGGAACACGGTGACGCAAGATGGAATGGCATGACCCAGGAGGCACGCGGGCGGCAACCGCACATGGAGTGGTTCAACTACCGTGGCCCCAAAGTGTGCCGAAGGGCAGTCAGCACGCGCCGGCAGACGAATTGGTCTACCAGTACGCTGGGTTTTTCATCCGGAAAGTCACTGGCAACGGAGCCTGTTTCGCGATCAGCTCGTTCGCTGCGGCACACCTGCGACCCGGCTGTGAATCAGCGGACGCCATGTGGTTGCTGGAAACCCCGGCGGCCGCCCGTGAGTCCAAGTGCATCAATTTACCAGCTGGTTGTGTGCGGGAATGGTGCGCGAAAATACTCGATCAGCTGAAGTCGGCCATTCACGAGGCACCTGCCAGGCACATACCGGCAATGATGGAGCACGCTGCGGAAATAACCGCACACACCGAGAGCATGGGCAGCACCGGTGACCCAACTCAGACCAGCCACTGGATCGGGAAACGGATGCACATCGCTGCGGCGACGGCAGCAATGGCTAACGACTACGGCAGCGCAGTGCGGGTGGTGGTGGTGTCTAGGCCACCGAACCGCAAGAATCCAGGGGAACCAGTACTTCACGCCGACGTTTATGACAGTAGGTGGTGTCTTTCGAGCACAGACAAAGACGTCGAGGCGGCCCTGTACACACCTTGGAAAATGCGTTGCGTGCCAGGTGAGGAAAACGGATGGTCCCGAATCGAGGGTGGAGTGGGGGACACGCACGGTGAATTGCCCCCCGGCCAGCCAGGGGATGTGTTTGTTCAGTACGTCAACGGCAATCACTTCAACGCATTGGTGCATGACGCCAAGTCAAGAGTCACTGGGCACACCAACCGCACAGGGCCCCGTGAGCCAGTGGTCGACGAGGCGATCGCATCGAGCACCAGGTGCGACGAACCTGCGGCGGAAGAAAGCTCCACAACCAAGATGACCGCGGGCAACATGCCGGCCAGGACCTCACGCAAGCACAGGGATGATGAGCTGGGAAAGAAGCGGAACGCGAAGCGCATGAAAAAGCTCGCAAAGGTGGCAGGAACGGAGGACCACCATGCCGAGCCCGAACCCATCTCCGACTCCGAGCCCGACCCCGGCGCCAACACCCAGCCCGACTCCAAACCCGACCACGAGCCCGACCCCGGCGCCAACACCGTCACCTACAACGAGCCCGACCCCATCTCCGAACCCGAGCCAGACCCCGTCGCCAACACTGTCACCTGCACCGAGCCCGACCCCATCTTCGACTCCGAACCCGATTCGGTCGCAAACACCGTCACCTACATCGGGCCCGACCCCATCTTCGACTCCGAACCCGATTCAGTCGCCAACACCGTCACCTACACCGGGCCCGACCACGCTGCCGACGACTGTGCCGCCGATCACGATGCCATTGAACTGGCTGTCGCCGACCAACTCGCCGACAACATGCCAAGGACAGTGACGGTGGTCGCCGACGGGGTCCTCACCAGAACTCGCCCTGCGGCCGCGATGGTCAGTGAGTACATAGCCAAGATTCAGGAAGTGGTGACAAGCGGTGATTGGCAGGCAGCACCAACAACCAACGCCGTCCCAAATCAGAAAACCAACCCCCCGGCACCAGACTCGGGAATGGGTCCATTGAGAGAAAGGGTTTGTAATGTCACAGAAATGCAACGTCTTGGAACACGGACATTCAACATGCAATCAGATTACACATCGTCCTGTTGGCCGTCCGGGGGACATGGTCGAGACCGCAGTCCATTGCAAAGGTCAGAACCGAACATGAAAGTTCTAGAGGAGGGGACACTCGGAGATGCGCAGTTTACCAGCGCCAAAGTCGACGCTCTGCTCGCCATGTTGATGGACGAACCCAAGGCAGAGCCAGCGGTGTGTGCCGCCAACAGTGTGACAACTGTGACTACGGCCGGCGCGAGATCGCAAAACAAACGGGGCAGACGGTCAAAAAAGAATGGCGAACAAGTGGGATCGATGATGGCAGATCGCTTGGATCAAGATGATGCAGCAACAGTGGTAGCAGCTAGCAAAGGTCACGATCAGATCGTAGAACGGCTGATGAGAGCGGAGTCGCCGCCCGCTGGGGCGAGGCGGGACAACACGAACTCAACTCCCACCTTCCGCTCAATGGGGAGGAGCCAGAAACTGCGCCCACGGCCGGCGCGCGAACGCAACACAGCCGGGGCAGACGGACTAGGCAAAACAGCAAGTGGGCGGGAGAAACCCACGAACGAATGGCCAATGCAGTGGAGTCGATGATGGCAGATCACTCGGATCAAGTCGCCGCTGCAACAGTGGTGACAGCTAGCAAAGGGCATGATCAGATCGTCGACCGTCTAGCGAAAGTGGAACCGCCACCCACAGGAGCGAGACGGGGTGAAACGAGCACAACCACTCACCTTCAGTTTGATGAGGAGGAGCCAAACATGGAACTAGACGAGCCACAGCAACTCTTCGAAACCGACAATGGCAGCGCAGGAGACAACCCAACACATGCGCAGAGCACGGACAGCCACGACCACCATGAACCACACCATGAACCTGACCCAGCTAAACGGCAACGCAATGTGCCAATTGTCGAGGTCATCGCTGCCTGCAGAGTCAGTGACGATGCTGCGACCACCGGCAACTCGATGGTCAACGACGATGCGGTTGCCACCGTCTCCATTCCCAACGACGACACCGAGGCCACCAACAACACAGTCGAGGCGGGCGCCGGCGGCAACCCGCCCGCACGCCAGAAGCCAAACAAACGGAGCCAAGGGGCCAGGGCACGGGCAAGAGCCAAACGAGCAGCTGGTGGAGCTAACTCGTCTTCGCACAAGCAAACCGACGATGGCGCCGCAGGAGATCATGACACCGAGGCACAAGAGGAACGCGCAGGTTCAGTGCAGTGCGAATTGGTCGACGTCAGCACCAACAAAACCAAACAAAGACGAAAGGATGGCGAGGCAGTCCGAGGCGCGAGCGAAGGCACCATGGGACGCATCCCCAAGACCGTGTCGTTGGCCCAGGAGTACGCAGAGTCTTACCACACTGACTTGGCCGAGCTGGAGTGGCCCCCGGCTGCAGAGATCATGGGGCGGCCGTACCCGGGCTACCACTGCGATCAGCCGGGCAAGAGTGCCAAAAAATCCAAGTCGACTCTCTCCGTGATGACCTGGAACTGCAACAGGGTGAAAGTGACAGCGGGTGCCAAGTGCGAAGGATTTCAATGGCTAGCGCAAGCTTTCAACCAACGCAAGGTCGACATCGGCATGCTTCAGGAAGTGGGGGCTCGCCACACACAGGTCAGCCGCGATCGACACAAAGCGGAGTTGGGCAAAGCCGGGTTCTGGTCATGGGTGTCCACAGGGCCGGCGAAGCAAGATCGCGAAGGGGCTACCTGGTACCCGTCGATTGCATTCATCATGCCCAAAGCGCTAGCAGACCGATTAGTGACGGTACTTGGAAGCCCAGAGGAGGTCGTGCCTGGCAGGGTGGGTGTGTGGGCAGTTGAGTGCGACGGATCGTCACCTGTCGACATCTACAACGTGTACTCAACGTCGGCACCGTACGTCACCCAAGCAACTGGGGACAACAACTCCAACAACGCGGAGGCAGCTGAATTGTGGGACAAAATTGAGGAGCGGGTTCATCACCAATGCGCCAAAGGTGGTGAGGTGGTGCTGGCTGGAGATCTCAACGTGTCCCTGACTCCCCGCGACAAGGGAGGGAGAAAGTGGACGTTCCCCCAAAACTCCATCAATATCACGGGCAAGATCAACAACCTCTTGCTGGCCGACACTCACCTGGCGGCCCACCCTCTCACTGCCCAGCACACCCACCATGCGGCTAACCGGAGGACGCCTGACGCCACTCTAGACTACGTACTTACGTCCGACAACCGGCCACTGGTGGTGTTGGGTTCGTCGATCGACCGGTTCCCGATTGAGTCTGGGATGTCGGACCACGCCGCCAAGTTCGTGGCGCTTGACCTGGATGCCATAGCCGGGTTGACTCTACCTGGAGTGGGACGGGGCATAGAGGTGCGTCGCCTGAAAAACAAAGGCGTTGGTGTAAAAAATGAACTGGACGCATTCCGAGCAGCGTTCAAGAGGCAGAAGGTTGGCGACAGTCTGGGGCCATCAAAGTTCGACGACGAGTTCGAGAAGGCCACCACGATGTCTGGTGGAACCAGAGCCAGCATGAACGTCGATGATCCGCCGGAAGCTGACCGAGTGGAGGGCCTGTTGTCCGACCTAGTAGCCACCTTAAACAAACTCGGAGGGGAAGCTGGATTGGTGACGACGGTCAAAGCCAAGTCAAGTGATCGCGGAACGCGACAGGCGACAGAACCAACTGTCCCTGAGACCTTGCTTAGGGCCGTGCAAACTGCAAAAAGTCAGCTCGACATGCGAGGCAAGCTGCTGTACAACTCCCGCGGGGAAGAAGAATCGTTCGACCGGGAATGGACAGTGTACCAACAAACCAGGAACGACATGGCGGCCTTGGTGACTAAGTCCTGGGAGTCGGCAAAACGAACGTCTGACAAGTTGCCTGAGTCCGATTGCTGCAGGCTGTCGGAGCGGACCCGCGACCACGAAGGGTGGGGCGCAGCGGCAGTTGGGCTTACAGTCACAGGACGGGCGAAGCCCACGCGCAAAGGCAAACCGCGGCCCCGATTGGTGAGCCCCATGACCAAAAAGGTGGAGGAGGCGTTGCGATCCCACGGCGACACGGTTCGAGTGATTGACGGCTTGCTCACAGCGGTTGACCGCGAGGTGAAGCGAGTAAATCAGGAAGTCCGAGCTCGGGAACGTGAAAGGAACTACAGGGAGCATTCTTCCAGATTCTTCCAAGCCATGTCCGCAGTGAAGGCCGACGAACCTTCTGGGGATTTCTACCACGCAGCGACAGTGTGCACAGGTGATGATGGCATGGAACGAGTGAGCTTTGACCCCAACAGAGTCAAGGCCAACATTGAGGGGGTGTGGAGCGAGATCTACAAGGGCGACAATGACCCTGACTTAGAGTCCTCTGAGTACCGAGATCACATGGCCAAGGTTCAACTCACCGAAAAGGCCATGGCGCACGCCAAGAAGCTGCTAGTTCCGTGGTCGACAGAAGACCTAGCAGAAGGGCTGCGGCAAGCCAACTCAACGGCTAGAATCGGCAAAGACAACAGCTCATGCTTCCTTCTGCAACATGCCATCGAAAGCGACGCGCGGGTGGGTGAGGTTACGTTGGCCGCATTCAATTCCATCGTCGAGGGAGGAGTGTACCCTGTGGCCTGGAAGACTGCAGACGGAGTACTCCTGGTCAAGTCGGACAAAAAGCGCAGCTGCGACCCGAGCAATCACCGGCCCATATCAGCGTGCAGCCACCTGGAGAAGCTGTTCCAGTCGATACTGACCCGCAAGTTGAACGAATACCTAGAAGAACACGGGTTGCTGCCCAGGACCCAATTTGGAGCACGAGCCCATCACACATGTCACCAAGCGCTTGCGCTGCTCATCGACGTTTTTGAGCAAGCGATCGAGGCGGGTGGGGACCGACCTGTGTACGGAGCCAGTGTCGACCTAGCGAAGGCCTTCGATCGATGCCCCAGGTCCGTCGTTTTGGACTCTCTCCGGAGGGTAGGTGTCCCCGAGGAGCTCGTGGTGCTCGTGGAGCACATGCTGGAGGACCGCAAGATTCGGTTCGCCACAGGCTTCGGGTACACGGACGACGTGGGGGTCATGTCAGGAGTCGTCCAGGGCAGCTCCATCGGACCGCTGTTGTACACCCTGTGCACAGCTGCGCTGCAAGAAGAACTTGAGCGCCTGCCGGGGGTGCGAGTGATGAGGCGAGGGGTAAATCCGGAATCAGCATGTGACGCGGCTCACACGTACGACAGTGTCAAAGAGTTCCTCAACGCCGAACCTGGCAGGTTCGACAGAGGAGACAAGTGCTCAAACGACACCACCCTGTCGGCAGTCCAGTTTGTCGATGACACCATACTCATCGCGAACTCGTTGACCGAACTCCAAGCGGCAGTTGACCACTTGGTGGAGCGACTCACCACATGCTTGGGCGCCGCTCTCAACGAGGCCAAGACAGTGTTCTTCGTTGTCGGAGCTCCAGATGGGGATCCTCATGACCGGACGCTACAGGTGGGGACAACTTTGGTGCACGAGATCGACGCCGACACCAAACCGCAGTGGCACAGGGTGTCAACGAGCGGCAAAGAGACACCCATAGTTGAGCCAAGGCTCGTCAGTTTGCTCGAACAACGCCACAGGTCCAACGAGGGCGCCGAGCGAGACAATGTACCCGTAACAGCAGGACCAACAACACCGAGCATGCCGGCGTCAGGGGCGATGCGAAATGAGGCGCTCGAACAGTGGGCGCGGTGGAAGCAGAGCAAGGGCGACATGCCGACGATAGTTGCTGCGACGGGGACCAAAAAAGCGCCGCAAAGCACGAGCAAGGGAATCCCAATGCTCCCTCACCTTCGCACCAGCACGAACAAGTGTCGTTACCGACTGAACGCGCCGGTCGGTGAAACTCCGTGGGTAGAAGTAGCAGGCAAAGTGCCGCAGCAGCAGAAACTGGTCCGAAGGCTGGTCCCAAATCCAGTCCCGAAGGCATTCCGGTATCTGGGTGTGTTCTTGCAGACCGACCTGGGGTGGGCAAGCCAGGAGCAAGTGCTCAGAGACTCGGTGTACCCGGTCCTGGACAGGGTGGCGATGATTGCGCTCTCAAGGCCGCAGGTACGAACACTGATTGAGTCGAACGTCATGAGCAAATTGACGTATGTGCTCGCAGTGGCCAGCGTTAGCGACGACTTCATAACAGCAATGGACAAGCGAATCGAAGGAACTGTCAAGGCGGCACTGCGAATACGGAGGTCATACGCCAACGCCATCGTTCACGATCCACAACACGGGGCTGGGGTAGGACGACTTCGGGATGCTGTTGACAAAGTCATCATCAAAGGGTGGGCAGTCCATCTCGAGAAGGAAGACGAGTCACTCACGGGGGCCATGTCAGTGATGAGGGCACGACAAGTCATGACGAGACTGGGAGTGGGGGAATCTGGCTTGAAAGGCCTGACCATGTGGACGCCCAAAGCAGGGACGCCGTCACCGGAAGACTCAGTGGTGCCCACGGTGAGCACGCCGTCAGTGGCCAGCTTTACCCAGCCTACGCTTAGGGAACTCGACGGCCCGCTGTGGGAAAGATCCTGGGCGGCCGGTCCCTACGACATGATGGGGACAATCGTGTGCAACGAAGCGCCGATGAGGAGGTCAGTCGTGAACTGTCCGAGCGACCTCAAGTACAAACTGGCCCAGTACCAGCAGCACCGCAGCGACAAAGTGAAACACGTTGCTCAAGCAGGGGCTTACAGTCGGTTGTGGGTGCCTCACAACTCAGTAGCCAAACTCCCGAAGAGGTTGCGGGAGCTGCTGGCGCCGGAAGGAATGTTTGAGATCGACATCAACTGCTGTGTGTTTCAAGCAATGGCCATGGAGTACTCCAAGTGGGCGAGGGACAGACCACCGCCCTTAGTGGAATGTCTGCTCGAAGACAAAGTGAGCATCCGTACAACGGTCTCCAAAGAGGCCGGGTCCAACAACAACATGCGGCCAGCTGATGCGAAAGCCCAACGCAGCCCGCCCAATGCATCTGATGGCAAAGACACACTGCGAGATGCAGCGGGGCGGTTGTCGCCGCTGTGCACCGGGTCTCGCAAACTCTGGCACGTCCCGCGCACAAAGCGCCGGCTCCTGGCCGAAGTGTACAACATGGTGCTTGGGCTCATCATGAAAGACTTCTACGGATGCATGATCAAGGTCAAGGAGAACGTGTTCAAAAGCATGGCGAGGGTGTACCGGTACGTCGTTATGAACCTCGAGGCGCGAGTTGACCCTGCCTTGATCAGTCGTCTCGACAACATGGGCCGTCAGCCGTACGCTGGGGCGACACCCTTCGAGGAAGATGACACCCACTGGAATTGCCCTCTCGAGTACGCTCTCCCTGAAGATGTACTCCCTGGCCTGTCAAAAGTGGCACGAATCATCATGAAAGAGGAGCAGTGTGACATACCTCACGTGTGTCAACCACGAGGAAGTGGTCTGGACTCCTGCCTTGGAGTGGCGGATGACTTCCACCGGTGGTTCGAACGGTGGGTGCCTGACCGTGCTGTGTTGCCGAGCACGGGTCTAGTTGGGCTGTGCGACTGCATGACGGCAGCGCGAGTGAGACGCTTGGCGAACGAGGAAGCTCGGACCCTCAGAATTCACCGGCGGGGCATGGGCACCACCCAGGTCCAACAGCCGGCGGCAGCAGCGGGGTTGGCATACTTCACTTCCCGTCACGAGTCGCCCATGCTGAATATTTGCTACCAGCACGCGGTTGCACAGGGATTTGAGGTGGTGGCTTACATCAACGATGCGCTGCTGCTGAAGCCCGGTCCAAAACGTGTGAGCCCATCCTGGTTGCAGCAAGTGGTGCGAACAGACATGCGGAACCACGGATACTGGGGTGGGGTGGCAGTCGAAAACATCGGAGGCATGACGAGAAACGTCACCAATGACCCTTCGGTAGAACAAACGGTCCCCACGGTGATGCTCGGGGCGGCGCGCAACGAGAAAGCGTCGAAAAGTGTAGCGGGCACGACCGACAACGGCAAACTCACCGATGCAGAACCAGTGGCCGCAGAGCACGAACGGTTGGGGTGGCTACAGCGGTCGACGATCCCCCGGACCACAAACACTCGTTTCGAGTCCTTCCTTCGTGCCCTAGGCAGGACAGGGATGCGCATTGACTGGAAGCACGGATACTGCCCTCTAGTGGAGCCCAGGAGCACCAGGCCTACGCTCACTGAAGGACGGCCTTGGGTCATGTGGACGAGAGCCACACCGAGCGCTTGTAGATCGTGGCATCACCTCGATGAGCTGATTGATGGGTGAAGGCTGCGACCGAGGTCGGTGCTCAGCGTACTCCACGACCCGCGGGATTGCGCTCCACCGAGCGACCCGTTGTCTTACACTGAGCGGGAACGCATTGCGGAATGGGGAAGGAGGAGGCCACGACCACCGTGGTCTGAGTGCGTACAAAAAGGCAGCATGCGAAGGTCTCCATCAATGTGTGCAGCAGTGTTCCGCGGTATGGAGGCAGGCAAACCTCAGTGGCAATCTCCGAGCCGCAGACCCATGACGGAGGATGAATATGAGGCGCTCAAATCAGTGGTATGCTCCCACCTCGAGTCGAGCGCTCAGCAGCAATGTCCAGACCAGCCAGAGGTCGATCGGGATCTGTGGGGCCTGTCTGGAGCGAACATGCGACAGGGAGCAGGAGATGGGCAAACGACTGACTTCCAAGTGGGGGATTTAGTTGCCTTACACCCGCAGTTGACAGCAACAGCGAACCACGAAGTGGCGGCATTCTCATGGTATGGGGTCGTGCGGGCCACCAAAGCTGTGTCCGAAGAGTGGTGCACCTGGTCAACAGGCATGGGGGAGGACGTACTGACAGCAGCGGTATCGCCTGGCTACATGGTGGACGAGTTGGGGGTGCAGATGGTCTTCGTTGAGCAGATAGTGCAGTGCGAGGACCCGCCGGAAAACCTTGATGAGGGCGACGAGTTCGAACAAGATGCACAGGAAGCCGCCGTGATCCGCTTGGAACGAAAGCGACAAGCACGCGTACTCGATGAGCGCAATGTCGAGGGTGACGGAGGGAGTTCCTCCTCTGAGTCGTCGACCGACACGCAAGGGAGCTACAGCAGCTCTGACCGAGAGGATGTTGGGCAAGCACCTCCCGAAGATCGCCCCGAGGGACAGGAGACCAAAGAAGGGGTGTGGAAAGGACTGTACCAACCATGGCCGTTCGAGACGTCGCCAGAACCAGAGGACACACCCATTTCCCTAGGACTCGGACCCGCGAACCAGTACCAGGCTCGAACTCTCAAAGAGTACCGAGTGGGAAGAGGGGTGGGCACCACTGTGAAGAATCGCTGGCTAGCAGTCCCCGTGTCTGAACTGTACCCTGTGACGGGCCATGTAGCACGACCTGGAGGTGTCACCACATGGGAAGTGTATGGAGGCGACATGGGAGCCATGCGAGATGCCAGCATCATTGAAGGTCTTCCAGTTGCTCCTCCGAACCGAGAGGAGCGCATGCCCCGGCCACACCCGACAGCAAGCGACCACAAGGGGGGGGGGGGGGAGGAGGTCACCGTCATGCCCCCAATAGGAACGCGCGTGACAGCGCTGTGGAACTTGCCCACCATACGCATCAAGCGGGGTGTCAGGAGGTATGGTGGAGTGGTGATGGAACAATCAACTCACATGGGTGCCTACCTTGTCGAATACGACGGCGAGAAGGGGCATCGGGATGGGAGAAAATGGCACAAGCTAGTGGGTGACCCACACCAGGTGCAATTGGAAGTGCAAGGGGGAGCCGACAGCGACCGCAAGCGTCAAAGGACAGACCTTGCGAATGAACGTAGAGACCGCGCTGCTCAACAAAAGCAATGGGAAATCGAGTGCACAGAGGTCAAGCTTCGAAACCAAGACAGGATGGAAGCGACTCGGGACCTGTACTGCGTGGACACGACATCGGAGACTGGGGTCACACCGACAGAGTCCGTGCTCGGCACGATCTGGAGGCGATGCTACAGCGAGGGTAAATCGGCTGCAGAAGCAAGTTCGGACGAACAAGTAAAGCAAATGAGCAGCCTCACCATCCTACGGCAGATGCTGCGCAAGAGAGATCACAATGGCCAAAGAAGGGCTCCTGCAATGAGCACCGACATGGCGTGGTACGAGATGGACTGCATCAAAAGTGCCATGCGGAACATCCAGGAAGGGGTTGACGCCAGCGCCGCCCCCCCCCAGCTGCCAGGCCAAGGAGACGGAGTGCCGACCAAATATCCGCAGTGTGATCCAGTGCATGCTACCTTGACGGATGACCAGGTCATCGATTACTATCTGTCACGCAGGGATGAACTCGGATGTGACGAATGCAGGGATGAACTCACAAGTGATGAAGCAGCCCAGCGCGACGCAGACGTGAGCGAGAAGGACCCCGACGACATGGTGGTCGTCGGGATGGACGGATCATTCGTGCCTATGAAAGCGTACCTACAGCATCTGCTCGCGGAAGAACAGCACAAGGGATCTCCAGTGAGTGCGATGAAAGGCTGGAACCAAGGTTGGGGGACCGCGGCGCGGTCGATGGGCAGCAAGACCACACTAGCCACCGGCACCACAGGTCGAGAAGACTACATGATCGACGTCGACGGCATTGTCAACGACTCTACTAAGACCGAATTGGCAGCGCTCAACCTCACTAGCATCGTGAGCGGGTTGCAGAGCTCGGTGGCTACCCAGGATAACACGGCGGCCATAGCCCTGGCCAAACTGGCGACTGATTCCGGGCTAGGCACTAGGTTCCTGGTGACATCGGTTAAGTACTTGCCTGAATTTGTGGACGCGATATTGTTCGCACGAGCACGCAGACTGCTGGGCGGTACCCCGATGATACCCCAGCACCAGAAAGCACACGTCGACGGGAAAAAAGAAGATGGGAAGTTGACTGTACTAGAATGGTCCAACGTGCGTGCAGACAGACTGTGTACGACTCAGCAACTGGTGCAGGGGCGGATGCACACCCCGGCCTGCGTACAGCGCAAAATATGCACGGAGCACATCAGCTCCAAGAAAATCCAGGTAAAGGCGAGACGGTACCCAGAGGGTCGGCCGAACACACCCAGGGCCAGGTTTTATCAGGGAGAAATAGTGCAACACGCGAAAGCAGGCATGGCAGGACACTCGCCGATCCCCATTGAATGCCCCGTGAGCGAAGTTATCAAACACCAGCAACAGGCGGAACTAACCATGGAACTTGGTCTCAAAGAGCGACAGGGGGCGCTGGCCACGTGGCCAATAGACAAGGCCGTGAACAAAGCATTCCACCGAGCCAGGCTCAGCCCGGCTCTCTACCGACTAAACCTGGAAGGCATGACGCAGACTTTGAGATGCCTAAGACTAACCGCCCGCTTGCACCCAGAAGAAGCGGGAGTGCC